>JADHEF010000975.1_pt1 | contig 22018 bp, 16 predicted proteins | sample 8952391 | NCBI WGS metagenome assembly JADHEF01 (sample SAMN16124439, study PRJNA663245) | bioreactor sludge metagenome | isolation source: sludge (nitrite) | place: India:Bengaluru | collected 2019-02-28
TGGAGAGCCCGTTCCACATTCTTCTTGTAAAAGGCGGTTTGCATTGTTAATATAAATTCGCGGGGTTCGAAAGGCCGTGATAAGTAGATTTCCTTCTGGTTTATCTGGATACCTTCCAAGGTGTTGTTAGAGTTGGAGGTAATAAAAATTAATGGAATATCTAATTCTCTAATTTTTTCTAAAATAGTGTACAGTTGGATATTATCCTGTATCTCTTCATCTATTATAACGAGGTCTAATGAAACCGGATCAATGGACTCCGGATCAACCGGGTTATCTTCTGTTTTCACCCTTGAATTTTCGCAGCGTAACTTTTCCCACCCCTGATTTTTCCAGTTAAACACTGTGATGAGAGGGTGATTACTGTAGGCGAGGGTCTGGATAATTTTACCAGTCTCAGAATCATCTTTCATGGCGAGAATTAGGATTGGTTCCGGCATGATAATTACCAGTTTTTGTTGGTTTTCCTACATGTTATTAATTACTAATGGGGAAAAAATGGAAAGTTATAATAACCAAAAATAATCACATCCACATAATTATTACTTTCCCTGGATATTATTTTTAATTAAACTAATAATAATAGGATGAGAATCGTTAACCGGGGTCAATTAATACTCTTTCTTTGGTTCATTTTCTCCAGTCCCTATAAATGAAATCATAGGGTTTTATATTCTACTTCTTTTAAAATAAATTCTAAATTTCACTCATTTTAATAATACACTCAGAAGGGTTACTATATTTACAGGCAATGATAACATGGCGAGTACAAACAATTACGTGGTTGACCTCCAGGAGGAAGATAGGGCCATTGAAAAAATTGGGGGCAAAGCACTTAACCTGTGCAAGATGTCATCCGCCGGGTTTAAAGTCCCCTATGCATTCGTGGTTTCCGTGGATGCCTACGATTATTTTATTAAAAAAGAATTAGAATCAGAAATATCTCAGATACTTAATTCTATTGATTTTAACAGCGAAAAATCCATAGCTAGGGGATGCTCTTCCATAAAAGACATTATAACCAGTGGAACGCTGCCTCCCAATTTAAGGGAAGAAATCCAGCAGAAAATAGAAGATCTTCCCCCGGGATACTATGCAGTGCGGTCCTCGGCAGTGGCAGAAGACCTTCCTGATGCCAGTTTCGCCGGGCAACTGGACAGTTTCTTAAACACGGCCCGGGAAAATATTTTAGAGAGAGTAGTTGATTGCTGGGCATCCTACTGGAATGATCGTGCAGTTAAATACCGTCATGATTCATCCATTGGACATTTAGACACTGAACTAGCTGCCGCGGGGATAGCGGTGGTAGTGCAGAGGATGGTTAACGCCGATATCAGTGGGGTGATGTTTACTGCCAATCCAGTCAACGGAAGCAATGACATAGTTATTGAATCCACGTGGGGCCTTGGTGAAGCAATAGTCTCGGGGATAGTTTCACCAGATTCCTTTGTTCTGGGAAGAGAGGGCAATCTACTTGAAAAAAACATACAATCAAAGGACCAGGGATATTTCCTTAAAAATGGTGAAAACAGGTTAATACCCATTCCTGAAGAAAAACAAAAAAAATCAAGCCTCAATACAGAAATACTTAAAAAATTACTGGCTAAGGGAGTGGAACTGGAGGAATTTTTCGGTGTACCCCAGGATATTGAATGGGCACTGGAATGTGGGGAAAAGGAAGCCCAGATATATATCCTGCAGTCACGTCCCGTTACCACCCTCACCGGTGAGGGGGATGATATTTTGTGGACCCGGGCCTATGGAGATGAGTATTGGGCGGATGCCACCACCCCTCTCTTCTACGATGTCATGGGGAAAATGCTCACTGACTACGTGAACCATGAGGGTGCCCGGATAATGGGTTATAAAGAAATCACCGACACTGAACTTCTGAAACTCCATAAATCGAGGGTTTACTTCAATAGTTGGGTTTTGGAAAAGGCTTTTTCCTACTATCCTAAATTCGCCCGGTCCCAGGAACTGTTGAATTACTTCCCCCTGGAGGATCAAAAAAGAATATCCCAGTACCCCTCCATACTGCATAAAACCCTCCTTTCCCAGATTTTAATAGCCATCCGCGACCCAGACGGAATGATGCACCGCACAGATAAGGCCTACCGGAAATGGGCCCAGGGATTCATTCATAAGTGTTCATCCTTCGATGAAACTAACCTGGAAAAACTCACTGACCAGGAACTACTCACCCTCTACATGGATATAGAACAGTCCGGTATCAAACATTACCAGTTGATACGATACGGCATGGTCTCTCATTCCATAGCCACCAACCTCATGGTTAAGAACTGGCTGGTGAAATGGCTGAATGATGTGGATGGCTCCCTCTACGCGGGGTTGATCTCGGGGTTGGATGATAACAAAACAGTGGAGATGAACATCAGCCTTTCAGATCTGGCCCAAATTTTAAGAAAAGACCAGGATTTACTGCAGAAAATCAATGTCATTGACGATTTGGGCTCCTTGAGTAATTCTGATGTTGAAGATTTAATTTCCTCTAATCCATCTTTTAAAAAAGAATTCCACCAATTTATCACTGATTACGGGCACCGTTCCAACACCCGGGAAATATTGTACCCCCGTTGGAGGGAAGATCAGGCCTATGTACTGAGTGTCATCAAACTCCTCTCTTCATCTGACCTTGATCTTCGCAAAAAGGAACTGGAAAGCCGTGAACATAGATTTAAAACGGAAAAAGAAGTATTAATGAGGATTAAAAAGGTGAGAGGTGGGTTTTTAAAGGCCAAACTCTTCTTCACAGTCTTGAAACTGGCCCAGACCTATCTGACCTTCCGTGAAAATCAGAGGTTCTACCTGGATCACCTGCTTTTCCGCCAGAGACTTATGCTCCTGGACTTCGGTCGCAGATTAAAGGAGAAAGGAGTCCTTGATGCGGGGGAGGATGTATTCTTCATATATGAAAAGGAATTATTCCAGTTTTTCTCCATAGATAACCCGGGAGTACAGGGAAGTGTTACTTCCCAGTTAGTAGATGATTCCCAGTTAAGGGATGAGATTCTAGAAAGGAAAAGGGAATTCTACAGGTACCAGTTGTCATTACCACCAAAATTCTTGAAAAACGGGATTGAATTTGATGATACAGTTACGGAATACGATGCCAGTGCAGTTTACGGTGCAGCAGCCAGTCCGGGTATATTTCAGGGAGTGGCCCGGGTGGTGGAATCCATTGAAGGTTTATCTCACCTGGAAGATGGTGAAATTCTCATAACTAGTAACACTGACCCTGCCTGGACTGCGGTATTCTCCAAGATAGGGGGTCTAGTCACTGAAACCGGAGGAATCCTATCTCACGGTGCAGTCATATCCCGTGAATACCGAATTCCTGCCGTAACTGCAGTAAAAGGAGCCACTAAAATTTTTAAAACCGGGGAAAGGTTAATAGTGGATGGTAACGATGGAGTGGTATACAAAAAGGAATAGAATGGGAAATTAAAGCGGTGAAAAAAGAATTGAAATGATTTTTTAAAATCAGGGACTGATTTGTCTTCTCCTAAATGAGAACTTATAAGTGAATATTTAAATTTAAATGAATATCAGAAAATCTGTGGAAGGGTTGATAGTTATGGATGGTCAGGAAGAACTGAAAAACCACGAAGAATGGAATGAAAGCTACTATTTTAATTTTTATGACAGGAAAAATCAGGTAACTGCCTTCATGAGGATAGGGAACAAGGTCAATAAAAATGAAAAGTCAATGTTCTTCTTTTTAATGACCCCCCAGCAGACAGCAGGGATTAAGCTGGAAACACCCTGTGATGATAAACCCTTAAGCATTGCTGGGTTAGAGTACCAGGAACTTGGACCAGGGAAATGGAATCTCCAATTCAATGGTTCTATCTTTAATCCACTGGAAAAGGTCCCCACCGAGTTCAAGGTTAAGATGGATGTGACCTGGCAAGCTCTAAACCCGGTTATGGATTACGTGGACTGTGTGGATGAAAAACAGGCTGAAATGTCCTCCAATGTGGCCTCCGAACACTATGAACAGTTCGGAAGAGCACAGGGTATAATCGAGATTGATGGTGGATCATTCCCGGTTGAAGAGGCACTGGGTGAAAGGGATTTAAGCCGTGGTGTAAGGGAATGGGGATCCCCCAAGATGTGGATGTGGATTAACAGTGAATTCTCACCGGAAGAGGCCTTTAACGTGACCAAACTCTCCACTGATGAAGGAGATGTGGACGCCGGATATTTCTACACGAACTCCGCCAACCAGCCACTGGTAAAATCAGATATAGATGTAAAGTTCAACCATGGAATCCCCTCTAGATTCAGTATGGTTCTGTACGATAAACAGGGATCACAGTACCCGGTGGAGGGGGAAGTGGTTAGAATGGGGATGGTACCCGTGGATGAGCAGATGATCCTCATAGAAACACTCTCCAAATACCAGTGGGAAGGTAAGGAAGGTTATGGTATAGCGGAGTTTCTGGTTCCTAAACCATAGGGATCAATCTTTTTATATTCTTTATTTAGCAGTGATTCAACTATCTTCTCAATTCTGCTTTCTTACTTTTTTTCATATCATTGATTGATAATCAGAATCTTAGGGTACTGAAGTTAGGAAGTGAATGAAAATGGTTAATTTTTAAATTTTTAAAAATTCAGGGGTCCTGTTGAAAGTTGAGATCTAAATAATTTACATACTTCGCTAAACGTGAATTAATTTTACCCTATTGTCACAAAACTTTGGCCAAACGGAAAAAGTTAATAACAATAGGTTGATAGTTAATATGATGGTGTCTAAAGATAAAGATATAATTGAAAAATGGTTTTTAATACGTAATATTAGTAAAGGTACTCAAAAAATATATTTAAATTCAGTTAGGCTTTATACAGACCTCACAGGTAAAAATTTGACTGAATTACTTCATGAAGCAAAAAAAGAAAATCTCTCAAACATTGAATTAATGGATAGGAAAGTTACTTTAAATTTGTTAAGATATAAAAAATTTTTAATAGACGATGGAAAAGCCCCTAGTACTGTTAATTTAAACTTTGCTGCAATAAAATCTTTCTATAAAGCATTCCAAATTATTTTACCTGACATAATTATGGATAAAGGTGATATTGGCCTCGAGAAAAATCAAGGAAAGAGGTTAAAAAGAAAAGATCTTCTAAAAATGATAGGTGTTTCTCCACCGCGCGAAAGAGCTTTGATCTATTTAATGGCTCTCAGTGGAATGGGACAACAAGAAGCTCGTAATCTTACAATTAAGATTCTCTTAGATTCTGCTAGTGATGCTATTGATATTGATTTAAAAGATGTTTATGACTTATTTTCCCATGAAGAACAGATTTTGAAGGAAGTTTTGACCCTAAATATCACGAGGCAAAAAGTTTCCTATCGTCATCATACTTTTTCCCCTCCTGAAGTAACCCGTGAATTAATAAATTACTTGAAAGAACGTTGTAATGGCAGAAATGAAAGAATAAGAGTGAATAGTAGTTATGATAAGATCTTTGTGAATAAACAAGGCGGAGAACTAAGTAGAGATAGTATCGTTACAAATTTTCGAAGAATAGGTTTGGAGGCAGGTTTTACAAAAGAAAAAGGTAGTTATTCTTTCTGGAGAAGTCATGCCATGAGGAAATATTTCATCAGTAAAATCATCAATAAAACAGGGGAAAAAATAATCGCAGACTATATGGCAGGTCATAAAATTAATAATCAAGATCGCACTTATTGGATGGCTAATCCTGAGGATCTGAAGAAACTTTACCTGAGAACATTACCTCTACTTTCTATTGATAATGCCAAAGCCAAGGATGTTTATTCTAAAGAGTTTACGACCATTATGGAAGATTCTAGAATGAAAGATGAAAGAATAGAAGCTCTGGAAAAACGTCAAGAAGATTATGACCAACAACAAAATTTCATTGATAAGTTGTTAGATGATGAAGAGTTCATAGAAAGACTCTCTAAGAAATTTAAAGACCATCATGATTTTAATATTTAGAATAATCTTCGTAAAATCGACCCCCATTTTCAAACTATTTTAATAATATTGTAATAAATAGGGCATATTAAACATTTTGATATAAATAAGTAAAATTATCATTTAAGGCTTCATTCAACATTTGTTCTATTTTTTGGATTATCAATACATGTTGTAGGCCGATCTTAAGTTATTGTGAACTTATAAATAAATATAATGATAAATAAATTTTCAATATCAAATAATAGGGGATAATTCGTGTCTAAAACATTAAAAATCAATGAAAAGTATTCTAAAAAAGACATTGAAGATATATTAATTAAACCAAAAATTAATAAATCTATTGGCAGAATAAGAGGGATTGTTCCTATTTATCTAGATAAAGACGAAAAGGAAAAAATTATAATCTTATTTTCAGGGGTCTCACATTTATATTCTGATCAAAAAGTTGGAAATATACTTTATTATGTTGGAGAGCAAAAAAAGGGCCACGATCAACAAATTAAATGGAATAATAAAGCTCTGGCTAATTCAAATCGCGATAGCGCTCTTATTTATGTATTTGAATTTATTGAAGGGACCGATAAATGGAATTACCTTGGAATCTTTGAACTACAAAATATCACTGAAGATAAAGATAAAGATGACTTACGAATTTATGTTTTTGAATTAAAAAAATCTGAATTTGAAAATAATAAAGAGATTTTATCTGAAGAAAATAATTTTGTAGAATTGTTAAAAACACCTCCAAGTATGGTAGAAGAGCCGGAAATGATTACTACTATATCTCGTAAACGGGAAGAAATTTTCCGGAAAAAAATCATGGTTAATTATAATAAAACGTGTGCAGTTTGCCGAAAGCGAAGATTAAGCTTGAATGGAAACCCTGAAGTTGAAGCTGCTCATATTTTAGAAAAAAAATCTCGAGGAGAAGATCATATCCAAAATGGGATTTCCCTGTGTAGATTGCATCATTGGGCATTTGATAAGGGATTATTTTCAATAGATGATGATTATAAAATTATTATAAAAGAAGAAATTAAAAAAGATAAAAATCACGAAGAAATATACAAATATGAAGGTAAAAAGATATTATTGCCAATAAATAAAGACTGTTGGCCATACTTGAAGTGCATTAAACTGCATCGAAAAAAGCACGGATTTTATTGAGATTTTTTCAATTGTCTTTTTGTAGAATAATTTAATAAATTCATTTTAAAGTTGAAATAACGTTATTATTAATAATTCAAACTTAATCATCATCATCGTTTAAGTTATCTATGTAAGATTGTATTTTTTCATTAAACTCAATCAATTCAGAGTTTGTATCGCTTAGAGATTGCATATATGCCAATATCCATTCAAAAGCTTTAATTAATCCTTTTTTGGGAATAAAATCTTCATCTTTTGCTTTGTTTGCAATTTTTTCTAATGCCATCCATGATTCATTTATAGTTGAATCATTTTCGTATACAATGCCACCAATAAATGTTTTCGCAATATATAATCCACATAAAGACGAGGTTATATTTAATTTATGTATAATTGCCATTTTCCTAATTTCAACTAATAAATTAATAGAATATTTAATTTCAGCGATTGAGTTGTGTATAATAGAAAGTTCAATTAACTCATAGATCTCTGTAATAATATATGCTGCAGAGGAATCATCCTCTTTGTTTACTAGTTTTTCAAGAATAACATAGAAATTATACAATATCAATATCCATTCAACACTACTATATTCATCTTCAATGGTCTTATCCAATAAAGATTCACAAACTTTTTTTGAAAATTCACAAATACTATTAAAATAGGTATTAGCATTAACATCTAGATTTATCAATGAATTAATTAATTTATCATGGAAAATTCTAATGTCCCTGATGATATCCAAATTTCCATTAGCAGCTGCAATTTTACCAATTTCTGCTAAAGATATTGTTATTTTTATAATACTATTGCTCATTTTTTTATCAATAGATCCGTTACCTACCTCTTTTAAAAAACTAATTATATCAAGCAATATTTCATTATCATATGTCCATCTATCATGATTTACGCTATTATCTAAGATAAATGTTATTAATTTTATTAATGCATCATCATCGTTATTCTTAATAGCTAAAGTACCAACTCTTCGAAAATGTTTTGTTAAAAAAAATTGAATTTTTTTTCTTTCTTCATCATCCAAATTTTCTTCATCTAATATGCCTTTTAGATGTTTGTTTATGGAGTTTAAACCATTTTCTAATGTTTTATGATCATATTTGGATAATGAAATTTGCAAAATATCGATTATTGGTTGTAGAGGATCTTCATCATCTTTAGAAGAAATTGATGAGATTATTCTATCTTTTGTCACTTTAATAGCCAAATTTTCAATAATATTTATAGGTTTCACTAAATTAAAGTTAATAAAAATGTATGGTATCAATAATAAAAATACTATTATACTAATATAAAATTCAGCGAATACTGAAAGATCTGTCAACCAATTTTTATCAATGCCTAAGATAAGAATTAATAAACCCAAAACTATTGAAAATATATAACATATAATAATTGACCAGAACTTTAAACTTTCTTGAAATATGTCTATAACTCTATTAGAATAAGCTGATGCGTTTAATTGCACTGTAACTAAACTAACAGTAATTATTATCGCAACTAAAGTTGCTTCGATTTGTATGAGGGTAATTATTATATCTTTAGCTAGATTAAAATCAATATGTGGAACTCCAAAACATAAATAAATGATAGGAATAATGATAATTAAAACAATAAGTGCGATTTGAACCTTTAAATGACTAAAAAATTTAATAATATTCGCAAACAAAAATTTTCACCATATATTCATTCACACTGTTTATTTATAAATGTTATTAACGGTGTTTGTTTGATTATGATGAATTAATTTGATTCATTACTTTCGGTTATAGATTTAACTTTAGATATGTTCATGTCTTTTTTAAATTCATTTAATTTACGAAATTCATTTTTACAATGAATGGTAGGAATAAATACTTTCAATTTATTGTTAAATTTAATTAAACCAGCATCACGAAACTCTTTACTGTATTTACGATACGTATAATTCCCACTTTTCCCAGTCCAAAACTCAATGAATCCTTTAATGGCATTCTTTTGGATCTGTTCAACATCCCCAAAAGCTAAAATAAATTGATCAGTTAGGTCATGGATCTTGGGACCGTCAGCATCAACCACTACTTTCCAGGAAAAACCCTCCAAGTACTGGTTCATCTCGGGGAAAGTTACAAAATGTATATCTTTCCCACATTTTTCATAGAATATCAAAGCTTTTTCTATTTCTTCAGGTAGATTACCCCATATTTTTCCTTTATTTCTTTTTTCCACTCCTTTTTTGAAGATTTCATAAGTTTCACGATCGATTGGAGGCATTCTTATCCGGTTCATGGTACCTCCACCTGGCGGTGAAAATGACATTTTCTTTTAAAAATTTTGGAAAAAATGACATTTTCTCCTTCCGGATCCGTATATATACAAATATATATTGATATTTTAGTAAGTAAGTAAGAAAGTAAAAAAGAAAGAAAAACAGTTTTTTCGAAAACAACGGTTGATGAAGGATTTTCGAAAAATCTGGTCATGATTATTGACTGAAACTGGGGGAAGTGGTGGTTGATGTTGATGGTCATGGAAAATCACCTTCCTGGCTGATCCAACAACACACCAATCATCCTCCAGAAATAATTTCTTTATTTAGCCGATTGTCAATCTCTAAAATTTCTTTAATGGTTTTTAAATATTTTGGTGGGTTTTTTAAGTCTTTTTCTTCCTCATAGATTTTTTTAAGTTCGGAAATGAATTTGCTCATATCAACACCTCTTGTTGAGGAGCTGAGGACCACCATGGATAATAATAGTAAAGTATAAAGTATGTAAATGTCATACCTTTCATTGCATTATATGCGGGGATTAATCATGGTTGGTTAGGTGCTGCAACACCAACCGGCCCTCTGCCCCAAATTTTTCTATTTTATAAATCTCATTAAGGGACTACAGTAACTAAGGGAACTTTAATATCATGAATTCGGTCTACTATGTCTATTACTTCATCACGTTCAGTGTTATATTTTGAAGATATTGCATCAATTTCTTCCAGGTACTGTTTCACAATTACAATGTCTGATAAAATCATACCAGTTAACATTTTTAGGCCTCCGGGATTGATTTATAATTCTTTATAATATTTTTCGGGGCTTTTAAATTGTTTTCATCAATTTTTATCTTTGTTAATGCAACAAGGGAGCCGTTTTTACTTTCAAATTCACTAATACGTGATGCAACCAGACTCTTTATAATGTGATTTCTAGATTTATCAATAACAAAACCCAGTAATTTGAGTTTATTGAAAAGAATCCGATCTAACTTCACGTTTTGATTAAAAACGCTTCTTGAAGGGATATTTGAATCCCTTTCTACTTCCTTTATTGCATCAAATGCATCTTCTGGCTTCAAACGCTTATTCATCATACCAAAACCTCGTTGTATGTTGGTAATAATAATAGTAATATTAAATATTATAAAAGTTATTACTCAGGAAGAATTAGAAAATCATAAATATGATAAAAAAATTAATACTAATCTCTCTCTAAAGAATAAAAAGGACGACTCTTCAAAGCCCTAAAATGCATAAAAGTGTTATTAAAATGAAATTTGAATTATTTACTAATAATCTAATTAGTATCCAAGAAAATATTAAATTTAAATAATATTCTAGATAATCATGATACATCAATAAATGGGGATATTGGGGAAATGGTAACTCAAAGTGAAGCAGCTCTGGAAAAAAGTCTCATTGAAAAGTTAGTTGAAGGAGGCTATGAAAGAGTTAAAATTGGCGATGAAGAAGGATTAAAAAGTAATTTAAAGTCTCAGATCGAGAAATTCAATAATATAGAATTGACCGATGATGAATTTAAGAAAATTCTCTTGCACCTTGAAAACGGGGCAATTTTTGACAAGGCCAAGAAATTAAGGGATAAATATGCCCTTAAAAGAGAAGATGAACTAATTTGGATTGATTTTTTCAATACCAAAGACTGGTGTAAAAACATTTTCCAGGTAACTAACCAGGTTACCATGAAGAAAACCTATGAAAATCGGTACGATGTAACTCTTCTGATAAATGGTCTTCCCCTAGTACAAATTGAGTTAAAGAGAAGAGGAGCTGAACTTAAAGTTGCTTTCAACCAGATCAATCGCTACCGCCACCATTCTTTCCGTGGACTCTTTCAGTACATCCAGATATTTGTGATCAGTAATGGAGTAAATACCAAATATTTCGCCAATAATAAAGATTTAAGTTTCAAATACACCTTTTTCTGGAAGGATAAAGAAAACCATAATATTTCTATGCTGGAGGAATTTGCAGATACATTCCTGGAACGATGCCATTTATCTAAAATGATAGCCAGATATATGGTTTTAAACGAAACCAGCAAATCGTTAATGGTTTTAAGGTCATATCAGTATTATGCTGTTGAGGCTATTCTGGATAAAGCCATTAACACTAAACAGAATGGATATGTATGGCATACCACTGGAAGTGGGAAAACTTTAACCTCTTTTAAAGTTAGCCAGATCCTGGCAGAAGAAGATGACATTGATAAGATCATATTTGTAGTGGACCGCCAGGACCTGGATGACCAGACTTACCGTGAATTTAATAGTTTTAGTAAAGGGTCGGTAGGGCTCACTGATAGTACTAAAACTCTTGTAAAACAATTATCTGACCCAAATAAACTTATTATCACCACTATTCAAAAGTTATCGCGTGCAGTTAAACACAAAGATATAGAGAAGATTCGTGACCAGAAAATAATTTTAATCTTTGATGAATGTCACCGCAGTCAGTTCGGGAAAATGCACAATGTTATAACTAGTTTTTTCACCAACTTGCAGTACTTTGGATTTACAGGAACTCCTATTTTTGCTGTAAATTCTGTGGATGGAATGACCACTAAAAGTCTTTTTAAAGACAATCTCCACAGTTACGTGATTAAGGATGCTATCAGGGATGATAATGTACTTGGTTTTTCAGTAGATTACGTGGGTCGTTTTTATAACAAAGCCCAGCGAGAAGAAGATGTGGAAGATATTGACCGAAAGGAACTTATGGAATCCGAAGACCGGTTGGAGAAAATCGTCGATTATATCATAGCCAACCATGACCGTAAAACCTACAAACGTGAATTTAATGCCCTTTTTGCAGTTAGTTCCATTGAAGTTTTAACCAAGTACTACGAAATCTTCCAGAGTAAAGATCATAACCTCAAGATAGCTACCATCTTTTCATTTGATGCCAATGAAGAAATGAAAGATGATGAACACTCCCGGGACAAGTTGGAACGATATATTCAGGATTACAATGAAATGTTCGGTACCAACTACAACACCGGAACATTCAAACAGTACCATATGAGTGTCTCTAAAAAATCTAAAGAAAAACAGATAGACATTTTATTAGTTGTTAACATGTTTTTAACAGGTTTTGACAATAAATTCTTAAACACATTGTACGTTGATAAGAATCTAGAATATCATGGATTACTACAGGCATATTCCCGTACCAACCGAGTTTTGAATGAGAAAAAGAAACAGGGGAACATTGTCTGTTTCCGTAACCTTAAAAAGGCTACTGATGAATCCATAAGATTATATTCTGATGAAAATGCTTCGGAAATCGTGTTAATGAAGTCCTACAAAGATTATTCTAAGGATTTCAATAAAGTACATAAAATTTTGATGGATCTGGCTCCTACTGTTACTGATATTGATGAGTTACCATCTGAAAAAGAAATTGCTGAATTTGTGAAGATTTTCCGAGAATTACTACGTATTCATACTCGTTTGACGGTGTTTACAGAATTCACCTTTGATGATCTGCATATCAGTGAGCAGGCCTTCAATGATTATTTGAGTAAATATTTAGATATTTATGAGAAAAATAAAAGAGATACTACTCCAGAGAAGGTTTCTGTATTGGATGATGTTGATTTTGAGGTGGAACTGGTACGTCGGGATGATATAAATGTGGCTTATATTCTGAATCTTCTTAAAGAACTGGATATTGATAGTCCCACATTTGATAAAGATAAAGAATTCATCCTGGACACCATGGAGCGCAGTCATGAGCTTCACAGCAAAATTGATCTTATTGAAAGATTCATTGAACATACCATACCTCAGATCCAGGATAAGGATAAAATTGAATGCCACTTTGAAAATTATATAGATAAAGAGAAGAAAAAAGCCGTTGATAATTTAGTGGCAGAAGAAAAACTCGACCAGGATATTACCCAGAACATAATTGCAGAATATGAGTTTTCAGGGAAAATCCGCAATGATATTATAAAAGAATCATTCACTGAAAAGTTAGGCTTGAAAGCCAGAAGATCTAAACTGCAGAGGATTAAAGATTTGATTGTGGATCTGGTTGATAAGTTCAGCTGGTAAGTGTCATTTGGTCAAATAACAATATTTATATAGTAGGACTTCCAATGTTGTTCTAACGTGAAATGACAACTATCGGGGTGTTACATGCAGGAAATTAAACTCAAAAAAATGGCTCTAATTTTATCTGGAGCTGTTTTAAATAGATATTCACGGTTTAAGGATTATCCTCACACATTACAATACTCATATATCACAATGAAGAGTGTTGACGACAATAGGATATATCCAGAGTTTTTTGAAACCCATCATGCTACCCGAGAGGTTGATGGAAAATACCTGCTACGAAAGGGTGATGTGGTAATGAAATTAGCCCCACCATACAGTGCAGCTTTTGTTGATTTTGACTGTGAAAATCTCATAGTGCCCTCCAACTTTGCCATTATAAGGACTGAGGAGCAGTTGGATCCTGAATACTTATCATTCATCCTCAATGCACCCCATGTTCGAAGGCAACTCCGTCGATTAGTTGAGGGCAGTACTCTAGCAGTAATTAAAATAAATCATTTGAATAATGTGAAACTCAGGATTCGGGATAAAAATGAGCAAATATTATATGCCAAACTTCTCTCACTCCTGAAACAGAGAAGAGAACTAAAAATGAGAGTGATTGAATTAGAAGATAAGATTACAGATAGTTTGTTAAGGGAATTATAGGGGAAATATCATGTCTGAATATCAGAGGAAATTAGAAACCAAATTATGGGCCATTGCTGATGAATTAAGAGGCAACATGGATGCCAATGAATTCAAAAACTACATGCTGGGATTCATCTTCTACAAATACCTATCTGAGAAGATTGAACTATACTTGAACCATGAACTGGAAGAAGATGGAGTTACCTTTAACCAGGCTTTTGAAGATGAAGATCTCAAGGAAGAAGTGGAAGCCGAAGCCCTGGAGAACCTAGGATACTTCCTTGAACCACCATGTCTCTTCAAAAATGTTATAAAAAAGGCACGAAACGGAGAATTCATACTGAACAACTTGCAGACGGCAATGAATCAGATTGAGAGCTCGACTATGGGTCATGAGAGTGAAGAAGACTTCGTGAATCTCTTTGAAGATGTGGACTTGCAATCCTCTAAGTTAGGGAAGAGTGAGGATGCAAAGAACAAGATTATTTCCAAAGTTCTCCTCCACTTATCCGAGATTGATTTTAAACTGGAAGATACTGAACGTGATATCCTGGGTGATGCCTATGAATACCTGATATCCCAGTTTGCATCCAGTGCCGGGAAGAAGGCCGGAGAATTCTACACTCCACAGCAGGTTTCTAAAATACTGGCCAAGATCGTCACTCTGGGTAAAAAGAATCTTAAAAATGTTTATGATCCTACTTGTGGTTCAGGATCTCTTCTTTTAAGGGTTTCTAGGGAAGCCAAGATTGGGGAGTTTTTTGGGCAGGAACTGAACCAGTCCACCTACAACCTGGCCCGGATGAACATGATACTACATGATGTCCGGTTTGAAGACTTTAACATCCAACAGGGTGATTCTATCGAAAACCCACTCCACTTTGGAATGAAATTCGATGCCATAGTAGCCAACCCACCATTCTCTGCCAAATGGTCATCAGATAAGAAATTCCTGGATGATGAAAGATTCAGTGCCTACGGAAAGCTGGCACCCAAAAGTAAGGCAGATTTTGCTTTTGTACAGCATATGATCTACCACTTGGATGAAAAGGGTACCATGGCCATAGTACTACCCCACGGAGTACTGTTCAGGGGTGCAGCCGAAGGAGTTATACGAAAGTACCTGGTAAAAGAGAAAAACTATCTGGATGCAGTCATTGGACTTCCAGCCAACATCTTCTACGGAACATCCATCCCCACAGTAATCCTTGTCTTCAAGAAATGCAGGGAAGACAATACAGACATCTTATTCATTGATGCCTCCAAACACTTTGAAAAAGTGAAAAATCAGAACAGGCTGAGAGATGAAGACGTGAACCGGATCATAGATACCTATAATGAACGTAAAGATGTTGAAAAGTTCGCACATGCTGCTACCTTGGCTGAAATTGAAGAAAATGATTACAACCTGAATATTCCCCGCTACGTGGACACCTTCGAGGAAGAAGAACCAGTTGACCTTGATGCAGTAGTCAAAGAATTGGCCTATCTTGAAGAAGAGATAAAGGAAGTGGATCATGAAATTGAGAAATATTGTGATGAATTGGGCATTAAAGCTCCAATTTTGAGGTGATTGGTGTGAAAGTGCCTGAATTAAGATTTCCTGAGTTTAGTGATGAATGGAAATCACAAAAATTAAAAAATATTTCCAAGGAATTAAATAGGACTTCCGAGAAATCTGACGTTGAAATTTTGACAATATCTGCTGGTAAAGGTTTTATCACCCAAAAAGAGCGTTGGAACAAAGTAATTGCAGGTAATAGTTTAAAAAAATATACTTTCATGAAGAAAAATGAATTTTCATATAATAGAGGAAATTCTAAAACATTTCCTTACGGTTGCACATATCGTTTAAAAGATCACGAGTATGCTTTAGTTCCTAATGTGTATCGCAGTTTTTCTGTTGAAGGACAAAACCCTCTTTTTTATGAGCAGTTCTTTATTGGTGGTCATATTGATCGACAGTTGAATAAACTCATATCTTCCAGTGCAAGAATGGATGGTTTACTCAATATAAGCAAAAAGGATTTCTTTGATGTTGATGTTTCTGTACCTACACTCCAAGAACAAGAAAAAATAGGTACTTTCCTATCAAAAGTAGATGAAAAAATAGAAAAATTAGAGAAAAAACAAGAACTTTGGGAAACTTACAAAAAAGGAATAATGCAGCAGATTTTCAGTCAGAAATTAAAATTTAAAGATGAAAATGGGGAAGACTATCCTGATTGGAAAGAGGAAAAAATTGGAAACATTTTGAATGTTAAATACGGAAAAGATTATAAACACTTAGACAATGGCCAATTCCCAGTTTTTGGAACCGGAGGTGTTATGACATATGTTAACGAGTTTCTTTATGATAAACCCAGTGTTTTAATTGGGAGAAAAGGCACGATTAACAAACCTATTTTTATCAATGAACCATTTTGGACGGTAGACACCCTATTCTACACAGAAATATATGGATCAAATCCTAAATTTACTTTCTATTTGGTGTCAATTATCAATTGGTTGAAATATAACGAAGCTTCAGGAGTTCCAAGTTTAAGTGCAGAAAATATTAAAAAAATACCAATAAAACTACCATCTTTCAATGAACAAACAAAAATTGCTAATTTCCTATCATCAATTGAAGGTAAAATTGAAAAAATTGAAAAAGAATTGAAAATAAATAAGGAATTCAAAAAAGGACTATTACAGCAAATGTTCTGTTAATAGTTGATTGTGGTATAAGAACTCCAAAAAACTGGTATTTCAATTAGTGCAGGTAGAGGAGGATAAGAATATTTGGCGAATATTAAATCAGGAATAATCAATCAATCCAGTTATAATGAAAACCTTAGAGATATTAAAATGTTAGTAAAAGAAGAATATTAAGTAATATCAAATAGTTTTTATTAGGAGGTATTTAATGACAAATGAACTTTTTTCAAAAATACAGATGCCTGTAGGATGGGCTAAAACGGGTATAACTATTGAAAATGGAATTCAATTTAAGAAAACACGTGACTTAACACTCAATTTAGAGGTCATGACGGACTTAAATAAGTGTAAATCTGTTTATGATGTATCTCTTGGCGACAGTACTGGTCATTATAAAATTAATAAATCAAATAATGTCATTAATGACCTTAAAGTAAATATTGTTAATGCTATAGATCAAAGAAATAACAATACCTTTACCGATTTTTTCTTTGAAAAAAAAGGCAAATATTACCATGTAGCTACAATAGACTATACAGATTCTTATAAATTTAAAGAAGATATTTATGAAGCTTTATTGGTGATTATAAAAAATCTATGAATATAACACAAAGAATTTTTTAATAGTTAGAATTCATTCCTTTTTAGTGAAATATTATAATTATACAATATAAGGTTAATTTGTATTTTATATTTCATTATATTATTTTGAAGACTTTTAAATCAAAATAAGTCTACAGAACAGATAAAAATATTATCTGAGATAAATTCTTATTATTTTTATTTTAATCCATCTGATCTTATTATGATTATTAAGAATAACAATGTAGTTCTACTTCGCTAAATAATACTATGGAGAACCAAATTATTATTTTTAGATTTCAAATATGGATTTAATCACTTGTTTTAAGATAAAACAATTCATTCCATCTTATTTTATAAATAGTAAAATTGAATAGATAGTATTGTAATATTCAAAAATAGTAGTTAATTGTTCAATAGTAGTCCTAAAAAATTGGTTCATTTTTTGAGTATTTTATCTCTGGATTTCAAATACTAAGGGGACTGGAATGATATTAATGAGTTAAAATCAGTATAATTCCGATAATATGTCAAATAAAGACATTATAACGCAAAATATTCTAAGTAGAGATTTATTAATTGAAATTATACTGACTGCGGTTATTATTTCATTTGGATTGAATCTTTTGGTGGCATCTTTTTCTAATTCTGATGAATTCAATATTGTCTTGTTTACAACTGGTGCAGTTGTCATTTTAAGTTCAGTCACGGTTCTAATATACAGAAACTTCAAAAAGTTTGATAGAACTATTAAAATAACCGGATTTTTCATATATGATGCAAAAAACAACAATTTAGTCGATATTCCGAATTATACGTTATCACATGAATTAACAGAAAATTTAAATGCTGCTTTAAAAGAAGACGAATCATTGGAGTTTATATGGAATACTGCTTCTTTAATTGATCATTTTAAACCTTCCAATGATGGTCGGTATTCTACTAGTTCTAAAGAACTAATCGAAGAATTATTTGAATATTTTATTTTCCATAGATTATCTCTGACATTAGGACATTTTTTTATTCATGGTGATTTTAAAAAGAAAGATTTAGAGGAATATGGACGAGATGACATTCCTGATACTTTATTGAATAACCGTTTTTTGAATTTGTTTTCTAAACCTATAGAAGAAAGAGAAGCATTTTATGGCGAAGATTTGGAAAAAAATGGAGTTTTTCTGGAACAAAAAGATAAAAAAACATTATTTATGCATATAGGTAAAGATAAAACTCTTTATCAAAGGCTTCATTTAATTTTACCTAAAGGTACTACTGTAAAAAGATATGAATCTAAGGGTATAATGTTAGAATCTGATAAATTATTTTTAAGCTTTGATATAAATTTTGAGGGATTAAACCAGATTTTACCACCATTATTCTTGGAATATTACCTAGGTTTTAAAAATGAATTTGTAAGTTTAGATGAATCAGTAGAAATTTTCAGATTCCAAATATTCCAACTTGATCTGAACATTGATGTTAAATTTAAGATAAAAAGCCTTTTTTCTAATAATGTATGGAAATATAATAAATGGTTAGATATGTATGTAAATCTGTTAGATAAAGATATTTCCAGTGATGCATTTTTTGAATCGCTTAATTGGGAACAAACAGAGGCTATAATGTATATGATGGAAAAGAATTTATTTAATCGAGGAAAAAGTGGAAATGATTAACTATCTCAATCATTTTCCCATAAGGGATCATAATTATGAAAATCAAAATAAAACCCGAATTTAAATGTGAAACCTTTTATAAAGAGATAAATTTTATTCTTGGATGTATTCTAAGTGTTCGAGATAGTGGTCAAGAGGTTGAAGGTGGTCGTCTCTATGATCTGGATACTCATTTAGATATGAAAAGTCTTAAACAGGTTCTTGTCACGATATTATATGAAAAAACTAATCTAGCCGATGTTTTAAATAGTAACAAATACCATTTGGAAGTTTCGTCAATAGATAAAACTTTCAATGGATTGGATCCAACTTCTAAAGATCTATTTAAACAATTCCTTTTGAACTTAGAAAATCTCGTTGTAAACACTAAAAATGATTCTTTTTTTTATTTGCTTCCTTCAAATCTAAAAGTTGAGGATAGTATTGATTTTAACACATTAGATAATCTCTTAAAATTATTTAATCTAAAAAGAATAGATTTTGATGAGATTATTCAGATTTTAGATTTAGTTGATTACGGTCCGAATAACACAAAAAGCAATAGTTCTGATTCTTATTTGTTGCATAAGAGTCGTGAACTTACTGAACCTCCTAAAGAAGATATATTGAATTATTTGGAGGACTATGGTTTATTTTTGGTGTTGGAAATTGAAGCAAAAAATTTGGGTTATTCTAATTCGTTTGCACGGTTTAAATTTGAGTCTTTTTTGGGACTTCTATCATTTGCAGAATATATTTCCTTAATAAAGATTTTTCCGTTTGAGAGTAATCTTTTTAATGAAATTAGTTATGGAGAAATGGTTATTGTAGTAAATAATCGAGCTGTATGGCCTCAAAAGTACATGTTTTCTTCTTTAAAAGAAAAACCAAAAAAGCACATGACTTTTAAGAGTAATAAAAATCTTCAGACTTTATATGATAACATTAAAAGGATAAACAATAAATCTCTGTGGAAACTTTTAGAAAAGTTGTTTTTTTTGTATTATAAAGCATCCAAAGAGGAAAAAAATGAATATGCGTTTTTAAACTATTGGATCATCGCTGAAACAATTATTAAAGCAGATAATAAAGCTAAATCTAATGAAGAAATGAAATCTATTATGAAATCAGTTATTGGTGAAAAAATTATCAAAAAGAGAGTGGATTTCTTAGACAAAAAAAGAAATTTTGTTGTTCATAGAGGAGTAACTGTCACAGTTGATGAAAGAGATTTAATGAAACGAATATCAGAACAGTTGCTATTAATCGCTGTTTTCGAAATGGGAAATTTAAAAAATAAAAAACAATTTGGATATTACATTTCTAATTTTAGGAAAAAAAATAAAGATAGAAACGATAATATTGAAGTGTTAAAACTCTTAAATAGTGAAAATGACTTTTAAATCGTGCAAATTATAATTAATAATAATCTAATAATTTTTATTCTTCATCTATAATTTCTTCCCCCACACCAGTCATAACAACAACATAGCCCTCATATGGTTTTATCTTCTTCATCCCGATAAAGAAACTCTAATACTTTGTCAAAAATACCCACATTACCTCATTAATGTGTTTTAAGTAATTATATATTTTTTCTATGGTTCGCCACGAACAGGTGCATCAGTCGGAGGTAATACTATTTGGACAAATATGGGATAAGATCCATAACCTTCTCTAAATAAGAATCATCACCAAGTAAATAAAAATAAATCTTATCACTTAATTTAAATTACACGAATTTTTTGATATATGAATGCAAAGTTTTTCTAACTATTATTTCAGCAGCTGTATCTATACTCCCAGGAATATTTACTTATTAATTGTATTTTTCTTTCCAAGTCCATGGCAGAAAACCATAAGTCTTGAAACTACTGAACCCCTCTAAGTTAGATCCTTCAATTTGGAATCCCACTGGACCCGAATAGGCCCTTACATTGGATCCATAATAACCATTTGATACTGGTGAAACATATCCTACTCCTCCCGGATGAATTGCTCTTATGTTTTTAAAATTGCTGCCTGTAGGTTTTATGAACCATCCGGCTACGTACTGGCCTTTGGGTTGGCCTTTAACTATCAATTTGCTTACATCCGTGTTGTGGACAGTGTAGGGTTGGGAAACTAGTGATGTATAGGAGTATTTTTTATAGGAGTAGGGTGTATCATAGGTTTCGTAGACATGGCGTGTTTTTCCAGCTGCATAATCAGTTCCCGAGTTACTTAGCACTTGAAAAGGTTCCTGGAAAGTATTTTTGCTTTCAAGGGTTTCTCCATTTATTGTAACGGTGAGGTAATAAACACTTTTTAACAGCGTACCTGGAGTGTAACTTATGGTATCGCCATCCCAGCTCGTAGGAGAAACCGTTCCACTAAAATCATTTGATATAATGTAAAAGCTAACATTTTCATGCATAGATCCCGGTACATGGAGTTTTATACTCTGGACATCCCAGGTTTCCCACCATTCTGGTTCGACTATACACTGAATTCGGGTTATATTTTCATCCGTACTAAGTGGTGATGTGTAATTATTGGTATAAAACTCTCTAGTGCCATGGGAAGTTTGATTTATTTTTACATACTCTTCTACGGTTAAATTAGCGTTATTGGCCATGGATTGTTTTAAGTTAAAGTTCCTTGCATTATTTTTATAGGTTAATTCGTAGTAAGTACCGTATTCATCTGAATACCACCTTTTAGGGGTAGTTATCATTACATATCCCGATTTAAAACTTCCATCGGTCGTGTTGGCCATGGAAAATTTAAGACTGCGCATACGCCCTGGACGAATCGGTTGGACAGTAAAATTGCGTTTTAATAGTTTCCCATCAAAAGTTTTGATGTAAAATTTCATGGTGGCCTCAGGGGATGGTGAATTTCCGTAGTTGGCCACTAAAACACGGTAACCAGGGACAAATTTTTCATAACCTTGATCGTAATGCTGCACGTACCAAGGTGAAACTCC
>JADHEF010000978.1_pt1 | contig 21918 bp, 22 predicted proteins | sample 8952391 | NCBI WGS metagenome assembly JADHEF01 (sample SAMN16124439, study PRJNA663245) | bioreactor sludge metagenome | isolation source: sludge (nitrite) | place: India:Bengaluru | collected 2019-02-28
GAATCCCACCCTCTCCGCCAAATCCGACGAGTTCTTCCTTTGTTCGGCGGTCTCAGCCAGCCCGAACGATCCGCTTGCGTCCACATCGGCCAGGCCGTGCCGTATGCAGGCTGTCATGGCTCTTCGACCGGCCTCAGTTCCTCGACTCTTCCTTCCACGTCATAGGCCGTCGTGGTGGCATGCCCGTCGCGCTTGCGCAGTCTCATGAAAAGCGCCGTGTGGGAAGGCGTTTGGATCGCCGCCGCCAACCGTACAGCACTTCTCGCACACCCCGACCAAGTACTCGGCATTTTGATCGACCGTGTCGAAATGCAGGCACTCCGTTGCGATCCGGGTCAGACGGTGACCCCGGGCCAGCGAGGCGGCGCGTTCTGCCGCGCCGCTGTCGTTCGAGATCATCGACTTGCGAACCTTGGCGCGCGCGGCCGAAAACGAAACCGCACAAAGCCATGCGCTCACGGTCTAGATCGGGGTGCCCGCTTCTGCTGCGCGCAGCGCGGTCGTGCGCGATGCGCGCCTGCGGCGGCAAGCAAATGTTGTACGACGCACGACGCTACGACCGGATTCGGTCGTCGATGCGCGGTCTGGCTGCGCTTTGGCATGATGGCGCGCTTGCGTGCATGGTTGAATGTCGCCTGCGATGCCGGTGCTGTTTCGTGCGCGGGCGAACCCGGCTGCGCTTCATTTGAAGCGCACGTTCGGTCATCGGTGCATCACTGGTACGCCGGACGTCGTCAATTTCCCTTTTGGTCTTTAGAGCAGTCGATGAAGAAACTCGTATTGGTGCTGGTCGTCGTCGCAATCCTGGTCGCCTGCGGTGCAGGCGCTTTTGCCTGGTATCAATGGCGCGGGTCGGCCATCGTGGCCGCGCCGGAGGCGCCGGTGGTCAAAGAGGCGCCGGCCGCGCCGGAGGGATTGCCGCCGCAGCCTGCCGCGCCGGAAGCAAAGCCCACGCATCGGCTGCCGCATCTCGTGGATCAGAACCCGCCGTATGCCGATGGCGGCGCCACGGGCGACGAGCCGGTGCGCGAGTTCACCCTGCCGCTCGGCCCGGGCGGCGAGGTCTACACCGTCCCGGCCATGTATCGCTCTTACTTGAGCAATTACGCCGCCGATCCGATCACGGTGCTGGGCGGGCTGGACGCCGCGTTCACCGAGGCGTATTCGGCCGAACTGCCGGCGCCGCGCGACGGCGTGCGCGTGCATCTGCATGTCGGCGATTTCGCGCAGGATTATTGTGGTGAGGTCACCTTGGCCTACACCTTGCAGACCGATGCGACGATCGCCATGTTGATCGGCGACAAAAAGGCCGAGCGCGAGTTGCTGGCCGATGCGCCTTGCGAAATGAAACGCACGGAAGAGGAGGGCTTTTGCGAGCAGCGCACGCAATGCCTGAATCAATTCCTGTCGCAGAAGCTCAAGAACGCTTCGTTCGATTCGCCGGTCCTGCAAGCCTTCGAGGCCTTGCAGCTTCAATGAGAACGGCGCGAGCGCGGTCGGGAAGGCCGCGCGCCGCCATGCGAACGGGAGTCGGAACCGATGCCGCGTCTCATCATCCGAATGATCGTCATCGTCGGTCTGGCGATGGGCTGCGCGATCGCCGGTGCCGGCGTTGAAATGCGCGCGCCGGACTTGAATGCCGATCTGGCCCGCTTGTGCTACAGCGGCAGCGCCGACGCGATCGCCGCCGCGCTGCGCGACGGGCGCCTGACCGTGAATGCGCGCGACGAACGTGGCCATTCGCCTTTGCACCTGGCGGTGACCGCGAATCACGATCTCGATGCCGTTACGGTGCTGCTCGACGCCGGGGCCGACGTCGATGCGCGCGATGGCGCGGGCTATACGGCCTTGTTCAGCGCGTTGTTGCGTGAGCGCGGCGGGCCGGAGTTTGCGCAGGCCTTGCTGGCGCGCGGCGCGAATCCGAATCGCGCCGATCAACAAGGCCTCGCGCCTTTGCATTTCGCGGTGGCGCGCGGCGCGCGCGAGCCCGCGCTCGTGGCGGTGTTGTTGAAGGCCGGGGCCAACCCGAATCTTGCCGATGCGCAAGGGGCCACGCCCTTGCATGTGGCGAGCGATGCGCGCACGGTGCGCGCCCTGCTCGCGGCCGGGGCCGATCCGGGCTTGCGCGATCGGCAAGGGCGGACCGCGTTTTTGACCCGCAAAGATTCCGAAGCGCTGGTGGCCTTGGTGCTCGAAGCGCATGCGAACCCCAACGCGGTCGATCGCGAGGGGCGGACCGCCTTGCATCTGGCGGTCTGGGGCGGCGCCGCTCCGGATCATCCCGCGCCCGCGGCCGTGGAAGCTTTGTTGGCGCTCGGGGTCGATGGCCAGGCGCGCGATCACCAGGGGCGCACCGCGCTCGATCTGGCGCGTGCCAATCCGCAGGCAAGCGATGCCGTGACATTGATCGAGCAGGCCGTCGGTACGCGCTTGCGCGATGACGAATTGCGCGTCGTCTTGCACGGCAGCCCGGCGCAATTGCTCGCGATGGTCCGCGAACGGCCCGGCGTGCTGTCGGCCGGCGATGCCTTCGGTTTTCGTGCCTTGCATCTGGCGGCGCGTTTCAACGATGCGCAAGCGGTGGCCGCGTTGTTGGGCGCCGGGGCGCGTGTGGAGGTGGCCGGCGAAAACGGTCAGACGCCGCTGCTGTTCGCGCTCAATCCGGCTTGGCGGCCCAACGCCCAGGCCGACGCGATCGTCGCCTTGCTGCTCGCGGCGGGTGCCGACGCCGGCGCGCGCGACGCTTGGGGCCGGACCGCCTTGCATTTCGCCGTGCAGGGCAAGAATGCGCATGTGATCGAACGGCTGATCGCCGCCGGTGCCCAGCCGGGCGTGCGCGATGTCGAGGGCGACAGCGCCCTCGACCTGGCCGCCAGCGTCGGCGATGCCGCGATGCTCAAGGCGATGGCCGGCGCCGCGTTGCGGCCCGACGAACGCAATCGGGCCGGAATGACGCCCTTGATGCTCGCGATCACGCGCAATCCCGATCCCGGCGCGGCGCGCGCCTTGCTCGCACTCGGCGCCGGCACCGAATTGCGCACCACGCGCGGCGAGACCGCGCTGGTGCTGGCGGCGCTCCACACCGTGCACGGTGCGACGCCCGATCGCGAAGCCGAATTGGTCGCCGCGTTGCTCGCTGCCCATGCCGATCCGAATGTGCGTTGCGGCGTCGATCGCTTCGATCTGAAGTCGATGCCGGCAATGCCCGGCGCGCAGCCAAAATTCGCAGCCTTGCCGCGCTGGAATTGGCGCACCCTGGTCGATGCCTATGCCGACGGCGCGGCGGTGGCGCCAGTGCCGAACCTTCCGAGTTCGAATGCCGGCTGGTGCGAGGCGGGCACACCCCTCGTGCGCGCGGCCTCGGCCGGCACCGCCGCCTTGTTGCGCGCGGCCGGCGCCAACTGACGCGGGGCCCAACCGCGCCCGGCTCAACCGCGCCCGGCTCAACCGCGCCCGGCTCGATCACGCTCGGCCCAACCGCGCCGGCCCCGATCGCGCGTTGCGACCGGGCGCTGGATCGCGCCGCACAGATCGCCGCCGAATGGCGGGCCGCACCGATCGCGCGGGCGCAGGTCACGCTCATCGCGCGCGACCGACCGGCCTACGGCATCTTGCGCGCTGCCGATGCAGCTCAGCGATGACGCGGGCCGGGCGCATTTCGATGCCGTGCGCGAATGGCAGACCGAGGTCGTGTTCCTGCACGGCGCGCCCTATTACGCCTGGAGCGCGTGCGTGCGCAAGCCCGGCTTTGAAACGCGCGAAGTGCCGGTGCCCGAAGCGGGCGGATTGGCGAGCGTGCGCCTGGAACCGGGAGACGCCCTCGATTGCCCGGGCGTCGGGCGCGATTTCATGATCCCGCCCAAGGCGGCGCGCACGCCCGCGCCTTGAGCGGCCGGCGCGTCAGTTCGGGATGCCGGTATCGACGCGCACGCGCCGCACGCGCAACGCGGTCCGTTGTATGCGCACGCCGATGTCGCGCCCCTCGTCGGTCGGTGCGCGCATATAACTGAGCGCGATCGGGATCGCGGTGCGATCGACCAGCGAGCTGGTGCGATAAAGGATGAGCCGCGCCGCATGGCATTCCTGCCCGAGCCAGACCGGCAGATCGGCCACGATCTCCATCGTGTAATGCCCGGCGCCGAACCAGGGCCAGGGGTCGTCTGCTGCGGCGGTGCCGACCGGCAAAGGGCAGGTCGGATAACTGCCGCCGGCATCTTGCGCGGGCGTGTCGCCCATCTGGTCGAGCGCGGTCTGCAAGGCCGCGCGCAGATCCGGCGCAAGGATCTCTTCGGGCGTGTCTTGCGAACCCGGCGCCTGGTCGAGCACTTCGTAGCGGTAACGATAATCGACCGCGAGGCCGGCGGTTTGCATCGTCTGCGGCGCGAATGCGCGTGCCAGATACAAGCGGTCGATGCCGTACTCGCCTTCGCGATAGGCGAGGTAGACCCGTTTGCCGAGCTTCACCCAATACGCTTCCTGGTCGCTGCCGCGGCCGTTGATGCTGTAGAAGCACTCGCCATCGGGATTGCTGCCCGTGGACACGAAGTGCTGTCCGACGCGCCGATGCACCGTCACGCAGGAGAACAGTCCGGTGCCGCCGACATAGGCATCGACCACCAAATCGCGCCGGCCGTCTTCATCCAGATCGCGCAAGGCCATGCCGACCGACCGGCTTTCCGGAAAGCCGAATTGCAGCCGGCTGCGTTTGAGCGCGGCCCATTCATCGGGCGTGATGGACGACGGGCGCTTTGGCCAGATCGGCTGCGCGTCGGGGTCGACTTCGACCGAAAAATCGGTCGCGTCCTTTGCCTCGTACCGATCGAGCACATGGCGGATGGCCCAGGCATCGCCTTGGGCGATGTCCCGCGCGATCGCTTTGTACAAAGTGTCGAGCGGCGCAGGCTCGGCCGCGAATGCCGGCGCGGCGAAAGCGCAGCAAGCGAGCAAGGCGCAAATGCGCCGGGCGCGGCGCAGGCAGGAGCGAGCAGACATGGGAACCTGAGGACGAAAACGGGGCAGGCGCCAGTGTGCCGTTTTTGCGATGCGCCGCCATGACGCGATGGCGTCACGCAGCCCTGTGCGCGCCTTGCTTCGCGGGCAGCGCGATGCCTCAATGGCGCCCGCATCGACCCACCTTTCGGAAATTCCATGGCGAACCGCCAAAGCGATCCATTGCCCGCCGCGTTGCTGCAGGAACTACTGGCCTTGTCGTGGTGCCAGCATTGGATGAAGACCGCCGAGGCCGATGACAACGGTTGGGTCGGCCTGCCGCCCGCGCCGATCGGCACGGTGTATGTGCGGCATGGGCATGCGCGCTTCGCCGATGGGCTCACCTTGATCTGCGACCCGGAGAACAATCGCGACATCTGGGGCTTCTTTCTCAATCAGGACGATACCGGCGCGTGGTGGATCGAGCTGCGATGGCGCGCCGAAGACGACCATGAATTCGCCATCGTGCCGCCGTCGCAGACCGCGCTGCATGCGCGGGCGCGCCATTGGCTGGAACGGTTGGCGGCGGGGTTCGTCGCGCAGGATGGGCATTGGCGCGCCGCCCGCGCCTGGACCGATCGTCTGAATGAACAAGCGCGCGATGACGTACCGGCGTGTGATGCCGACCCGCCGGCCGCGCCTTGGCGCCGCTGGTGGGCGCAATGCCGTGCGATGCAGGCCTTGGCCGAACGGCGCGGCTGGGCGGTCACGCCGTTGTTGGCCACGCCGCCGGCTTCCGAGGCCGAACTGGTTGCGGTGGAACAGGCGCACGCACTGCGTATCCCGGCCCAGTTGCGGACCTTGTTGGGCGAGGTCGCGGCCGACCTGCATTTCGGCTGGCGTTGCGCGCGCGACGATGAACCGACCGGCGCGCTGTCCAGTCTGTACAGCGGCGGCATCCGCGACACGTTGTGGAGCCTGCGGATGATCGATCGGTACGCGTTGGCCAATTTCGCGGGCTGGCGCGAGTACCGCGGCGGGGGCGCCGCTTGGGAGAACCAGTTCGCGTTCGCGCATCTGGTGAACGGCGATGCCTTGACCATCGATACCACCGACCCCGACCCGATGGCGCAGCCGGTCCGCTATTTCAGCCATGAGGCCGATGGCGAGCATGGCGCGGTCCTGGCCCCGCATTTGTTCGCGTTTTATGAGGCCTGGTGCGCGCTGGGTTGTGCCGGCAATGAAGCGCACGACTGGTGGACTCTGCGCGACCGCAAAACCGGGTATTTGAATGCCGAAGGCGCGGTCGGCCGGCGATGGCGCGCCTGGCTGCAACGCGATCCGACTCTGCGTGAGCCCGACGAAGCGCCGCGGCCGGTGTTGGCGCGCGGCGCCGCCGATGCCGCTTGGCTCGATGCCGCGCGCGAACAGGATCTGGCGGCGATGCAAGCAGCCCTGGCCGACGGCGCGCGGATCGATTGTAGCCCCGACGATTGGCGCGACGAGCACCACACCGCCGTCGTCTATGCCGTCCAGAACGACAACCTGCCGATGCTGCAATGGCTGCATGGTCTGGGGGCGAATCTGTCCACCACCTTGCTGAGCACGGCGGTCGCCGTGCGGCATGCGCAGCCCGCCGTGCTGCAATGGCTGATCGCGCATGGGGCCCGCGTCGATCGCTGGCGCGATCAGCGGTTTTGCCCGTTGCACGAATTGATCAGTTCCGGTCGCGAGGCCGACGATTACCAGGCGCTCATGACCGCCTTGCTGCAAGCCGGTGCCGATCCCAATGCCGACTGGGACCTCGATTCTGGATCGGGCATGAACGCGTTGATGCGGGTCGGCCCTTGGGGCACCGAGCGTCTGCTCGCGGCCGGGGCCGATGTGCATCGGCGCGATGCGCATGGGCGTACCGCCTTGCATCATGCCGAACAGCCCGAGGTCATCGCGATGCTGGTGCGGGCCGGACTCGATCCGAACGATCGGTCGGCCCCCGATGGCGAACGGCCCGGGATGACATCGCTGCAAGAAGCGCTGCGCCGCGATTACGCCAGCGAGGCCGTGCCCGCGCTGCTCGCGGCGGGGGCCGACCCGCATCGCGCGGATACCGCCGGGCGCAACGCCTGGTTCCATTGTTTCGACGCGCAGTGCATCGACCTCTTGCTCGATCGGGGGTTCGACGTGAACGCGCGGGACGAGGCAGGCAAGACGGTGCTGCACCATTTGCTGAATTACACCGCTCGCCTGTCCGATCGATACCTGGAGACCGTCGAGCGATTGCTCGCGCGCGGCTTCAAGCTCGAACTCGCCGACCACGAAGGCGACACCGCGCTGCATCTGATGGCGCGCTGTTACGACAGCGTGTACGACCGGCCATCGCTGGAGTTCCTGCTCAAGCACGGCGCCGACCCGACCTTGCGCAATCGCAAGGGAAAGTTGCCTTGGCAATGCGTGGGCCGCAAACACCGTGACGCGGTCGCCTTGCTCAAGCCCGGCCGCTGACCCCGGTACGTCGAACGGAAACGGATGCGGGCAGCCTTGGCGGGTACGGAACGAACCGTGCCGCACCGACATGAAAAGGAGGACCGATGAAGATTCCAGGACTGGGAAATTGCGAGCCGGATGACGATGACGACATTTGCTACAGCGGCGCGCGCACCCTCAAAGGCTTGGACGTGGAGTGCGAGTTCATCGTCGAAGGCTATGTCGCGGACCCGATGAAGGAGGATTTCCACCAGGCGATCAAGAATTTCATCGCGCTCACCCAAGCGCAACTCGAACCCGCCGAGCCCCATCTGTTCGCCTATTACCAGGACGCGGCGACGGACCATCCGGTGCCCGACGGAGTTCCGACGATCGCGCAGGCGAGCGATGTCTGGTCCCACATCGATTTCGGCTTCGAAGCGACGGTCAGCCGCCGCGACGACGGAGACCGCGCGGTCTACGTGTCGTTCGAATGCAATTGCGATTGGGAGCAGGAACACGGACTGCAACTGGTGTTCAGGCACGGGAACGTCATCACCAAACTCGGCCCTTACGACGGACACCTGAGCCATGCCACCGCGCACGACGACGCCACGCTCGAGACGGTGGTCTACCGTCGGCGGCACTGACACACGAACATCGATCAACGAAGGCGACACATGTCCAATCAGGAACAACGCATCGCGCAGTTGCGCGAGATCATCGCGGCCACCAATGCCGGCAAGAATCCCTCAGGGCAACGGACGTTGACGCCGGAGCTGCGCGTCAAGGGCGGGCTGTTCTTCGGCGGACGCAAAGACCTCACCGCGCTGCCCGACCATCTGACCGTGGTGGGCGATCTGCTCGCGCGCGCAACCGGGCTGACCGCATTGCCGGAGCACCTCAAGGTGACGGGCACGCTCAACATCGTCGATACCGCCATCGGCGCATTGCCAGCGAGCCTCAAGGTGTACGGCAATCTCGACATCCGCAAGACCGCGATCAAGGAGGTACCGGCGGGCGTTTGTCTGGGCAGCGTGATCCGCACCGCGGCCGATGCCGAGAACGCGGGCAACGGCCTGAACCCGGAGTCGTATCGCGCCACGACCGGACTGCCCGAACTGCCGGCCGCGATGCGGGACTTGATCCTGTTTCAAAACGGCGCCGGCTATGAAAGCTATTGCTGCGGATTCGGTGTGGATGTGCAGGACGCGACGGCGTTCCGGTCCTGGACCGACAACGAAGCGCTCGTCGACCAATTGTTCTGCATCGGGCAGGCGAACCGCAGCGGATCGATGTACGCCTTTTGGCGCGCCGATCCCGCGCAGCCCATGCAGGTGCAGCCGATCGTGGCCTTGGGCGACGAAGGCGGCGCTTGGGTGGTCGCGAAGACGCTGGACGAGTTCTTGCGCGTGTTGTCGTTCGACGCGGAGCCGGAATTCACCGACGACGGCCTGGTTTTCACGCGCGACGACGAGGCCAGCGAGAACAAGCGCAAGTACGCGACCTTTCTGAAGCAGCATGCGCTCGCCCCGATCGGCCAGGCCGATGCGCTCGCGCATCTCGTGCAAGCGGCGCAAGCGGCGCATCAACGCGCCTTCGATCAAGCCTTGCGCGGCTGAGCGCAGGGCGGGTCATCGCGCAATGCAAAGGCCGCGGGCGGCGTGCCGCCGCGGCCGGCCGATCCGTCAATACCGAGAAAGAGCGTTGGAATGGGCATCTATGACGTACTGACCGAAGCCGAACAAAGTCTTCAGAATGGGCATTACCGCGCGAGTCTCGACGTGTTGAAGCAGGTGCCGCCGATGCTCGAGGATCTGCGTCGGGCCGGCGAGTCCGCCAACGACCTCTACAGTTTCTGGGGCTGGTACTACCAATACGGGAGCGCCGCCCTTGCGGCCTTGAACGACCCGGCGCTCGTGTCATGGGCGCGCGAACTCGTGGACCGGTTCGGTACCGATGTGGCGCGGGATCTGCTCTTTTGTCAGGACTACATCGTCTTGCGCCAGGAATTGCGCAGCGCGCACACGACGCTGGCGCGCGCGGCGCTCGAAGCCAACGACGTCCCGTCGGCCATCGTGCAGATCGAAGCCTGCTTCAAGATCAAATCGGGAACCGGCGAACACCTGGATCCATTTTCTTCGTCATACGAGACCAAGGCGCGGGTGTATCTGAAGGCCAGCCAAATCGATCCCAAGCGGTATCGAAGCAAGTGCCACGCCGCCTTGCATTTGCTGGAGAAGAAATCGGCCGCGGATGCCTACCGGGTGCGCATGACAGACCACGACGTGCAATGCGCGCTGAAAGAGTCCGCCTATCTCGAGTACAAATCGCGCGACCCGATCGAGAAGCTGCGTCGCGGGCCGAAGGACGAGTCGTGGCCGGATGCGCTGGCGCGCTACCAGAATGTGCGCAAGAAATTGAAGGTGCCGGCCGACTATGGCGGCTCGAACGATGTGCGGGTGCTGGACCAAGAGACCGAAGCGCGGTTGGCCGACGTCGAACGCAGCATCGGCGTGCCGATCCCGGCGGCGCTGCGCGAGTGCTACGCGCGGCACGGTGCCTTTCGTGTCCGCGATCCGGACGCCTGGGGCAGCCTGAAGCTCTACGCTTCGGCGCGGTTCGATCCCGACCCGTTCGTGCTGGGCATCGTCAGCGCCATCGAGTGGGTCTGGGGCGGCCGGCCGGAGTTTGCGGCCAGCTTCACGCCGGAGCAGCTGCGCGCGCTGAACGCGCAGTACTTCTGTTTCGGGCATTACTTTCATGACGACAATGCCTACACGCATCTGATGTTCGATCGCGCCGGCCGGTTCGACAGCCTTTACTACCATCAAGATGATTGGGACAGCGCGCAAGCGCGATTGCGGGCGTTGCTCGATCGATCGGAGGCCGCGCTTTCCTTCGACGCGTTGATGATTGAATGCATCGACGCGCTGATCGAACGACTCGTCGAACTCAAGCAAGCGCACGATCAGGAAGCTTGATCAGTCGATCGCGCCCCAGGCGCGCGAACGGGCGATCGCGACACACTGCCAAAGGCAAAGGGAGCAAACGATGGGATTGGATTGGGTCGTCATCGCCAAACAAGACGGTGCCCGCGAAGTGAACCCGACCGAAGCGATCGGCGCGCGCCGTGTCGATCCGGCGGATGAGGAAGTCATGGCGATCTTGCGCGATGTCTGGTCGGAAGGCGATCGCGCACAGCCCTTCGCGGACTTCGTGCGGGGGCTGGCGGCACAGGAGGTGCCGCCGATCGTGATTCCATTCGGCCTCGGATTCGAGGCGGCATTGCCGGCGGTACGCGCCGAGGTGCAGTACTACGGCTATCGCGGTCAGGCCTTGCTGCCCGATGGGAATCGCGTCTTGCGCCAGCGCCAAGACGCGGGATGGTCGTCCGATACCTTGTACGCCGACATGCCGGACGCAGCCGCGATCGAGGCCCGGCGCCTGGCGTTGGCGCAGGCGCTGTCGGCTTATGCCGAGGCGAATGTCTCGATCTGCGCGCTCGCCCGGCGCTATTACGCATCGTTTCGCGCTCAGGATCAGGCCGCGGGCGCCGCCATCGAAGACGAGTTCACCGACCAAGACATGGCCGACCATGTCTTCGAGATCTTCGCGGTGCTGGGTGCCATCGATTGGCTCGCGTTCTGGTCCGACAAGGGCTTTCGGATCGCGGCCGATCATTGAGCGCCAGCGCGGCGGGGGCGCTGCGACCGCCGACGCGCCTATCGCGCCGCAGCACCCGCCATGCACCGAAGCCGTGCTGTCACGTATTCGAGTGACGCGGCGGGCCGTGCCATGAATGCGTTTCGCTCGCATGCTTGATGACTCGTCGCCAGGTCTTCGCGCGGAGGTGAACATGCGTATTCGAGTGTTGTTGTGTGCGGCCTTGCTGGTCTTGGGCGGGTGCGCGAACTTCAAGGCGGCGGGCGAGTTCGGGCGCCAGACCGCGAAGATGAGCGCGGTGGTCAAGGACGAGTTCTCGCGCATGCAGAACGAATGCCTGGCGCAAGCCGAACTGGTGGCCAAGACGGCGGGCATCACCGACGACGGCCCGTTCGAAGCTTGCCGGCAATACGCGAAAGCGCAAGGCGCGCTGGCCGCGGCCACCGTCGAGGTGCTCGACAACTACGCTGGCGCGCTCAGCGCGGTGGCCGACGACAAATCCTTCGACCTCGCGCCCGATCTCGCGCAACTCGGCGGCCGGGTGCAGGCGCTGACCGACCCGGCCGGCAATCCGCTCGTGAGCGCGAACGAAGCCACGGCCTTCGAAAAGCTCGCGAGCGCGCTTGCCGAGGTCTGGACCGCGTCGCGCCGCGCGGACGCGGTGCGCCGGCTCGCCGACCAGGCGCCCGCGCTCGCGCAGACCGGCCGTATCCTCAAATCCTACTTCGTCGAAATGCCCGACGCGCCGCGCGGCCGGGCCAAGGCGCCCTATACGAACTTGGTCAAGATCGCGGCGAGTTCGGTGCGCTCGACCGAATCGATGCTGCGCAACCCGAGGTTCCAGGAGGCCGAGCCGATCCGGACCTACGAATTGCTCAAGGAAGTGCAGGCGCGCGCCGCCTACTTCCGCGCCCGGGGCGCCGTGTTCGACGGCGGCGCCGCGCCGCCACCGGCGGCCGAGCGCGTTCAGGCGCGGATCGCCGACGCGATCGATGCCTGGCTCGATGCGCTCGGCCGGTTCGAGGCCGAGGCGACGAGTCCCGATCCGAAGGCGCTGTTCGATCAATTGAAATCGATGAGCGCCAAGATCAATGCAGCGCGCGCCGCGCTTTCCGCGCCATGATTCCCGGCCTGCCCTTGCCTCACGGAGCGACACCATGAGCAACACTTCCGAACTCGACACCGCCGGCACCGGCGATGCGATCGACGGCGCCGACTTGCAAGCCTCGATCGACGATCTGATCGCACTGGCCGACGGCATGAATGCCGACATGGAGCAGGCCGCCGATGTCGACGAAGTGCGCGACATCGGCCGCGCCCAGCAGCAACTGCACAGCACCGCGATGGGACTGGTGGATCGGCAGATCGCGTTGTTGGCCAATGAAGCCAAGGTCACGGCGGCGCACATCGATGCCGCGACGCGCTATGCGCGCGACGTGATCGCGCAGGTGAAGCAAGTGCGCAAAAAGCTCGCGCTGCTCGGCGAATTGATCGGGTTTTTCTCGGTGGTTCTGTCGGGCAACGGGGCGAAGATGGTATCGGCGGCCGTGGCGCTCAAAAAGGCACTCGACGCGGGCACGGCCTGAACCGCATTCTTTCGGACGGAGGCGAGCATGGGCTTGGCGCATTTCGGTGGCGATGCACAAAGCACGGCTCGGGCGCTGGCTCTCGCCTCGGCCTTGCTCGACGGACCGCAACGACAAATGGTCGAGCGTCGCGAGCCCTTGGCCTATTCAGCCGCGCGCATTTGCGGCGTGGGCTTGTTCTATGCGCAAGGCCGATGCTGGCCGGCGGTGATCCAGGAAGACTACGACGCGCCCAATCAGCTCGAAAGCCGCCCGGCCGAGGGGGTGCTGCCCGTGCTGCGCGAACTGGCCGGCATGGTGTATCGCGATCGCGGCGTCGATTGGCTGCTCGACGGGTTGCGTCTGGTGCCGGTGCTGCCGTGCCGTGCCCAGGCCGGGTTGGGCGACGCGATCGCGGTGGGCGGCATGGCTGGCCAACTGGGCGCGCCGGTGCGCTGGAGCGCGGGCCAAGGCTATCTGACCGCGGGCCATGTCGGCCAGGCGCTCGGCACCATGGCTTTCGACGCGTTCGGCGGGCCGCTCGGCCACGTGGTGCAGGTGCGCAACCCGCCGCCGGGCGGCGGCGGCCGCCACATCGATGTGGCGGTGATCGAGGTGCCGGCCAGCATGACGATCGGTTCGGTGCGCGCGTCGAGCGCGCAGGCCAACGACGCCATCGTGGTGCAAACCCGCAAGGGGCCGCAACTGACGAATGTGCTCGCTTATTGCACGTTCTTCTATGCCTCGTTGTCGGCCGTCACTTTGGCCGATGTCTATCTGAGCGCCAATGGCGTGACCCAGGGCGGCGATTCCGGCGGACCGGCCTGGCTCGGTCGGCGCCATGAAGAACTCGTCGGGCATGTGGTCGCGGGCGGGCCGAACACCAGTTGTGTGCAGGATGTTCAACAACAGATCGCCAAGATCCGCAGCGATCCGGGCTTTGCGAGTCTGTCGCTCTAGTCGAGGAGATCGGGATGTCCACCTTGCTCGCGTTGGCCTGGATGGCCGGGCTGTTGGCGGTCTTGTTGTGCCTGACCTTCATCGCCTTCGCGGTCGTCAAGATGATGGTGCTGGCCCGCGTGAAGCCCGTGACCGCGGCGGCTCCCGAAGTGAAAGGCCTGGCCGCGGGCGTGCAAGGCGCGAATCTGTCGGCGATCAAAGAGACGCTCGAGTCCATGGCCAAGCTGACCGACAGTCTGGCCAAAGCGCCTTTGCCGGTGGTCGCGATCGTGACCGCGATCGTGTTCATGATGCTCGCGATCCTGGCCGCGTATCTCGGGCGCGCGCCGGCGGCGCCCCCTAAGCCCGAGGCCCCCGCCGGCACCGCTTTCGTCCCCGGCGACCGTTGCATCGTCAGCGGCTTCGCAAGCGGCGACCATCGTCTGCCCGCAGCGCTCAAAGACGCGCCCGCCGGTTGCTTCGCGGCGCTGGCCAAACAATTGCAGACCCAGGAACTGGGCAGCCTGTTGATCGTCGGCCGGGTCGACATCCGCGAACTCAATCCGAAAGCGCGCGAACGCTATACCGAGAATTTCACGCTGGCCTACCAGCGCGGAACGGCGGTGCGCACGCAATTGTTCACCGCGACCGCCAGTCCGCCGCGTCTGGCCAAGAACGCCGAGCGCGCGCTCGTGATGAGCGCGGGGGCGCAAGCCACCGGCGATCGCTTGCCGACCGAGGTGCTCGCCAGCGATCGCGTGGTGGAACTGTTGCCGTTTTGGGTCGTCGAGGAGAAGACCCGCAGCTAGGTGTAGTAGGCTCACCGCCCTCATGCGCCGATCCATCATTTTCGTTTTCTCGTTCGTGCTGATCGCGGGCCTCGCCTACGCCGCGGCCAATCGGTTCAACCTCAATCCTGCGCACCATGTCGGCGACGTGCTCGACAGCTACCGGGGCGTGAATGTCTATTACAACGGGGCGATCGGGCATGTGTCCGAACGCAATCTCGCGCCCGACGGCTACAACCTCGGCCTGAAGTTCCAGTGCGTCGAGTTCGTCAAGCGCTATTACTACGAACGCTTCGGGCACAAGCTGCCGCAAGACCGCGGCAATGCCGTCGATTTTTTCGACGCCGCGGTGCCGAACGGCGCGCTCAATGCGCAACGCGGCCTGCTGCAATTCGTCAATGGCGCGGGCGAGGCGCCGGCCGAGGAAGACCTGGTGATCTTCGCGCCGTGGCTGTTCAACCGGTACGGCCATGTGGCGATCGTGAGCGCGGTCGGGCCCGATTTCGTCGAGGTGATCCAGCAGAACCCGGGGCCCTTCGGGCATAGCCGCGAGCGCTATCCGCTGGTGTTCGAGCACGGCGCGCCGCGCATCGATCATGGGCGCTTGCTCGGCTGGTTGCGGCGGCCGAGCGTCCCGGCCACCGTCGAGACGCCCACCCGATGAACGAGGCGCTGGCGTTCTTGGGCTGGGATGCCTGGTTCGACGAGCGCGCGCATTGCGCCGCCGGCGCGGCGCCGGCGCGCGTCGCCGCGGTCGATCGCGATCAATGGCTGCTGGTGAACGCGGCGGGCGTGTTCCGGGCCCGGCTCGCGGGCGCTTATGCGCATCATCATCCGCAGGCCGAGGCGCTGCCTTGCGTGGGCGATTGGGTCTGCGTGGGCCATCGGCCGGGCGATGATTTCGGCATCGTGCACGCGGTGCTCGAACGGCGCACCACGCTCAAACGCAAGGCGGTCGGCCATGGGATCGACGCGCAAATGATCGCGGCGAATGTCGATGTGGTCGTGATCGTCCAGTCCTGCCATTTCGACTTCAATCTCAAGCGGCTCGAACGCTATCTGGTCATGGTGCGCGAAGGCGGCGCCGAGCCGATGTTGTTGTTGACCAAGACCGACCTGGTCGCGCCCGAAGTGCTGGCGCAACAACAAGCGCAGATCCGCGCCGCCGGCATCGCATGGCCGATCCATGCGCTCAGCAATCTCGCGCAGACCGGCGTCGACGAATTCCAGCGCGTGCTGCAGCCGGGCCGCAGCTATTGCTTCGTCGGTTCGTCGGGCGTGGGCAAGAGCACCCTCATCAATCATCTGATCGGGCGGGCCGCGCAAGAGACCGGCGTGGTCAGCGGCACCGGCGAAGGCCGGCATACGACGGTAAGGCGCGAATTGATCCGCCTGGCCGGCGGCGCGCTTGTGATCGACAACCCCGGCATGCGCGAGTTCGGGCTGGTCGATGCCGACCAGGGACTGGCCGGCGGCTTTGCCGACATCGACGCGCTGGCCGCCCAATGCCGTTACCGCGATTGCACGCACATCAATGAAGGCGGTTGCGCGGTGCTCGCCGCGCTCGCGGCCGGGACGCTCGATCACGCGCATTACGAGAATTTTCTCAAGCTGCGCAAGGAAGCGGCGTTCCACGCGCTCTCGCAAGTCGAACGGCGCAAGAAAGAGCGCGATTTCGGCAAATTCATCAAGTCGGTGAAGAAGCACCTGCGCGACGATTGACGGGGCAGGCGGCCAATCGGCATTCACCCCCGCAGCGAGTCGTAATACCGCGCCCGGTACAACAAGCGCGGCCGGGCCGGATCGTCGAGGAAGCCGCTGCGGTCGTGCAGCACATTGGCGCAGAGCAAGCCCATGCCGGGCGCGAGGCGGGTGCGCAGGATGGCCGGGTCGGTGGCCAGCACGGCTTCAAGCATCTGCACCGCGGCCAGGGTCGCGGCATCGCGCTTCCAGGCGATGCTGCGGGTGCGCGCGGTGTAGCGCATATGCAGCCGGCCATCGTCGCAGACCGTGAACACCGGGCCGGCCTGGGCCGCGCGCGCGACGCCGAGTGCGTCGGTGCGCTCGGGAATCGTCATCGCGTCTGGCGCCATCAAGGCGGCGATGTGCGCCGGGTCGGCATCGCGCAGACGCAGATAGGCCAGTTCATGATCGAGCAGGGCGTTCTCGCCGCCCGACTGCGCGTCTTGCACACAATGCAGCACCATCGCGCGGATGCGTTTTTCCGGCGGGTTGTAATAGCCGTCGGTATGCCAGCGGATGGGGCGGTCGGTATAGGGGATGAAGTCCTGGCGGGTCTGGGCTTCGCGCACCGTCACGCTGCTGATGCCGTCTTCGTCGGCGAGCCAGTTGGCGTCGAGACGCGCGAGGCCGAATTGCCGGCCGATCGCACGCGGCAGGTCTTTGTCGGGGCCGCGCAGGGGGCTCGCATAGATCGCCATGTTCGTGTGGCGCAGGCGCTCGGCGATGGCTTCGCGCTCGGCGCGCGTGAGCGCATGCGGGTCGCGCACTTCGACGATGAGGTCTTCGGCCGTGCGCGGCAGGTGCGCGAGTTTGCGTTCGCGCCAGCGCGCGTAGGCCGCTTGGTCGCGCAAATCGTAAGGATCGTGGGCGTCCACGCGCGGGTGGCGTTCGAGCACGGCCGTCGTCATGTCATTCCCCACTCATCGTTGCGGTGCGCCGGGCCGGGCGCGGTTCTTCGTCGAGCAGGCCGCGCAGGCCGCGGCAGATCATCTCGACGGCTTGCGGCGCTTCGATCTCCATGACCTGGTCGTGCATCCAGATCGCGTCGCGCTCGCCGACGGTCCAGATCAGGTGGTCGGCCAAGTAGCGGCGAAAGCCGTAATCGACTTGCTCGTTCTCGAAACCAAAGTCGGCGTAATCGGCCGAGCGCAGATTGAGCAGATCGATGAAGCTGCCTTTGCATCCGTCGCTGCGCGATTCGCCCAGCGGTTCGCCGAGCAGGTCTTCGCGGTTGTCGGCCAGGATTTCACCGACCCGGTTGGCGAGCGCGCAGGTGTAGGCGTCGCGTTCTTCGAGCGTCTTGCGCAGGTACACCATGCGGTCGGCGATCTGGATCAGGAACACCAGCCATTCCGACAGGAAGTCGAAATAGCGCGGCCCGGGCGGAATGTCGAAATCGGCCTGGCGCATGTTCTTGAGCACGTGCTGCGCGACGCGCCAGACGATGAACGCCGAGGCGCCGGCGATTTCGCCGAGCGTCTTCGGGCGTTCGCTGTTGAACCAGCGGCTCTTGATCCGGATGCCGGCCATGGTGTGCTCGCGATGGACTCAGTACCCGCCCTTGCCGAACGGTTTGGTCAGGCCGGCGATGCGCGCGCCTTGCTTGGCCGGGCCCATCGGGAACAGTTCGTACAAGGTCTTGTTGTCGAGCGCGGGGTCGATGTCCTGCACTTCCTTGAGCATGGTGCGGAAGTTGGGGCTGTGCCCATGTTCGCGATAACTGTCGCGCAGGTAATTCACGACCTGCCAATGCTGCTCGGTCAGTTCGATGCCTTCGGCCGCGGCGAGTGCGCGGCAGGCGTCGTCGCTGAGGTCGGCGTCGAGCAAATAACCTTCGTCGTCGGTCTCGCGTTCGCTGCCGTCGATCATGATGCCCATGGTGTGCGGTCTCCTGAGGGTTTTGTTCAATCGAGTCCGGTGATGGCTTTGTGCGGCACGAACAGTCCGCAGCCCCAGGCGCGCCCGCGCCCGAGGCCCGCGCATTGCACGCGCAGCGAGGCGTCGGGCTTGAGGCCGTGCAAGGCCACCGGAAAGCCCGCCAGGCCGGGGAGTCGAGGATCGGCAGCGGTGCGCCAGCGCCGCGCGCGGCCGCAGATCGAGTGCGCCCGCACTGCGAGCGCCGCGAGCGCGGCATCAAGCGCGCGCGTGAAGGCGAGTTCGTCTTCGGTGTCGAGCACCACGAGTTCGGCATACAGCGTGTTGGCGGCGACGAGCGGGCGTTCGTGCGCCACGCCCAATTGCACCGCGTGTTCGCCCACCGCGAGGCGGGTGCCGGCCAAGGCCAATGCGCGCGTGGTGTCGCGCGCGGGGATGCGTATCTGCAGCCGGGCGCGGCGCGGCAGCAGCAGGGTGTGGGTCTGCGCTTCATGCGCGCTCTTGAGCGTGTGCAGCCCCGCCATCGGTTGCTCGGCCAGCCAGGGCGCGGCCGCACACAAGGCGCGCCAGAGCGGCCCGCGGTAATCGGCGTCGAGCGTGCCGCCATGCAGCGCGAAGACGATGTCGGTCATCGCCTCGGGCGCATCGGGCACCTCCGGCGCATCGGTGCGGGCTTGGGGCAAGGCGTTCATGCGCCGTCCTCGTGCGCGGCCGTGGCCAGTGCGCCCGGCTGCGCGAGCGCCCAGGCGCGCATCGGCTCGGCCCAGGCGAGCGCGGTCGCGGCATCGACATCGAAGATCGTGAAGCGCTTGCCTTCGCGTATGCGCACGCGCAACAGCCGCGCGCCGCCGGCGTCGAAGCCGACTTCCTGCAAGCTCACTTCCTGCTTGCCCCAAGGCACGACGAAATGCGCGATCGGCGGCGAGGTTTCCATGGCGGGTCCGGGCCTTGGCGTGGGGCGGCGTATGCGGTGGTGCGTGCGATCGTGCGGGTGGTTGGTTCAGCCTTTGAGCTTCATGACGCCCAAGGCCTTGAGCACCACCTTCTCGAACACCGGCTCGGTGGTGCCGGCCTTCATCTTGCGCAGGAAGTATTTCTCGAAGGCGACCTTGGCCAGATGCACCCATTTGCCTTCGGAAAACCAATTGACGTTGCGCGGCGGAATCTGCGGCAGCGCGACGAAGGCGGCGCCCGAATCGCCGAAGTCGGCCAGGCAGACCGCGTTCCAGGTCGCCTTCTTGCTCAGTTCCTGGCAATCGAGTGCGGCGCGGATGTTGTGCGCGGTGGCGGTCACCATCGATTCGATCATGTAGCCGGTCTTGGGTGCGCCGACCGGCACCGGCGTGGGCTCCACCGGCGGGATCGCCACGCAGACGCCGACCGAGAAGATGTTGCGGTACTTGGGATTGCGCTGATGCTCGTCGATGAGGATGAAACCGCGCGGGTTGGTCAGGCCTTCGATGCCGAACACCGCGTCCACGCCCTTGAACGCGGGCAGCATCATCGAATACTTGAAGTCGAGCGTGTGTTCCTTCTTGACCGTGCCGTCTTCGTTGTGCTCGGCCACGAACATCTTCCCGGCCTCGACCTTGGTGACCTTGGCATTGCAGATCCATTTGATGTGGCGGTCGCGGAAGGCCGATTCGAGCAGGCCTTTGGAATCGCCGACGCCGCCCAGGCCCAGATGGCCGATATAGGGTTCGGCGGTCACGAAGGTCATCGGTACCTTGTCGCGGATCTTGCGGCGCCGCAAATCGGTATCCATGATCATCGCGAATTCGTAGGCCGGCCCGTAGCACGAAGCGCCTTGCACCGCGCCCACGACCACATGGCCGGGGCTTTGCACGAAGTTCTGCCAGGCATGCTCGGCATCGACGGCATGGTCCACATGGCAGATCGATTGCGTGAAGCCGCCCATCGACGCGGGCCCCAGGCCCGGCACTTCATCGAAGGCGAGCTTGGGGCCGGTCGCGATCACCAGATAGTCGTATTCCAGGCTGGTGCCGTCACCGAGTTCGACCCGGTTCTGCTCGGGATGCACACGCTTGGCGCCCGCGGCGGTGAAGCCGATCTTGCGCCGTTTGAGAATGGGTTCGAGGTCGAGTTCGATCTCGGTGCGCTGGCGCCAGTTCACCGCCACCCACGGGTTGCTCGGTACGAAATGAAAGCGCGGCGCATTGCTCACCACGGTGACGGTGTCTTGCGCCCGCGCGAGCGCGCGCATCTCGAAGGCCATGGGCAGGCCGCCGATGCCGGCGCCGATGATGACGATGTGAGCCATGTGCGTTGTCTCCCTCGCGCCGCTTCCGGGTTCGGGCGGCGTCTGTGTCGTTCCGAACGTCGGTGCGCCGGCGCCGATCGCCGACCCTCATTCGTGCGGGGTATTGGGCGCGTCGCGGGCGGCGGGCGTCTATCACCGCAGGGAGCGATGGCGGCGATAGCCCATCCGGGTAGGCCCCGCATGCCCTGAAAGGAGGGCGCGCGCTTACCGACCGGAGGAATGGGCGCCCAGGTTCTTCGCCCCTAGGATGCCTGCACCGTGCCCGAGTCCGTCAGCGAGGCGCGATCCGATACGTACAGCGCGGCCCTCTGGACCAACCGCGCGACCAGGAGACTAGCGATGGCCAAGCCTGCCCACCCGACCCCGATGTTGGATGCACTCGAATCCGGCCCTTGGCCGAGCTTCGTCACCGGACTCAAGCGCCTCGCGCAAGACAAGGACTATGTGGTCGATCTGCTGGGCCAGCTCGAGACCTCGTACGAAACCCGCAAGGGTTACTGGAAGGGCGGCACGGTCGGCGTGGTCGGGTACGGCGGCGGCGTGATCCCGCGCTTCACCGAACTCAAGGACGCCGATGGCAAACCCAAGTTCAAGGACGCGGCCGAGTTCCACACCTTGCGCGTGATGCCGCCGCCCGGCATGCATTACAACACCGACATCCTGCGCAAGTTCTGCGACATCTGGGAGCGCCACGGCTCGGGCCTGATCGCCTTGCATGGCCAGTCGGGCGACATCATGTTCCAGGGCGCCAAGACCGAAAACGTGCAGGCCGCCTTCGATGAACTCAACGAACTCGGCTTCGACCTCGGCGGCGCCGGCCCGGCGGTGCGCACTTCGATGTCGTGCGTGGGCGCGGCCCGTTGCGAGCAATCGTGCTACGACGAAGCGCAGGCGCATCGCGCGGTCATCAACAACTTCCTCGACGACATCCATCGGCCTTCGCTGCCCTACAAATTCAAGTTCAAGTTTTCGGGCTGCCCCAACGATTGCATGAACTCGATCCAGCGCGCCGACATGGCCGTGATCGGCACTTGGCGCGACAACATCCGCACCGACGAAGCGCTGGTGAAGAAGTACTTCGCCAAACACGGCATGGACGAACTGGTGAACAACGTGATTGCGCGTTGCCCAACCAAGGCGATCCAGATCAAGGACGCGAGCAAGGTCCGCAGCGGCGAGACCATCACGTCGGTCAAGTTCAACGACACCCAGGCGCTCGAAATCGAGAACCGCGATTGCGTGCGCTGCATGCATTGCATCAATGTGATCACCGGCGGCCTGGCGCCCGGCGTCGACAAGGGCGCGACCATCCTGGTGGGCGGCAAGCGCACCCTCAAGATCGGCGATCTGATGGGCACGGTGGTGGTGCCTTTCATGAAGCTCGAAACCGAGGAAGACCGCGAACAACTGGTTGAACTCGCACAGAAGATCATCGACTTCTTCGCCGAGAACGCGCTCGAACACGAACGCACCGGCGAAATGATCGAGCGCATCGGCCTGGTCGCTTTCCTCGAAGCACTCGACATTCCGATCGACGCCAACATGGTCTCGAGCCCGCGCACCAATCCTTATGTGCGCATGGACGGTTGGGACGAGGAAGTCGCGAAGGCACAGGCGCGCAAGCAAGCGGCTTGAGACCGGCGATCAAGAACGACATCAGGAGACGACC
>JADHEF010000981.1_pt1 | contig 21792 bp, 18 predicted proteins | sample 8952391 | NCBI WGS metagenome assembly JADHEF01 (sample SAMN16124439, study PRJNA663245) | bioreactor sludge metagenome | isolation source: sludge (nitrite) | place: India:Bengaluru | collected 2019-02-28
TCCAACCAAATGTGGTTTGATGGTCGGTATTGGTGAAACTGAAGAAGAAGTCATTTCACTTTTAGATGACTTGCATGCACACGGCGTTGACTATGTAACAATTGGCCAGTATTTACAGCCTTCAAAAGAACATGCGCCGATTGACCGCTTCGTTACACCAGAAGAATTTGAACGCTACACTGCGCATGGTCAAAAGCTGGGCTTTAGAAATATTTGGGCAGCGCCGATGGTTCGTTCAAGCTACTTCGCTGACCGTCAATACTATGGCGAACCTGTACCAGCAGTACGTCGCAAAGCAGATCCTGCGAAAAAGATTGCGGTCCAAACGATTGAAGCTTAATTTGCTGTAGTGTTAAACAGTTAAAACGCAAAAAATTAAAAGCCCTCATATGAGGGCTTTTTTATTACGATCTTCGTTCTTTATATTTTTCAATTACGTATTCATACATTTCTAACACAGTCATTGTTCAATAAACATCCTAATCTAATTCAAAGTCTAAAATAATCGTGATGCTACACATCACATCAAATTCATTTTATTACACCTTTTTAGTCTACGTTTTGCCTTATTTTCCGTGGAATTCTATAAAACGTATGACTGACCTCACGGTGTAAACAACGGGAGGTTTCAATGGGTTTCATTTTCGCCATTCTGTTTTTAATCTGTACCCTCTGGGCTGTTTTTTATTTTGAAATCAGTCGCTTAATGGCGACTGCAATGATTATTTTCGCATCCCTCTTCGCTGCTATTTTTATCAGCCCGTGGTCATTACTTCTAGGTCTGCCCTTAATTATTCTCAGCCTGATTGTGGTTATTGATCCATTACGAAAGTCTTTAATCACGCAACCTGCCTATAAAGCTTTAGCCAAAGCCATGCCGAGTATGAGCAGTACTGAACGCGAAGCATTAGATGCAGGCACCAGTTGGTGGGAAAAAGAATTATTTATGGGTGTGCCTGACTGGAAAAAATTTGATGGTTATGTCTACCCAACTCTGTCTGCTGAAGAGCAATCCTTCTTAGATCATGAAGTTGAACACCTTTGTGGTTTACTCAATGAATGGGAAATTCATCATCACTTAAAAGATCTTCCTGTTGAAGCGTGGCAATACATCAAAGAACAAGGCTTTTTAGGTTTAATTATTCCCAAAGAATACGGCGGTCGTGCGTTTAGCTCCTTTGCCCAAAGCCGCATCATGAGTAAAATTTCTTCACGTTCACTGACAACTGCCGTCAGTTGTATGGTACCCAACTCTTTAGGCCCAGGTGAATTGCTTTTACATTATGGAACTGAGGAACAAAAACAACGCTACCTCCCGGGACTAGCTAAGGGTGAAGAAATCCCCTGCTTTGGTTTAACCAGTCCTGAGGCGGGTTCAGACGCGGGTGCAATACCGGACACAGGCGTGGTCTGTTACGGACAGTTTGAGGGCCAAGAAGTGCTTGGTTTACGTATGAACTTTTCAAAACGCTGGATTACACTGGCGCCTATTGCGACTGTGATTGGTCTCGCTTTTAAACTGTATGACCCTGATGGACTATTAGGCGATGCAAGCAAAACTGAATACGGCATCACCTGCGCCTTATTACCTGCCAACCATGACGGTGTCCAAGTTGGTGCACGACATAATCCTGGTTCACCCTTTATGAATGGCACGGTCGATGGACAAGATGTTTTTATCCCACTCGATTGGATTATTGGTGGGGTGGAAAATGCAGGTAAAGGTTGGCGCATGCTGATGGAGTGCTTAGCCGTAGGTCGTGGGATTTCACTGCCAGCGCTCTCCACTGCTTCAGCTGAAATGGCTTATTTAAGTGTCGGTGCTTTTGCCAAAGTTCGCCAACAATTTAAAATTTCCGTAGGACATTTTGAAGGCGTGCAAGAAGCTACCAGTGATATTGCCAGCGGTGCGTATATGTTAGAAGCTTTTCGCTATATGGTGACTTGTGGTTTAAATGAAGGTGGAAAACCTGCGGTGATGACAGCTATGGCCAAATACTATGCCACCGAAACCATGCGTAAAATTGTCAATCATGGGATGGATGTCGTTGGTGGTCGGGCGGTACAAATGGGGCCACGCAATTTTTTAGCACTGAATTATCAGGCCATCCCCATTTCAATTACCGTTGAAGGGGCCAATATTTTGAGCCGTTCTTTAATGATCTTTGGTCAAGGCTCAATGCGCTGTCATCCTTATTTATATGAAGAACTCCAACTCCTTCAAGCAGAAGATACAAAGTCAGCTTTAGCGCCTTTCGACACGCTACTTTTTAAACATTTGGCTTATACTTTTAACCGAACAGCCCGTTCATTCAGTTATGGCATATTCGGTGGCCCTTCAGATGCTTCCGCACAGACAGATGCTTTCTCACGTCCTTTTTACAAAACCATTAACCGTTTCAGTTCAAACTTTGCCTTAACCGCAGACCTGTGTTTAGGCTTACTTGCAGGCGATATTAAACGCAAAGAAATGCTTTCAGGACGTTTGGCTGACATTCATGCCCATCTATTTATATCAACCGCTATTTTGAAGTTTTATGAAAAAGGACAACGTAGTGAGGCTGAACAACAGCATGCACAACTGGCTTTAGAAAAAGCATTTGTTCAAATTCAGGATGCATTTGATAGTCTGTTTGCAAACTTTCCTATGCAAGCGGCAGCTTGTGTAGTCAAGTTCATCTGTTTCCCTTTTGGTCGTGTTGCCCAACAACCAAGTGATCAGCTAAAAACGCAATTAGGACGTGTGATCATGGAAAATAATCCTTTCCGTGAACAACTAAAGCAGCATGTTTTTTACAATACCGATCCCAATGACGTCTTTGGGCGTATGGAAAATGCCTTCCAAGCAGCATTAAAGATTGATCCACTGTGGACAAAGTTTAAAAAAGCGGAGTCTAAAGGACAATTTGAAGGCTTAGATTTTGAATCACATATTCAACATGCACTTGAAACAGGATTCATTAACCCTGAGGAAGTGGATCAGTTGATTCATTACAATGCTCAACGCTTCGACAGTATGCTCACCGATATTTTCGATCATGAGCTTGAACAGACACTAGATTTAAAGAATCCCTACCATACAAAAGCTTCCGATATTCAACCATAACCCTCTCATCGGTTTTTGAAACTCCTAAAAGATAAAAGTCCGTTTACGGGCTTTTATTTTATCCACACAATATAAACCAAGACCTCAAAGCGAAGTTTTAAATCCAATACACGTTTAAACGATAGTAGAACTCTTCCACTTCCAAACGGACTTGATATCCCAGTTGGGTAAGTTCTGCTGAAAGATGACGAATATCTTCTAAGGGTAAATGTTTTGGCAATACGGTAAATACCGCAGTATTTCCCTGTTTCGCACTCTCCTCAATTAGTGAGGCTAAACGTAATTTATAGACTTCAATATCTAAATACGCTTGGTTGGACATAATTTTTGCCTGTTCGGCATTAATAAAAGCAGCCATCTTTTCCTCCAAATTCGCCCAAGTATTGACTATGAAACTAACGCAGAACAAAACAGCGTATAACGTGATTTGGTAACACTGTGTAGCCATTTCTTAGAGAAATAACAATAAGAATCAAATCTATTTAAAAAGGCAGCGACTACAATCCAAGTTTTTCTGTTCACCAAACTCACTTAGCGTTACAGAAAAAATAAATAAAGTTACCATCTATTTTATTTAAATAATAATTGTTATCATTTGCGATATCGTTTACTAATACACCAACTCTCTTCCATGAATAGCACCACTCAAATTGATGCCTTGGTTCATTCGGAAAAAGTCCGTCCGAAGCCTGCCAAAAAGAAGAAAGTCGACACACCACTTAGCTACCGTCTGATGGTGTTGTATCGATTTGCACTTGCCTTGCTTGGAGGTTATCTCCTTGCTGCACTCTCTGCATTAACCATTGCTAAAGTCTTTATTACAAATCCTGTGAATGCGGCCATGAGCGCCACACTCATTGCATTTTGTCTTAACTGTGCTGCCTTTATTTGGGTCTTTATGGTTCAAAAAACCTTAAAAGCAACGCTCGGCATTGCTGTGCCATGTATTGCACTGTATGCCCTACTCAAATTTTTAGGATAGTTTTTCAATGCGTGTTGATCAAAAAGCGGAAGGACCGCGCCAATCCATGTCGTGGTTGCATACATGGGCCAGTCTCATTTTAGGGTGGCTGCTGTATGCAATTTTTGTGACTGGAACCCTGAGTTTTTTCCAAAATGAAATTTCTACTTGGATGAAACCAGAAACACATCAATCTGTCCCCGCACAATCTCAAGTGCAACAAATGCAGGTCGCGCTCAACTATTTACAGAAAAACCACCCAGATGCAAGCAGTTGGAATATTCAACTACCCAACTCACGCCAAACCACAACTGAAGTGACTATTCGTGCCGTTGGTGAAGACCCGAAAGCACGTCGTGGTGGAACACGCCTCACCTTAGACAGTGCGACTGGTGAAGTGATTGAACCACGGGATACGCGTGGTGGTGGATTCCTATATCGTTTCCATTTTGAATTGTACGGTTTACCCCGCCTTTGGACGCGTTGGTTGGTCGGGATTGCCACCATGTTCATGTTGGTCGCAATTGTTAGCGGCATCATTACCCATAAAAAAATCTTTAAAGATTTCTTTACCTTTCGCTCTGGCAAAGGTCAACGCTCATGGCTAGATGCACACAACGCAACCGCTGTCTTTGCATTGCCTTTTCATCTAATGATTACCTTTAGTGGCCTACTACTGCTCATGTTTATGTTCATGCCTTGGGGAATTAACCAAGCGTATGAAAATCGACAACAGTTTTTACGTGACCAACAGGCCAGCATGATTGAACAGCCCCAAAAGGCTGAAGATGTGCAGCGCGAAGATCGAGGTCAACGCGAAGGCGAAAGAGCGGCTCGTGGAGAACGCGGACAGCAACGCGGTGAACATATAGAAGGTCGTGGTGAGGAACGTCCAAAACCCGAACTCCGCCCTGCGCCACTGACACACTTAGCACCAATTATGGTGGCGGTACAACAACAGTGGAAAGACAATCCAATTGCTTCAATTAACATTATTTCACCCAATACAGACCAAGCCAAAATTGAGTTGCGTGCCTTGCGTGCTGAAAGCGTCGCGCATCGCAATGTGTATGCAACCCTCAACTATAATGGGGTCACGGGTCAAGATGAAACGGATAAAAATATACGAATCAAAAATCCATCGATTCCAAGTGGCATATATAACGTGGTCACCGTCTTACACGAAGCGCGTGGCCTCGACTTAGCACTGCGTTGGTTATTATTCTGCTCAGGTATTTTAGGCACGCTCATGGTGGCGACAGGTCTGATCCTTTGGTGTGTAAAACGTGCACCCCAACAGCAGAAACAAGGCTATAAATCGTTTGGTTTCCGACTGGTTGAAGTCCTGAATATTGCGGCCATTATTGGTTTGCCTTTGGCCTGCGCGGCATATTTTTATGCCAACCGTTTCATTCCTGCAGATGTAGAAATGCGCCTGAACTGGGAAATTCGTAGCTTCTTTACCGTATGGTTACTCACGCTAATTTATGCCATTTTCCGTACCCACCGCCAAGCATGGTTAGACTTACTTTTATTGGCAACACTCGCTTTCGCCCTGCTGCCAGTGGTCAACTTGATGACAGGTGGTCAAGCTTTGTGGAACAGCATTGCGCAAGGCCAGTGGATGATTGCATCGGTTGATTTAGCCATGTGGGTAATGGCAGTGATCTTCTATTTCGCTTATGACAAAGTGAAAAAACATCAAGGTTTGCCGAATAAAAAAGTGAAAGCACCCCTTCAGGAGGCCGAAGCATGATTTGGTTTCTGATCATTTGGACTTTAGCAACTTTAGGTTTTTTTGCACTTGCCAGCAGTATGTCTAAACATCAAAAGCAAATCTTTAGCAAAGAACTGACACTTCAGCAAACACGCTTAGCAACCACTGTGGGTTGGTTACTGTTAATTGTTTCTTTGTTCATTTGCTTAACGCAAGGGCATTGGAGCACTGAAATCAGTTATTGGGTGGGCGTGATTACTTTCGCCGCGTTGTTTGTTGGAGTTTGCTTGAGTTATTTTGAGCAAAAAATTAAGAATATTGCTGTTTCAGTTTTACTCTTATTTATATTCAGCCTAACTTTGCATCTAATCTAAACCTAAAAGCCAATCTTCGGATTGGCTTTTTTACTTGAAAGCATTAGGCTATCCACAGTTTAAATCTTTGGTTATTTGTATGCCTAAATCTCCTAAAATTCCTGCTGAATTGGTCAACCTTGCAACAACAGGTAATAGTGACGCTCAATTTGAACTTGCTGAACTGTATATGCAAAGTGAAAATGAAGATGACATTACGTTTGCAGAAGAATGGGCGCTTAAAGCAGCAGCATTGGGTCATGTGGAAGCCATGTATTGGCTGGGTGAAGGTTATGCTTTTTATGCCAAAGAACTTCGCGAAGAAGATCCAAGCGAAGCTGAAACCTACTTTGGACATGCACATCACTGGTTAAAACAAGCCGCTGAACTCAAACACCCTACTGCAATATTAGAGTTGGCTGGTTTTTACCGTCGTGGTGATGTGGTTGAAAAGGATGGCGCTAAGTCGATTGAACTGGTACAACAAGCAGCGGAACTGGGTGAAGCTCAAGCCATGCGTGACTTGGCATTCATTTATGAAAATGCGCTAGGTGTCGATGCTGATGAAGCAAAAGCCAAATACTGGCACGACAAAGCAGATGCCGCAGAGCAAGAATAAGTAAAAAGCCCATCCTTTGATGTCATGCCAGTTAGTGAATAAACTGACTGGCATTTTTTAAATTTCATTCGATACGCCATAAGGTCATCCGCAACCTCAGCAAGATTAAAAGCAATGCTTTTATTTGCAGCGTAAGACGAAGTAGTCGCCTTTAAAATGAATTGTTTTTTGCAACAAAAGGCGCTCTGCATTCAGAAAGTAAACAGATTTTTCGGAAGACAAATGTTTTTGGTTCTTTTGCCGAAACAAAAGAACGCCCAAAAAATTGGACTTAAAACTTACGCACAAAAATAATCTCTAAATCCTGCTTCGGCACAAAATTCTTTTCTGTCATTTGAAATTGTGTCGAACTGATCTTTTTCACCTGACCCTTCCAACAAAATGAAACCAGCTCATTCGGGTCACGCTCAATGGTCAGTTTAAAACTTTGAATAGGTTTCGCCCAATTTGCACCCGTTTTTAAGATATAGCCCAAGGCTTGATAAGGTGCATATTGCGACTTGGCCTTTTTCAAACCTGCTTTAAAGTTTTGATCCATACAATAGATCTTCTCATCCTCTTCAGGATATAAAGAGACCGAACCACCGACCAATGGCATATATTCATGTTGTACATGGGTCAACGCATTGGCCTTAAACTTCTGCTGCCAACTATAAATAATTTGCGATTCCCAATAAATTTCATCATCCGCCTGATAGGGCTTTAAAAGCTGCTGCACTGTTTTGTCCTGACAACGATACAAACGCTGATTAAGCGTAGAGTCTTGTTGCAATAACCACGGATACATCAAATCTCGATCGGAAAAACCACATTTTTTCAAACCCGTAGTCACATCGACAACTTCGCCATTGGAATTGAAGTCCCCACTTGCTGTTAAAGCGGGTAAAAATGCACGCACATGCGTTTCTGGCTGAATCTTTTGTGCATTGGCTTGTACTTTAAAGCTTTGAATCAATTGTTCGGTATGCGCAAAATCGCTTTCACGCGAACTGCCCACACGCGGCAAGGGAAATAAAACAGTTTCCGTAATATCTTGAGTTGTAAGATTTTTAAATTGGTAATTCACCCGAATGATGTTTTTACTGATAAACAAATCTTCACTTTGCATACTGATTTTTGGATTTTTCAGATATTGCACACCGCCCGTTGCCACAAAACCCGTGCTGTCATTCGCACTGATCTGCATAGAGATGAACACACATAGTCCAAGGATTTTTTTCATTTAATGCCTCCTTTTCATGTTTATTGTGCTGTTTCCATGCGAGCGCTTGAATGATCAAGCACGATCACTTGTCGGCAGATGCCCTCGACTTGACGTTGCTGTTCAAATACAGATGCAGGCATCGCATCAAAACTATCAAAGAAACAGATTTCCTGCTCATCTATAGAATAAACCAGTGAATGATTTCCAATGCCATCTAAAGTATCATAATAGACAATGATAAATTTATTTTGCTCAAATGCCTGTTGAATTTGTTGGTAATTGATGGCCGCTAAAACTGGCAGGTTTAGTTGCTCAGCTTCTGCATAACTCAATTTTTCTTGTGCTTGAAGCTCTGGGTCTTCATCAGTATAAAATTGAACATCAAAGCCAAATTTCTTTAATCCGACTGCCAAGCCAATGGTTGTCGTTCCGTTTTCTGCATCGTAACCACAGACCTCTATCAACTGTTCAATATCCGCATCGATATATAAATGCTGGAGTAGCATCCATACCGCATAAATACCGCCATTAGCTTCAAGGTTCATTAAGGATTCAGGGATATTCAAAGCCATAACACAATTCAAAAAAGATGATTGTGTTGATAATAAACAAAACATCGTTGGAACTGAATCAATTTCCAAGTACAATACTTCGCTAGTCGAGGGATGCTGCGACTTTTTCACAGGTACATAAATGTGAAATCGCTAGGCTCGACGATCCGGTTCAAATCCCTTTTGAATCAACAACGGCATCCGCGAACTGAATGATCAATTTTTTATATTAGGAGATCGTGATGAACGCGGTTACTGCTTCATTTACAGATTACAAAGTTGCTGATATTTCACTCGCTGACTACGGCCGTAAAGAAATCAAACTTGCTGAAGCAGAAATGCCAGCACTTATGGGCCTACGTAAGCGTTATGCTGCTGCAAAACCACTTGCTGGTGCAAAAATCCTTGGTTGTATCCACATGACCATTCAAACTGCGGTTCTTATTGAAACCCTAGTTGAATTAGGCGCAGAAGTTCGCTGGACCTCTTGTAACATCTTCTCGACTCAAGATCATGCTGCTGCTGCAATTGCGGCTTCTGGTGTTCCTGTATTTGCTTGGAAAGGCGAAACTGAAGAAGAATACATGTGGTGTCTTGAACAACAAATCAATGTAAATGGCACGCCTTGGGATGCCAACATGATTCTGGACGATGGCGGTGACTTAACGCTACTTGTTCACGAAAAATACCCAGAAGTGATTGCAAAAATTCACGGTGTAACTGAAGAAACAACGACAGGTGTTCAACGTCTGTACGAAATGCTTCGTGATGGCACTTTAAAAGTTCCTGCAATCAACGTAAACGATTCAGTAACCAAGTCTAAAAACGACAACAAATACGGTTGCCGCCATTCACTAAATGATGCAATCAAACGTGGTACAGATATGCTTTTATCTGGCCGTCGTGCGCTTGTAATCGGTTATGGTGACGTAGGTAAAGGTTCTGCGCAATCACTTCGTCAAGAAGGCATGATTGTACGTGTCACTGAAGTCGATCCAATCTGTGCGATGCAAGCATGCATGGACGGTTACGAAGTTGTATCTCCATACAAAAATGGCGTACAGACTGGTAAAAAAGAAGATGTAAATGCAGACCTTCTTCAAAATACTGACCTGATCGTAACAACAACAGGTAACTACCACGTATGCGACGCTGCAATGCTTGATTCATTAAAAGCAGGCGCTGTGGTATGTAACATCGGTCACTTTGACACTGAAATCGACACCAACTACTTACGTGGTTACAAGTGGGTTGAAGTGAAGCCACAAGTTCACCAAGTGTATCGTTCAGAAGATGAAAATAACTACTTGATCCTTCTTTCTGAAGGTCGTTTAGTTAACCTAGGTAATGCAACGGGTCACCCATCACGTATTATGGATGGTTCTTTTGCCAACCAAGTACTAGGTCAAATGCACTTGTTCGCTGAAAAATTTGCGGATCTTGCTGAAGATCAAAAACAAGCGGCTATTCGCGTAGAACTACTTCCTAAGAAATTAGATGAAGAAGTTGCGGCAGCAATGGTTGCTGGTTTTGGCGGTGTGTTAACAACTTTGACTCAAGTACAAGCAGATTACTTAGGTGTTCAAGTTGAAGGCCCATTCAAGTCGGATGCTTATAAATACTAAGTTTTATATTTCCCCTCATCCTAGCCTTCTCCCAGTGGGAGAAGGGACTTTTCATTATTAATGCAATTTATAGTGAAAGTCCCCTCTCCTGTGAAGCGAGTTTTAAGCACTGCTTTAAAGCTACGCGCAAGAGAGGGCTCGGAAGAGGTCTAAATAAAAAGCATTTATAAAAAGGATTTGAACATGTCGAAACACATTCCTATTTCTTTTGAGTTTTTCCCGACCAAAACGGATGCGGGCGCAGAAAAACTGAAAGTCGTACACAAAGAATTACAGCTGCTAAACCCAGAGTTTTTCTCAATTACCTATGGTGCAGGCGGTTCAACCCGTGAACGTACCTTGGCAGCGATTGCAGAATTTAATGGTAAAGGCACACCTGTTGCCCCTCACCTGTCTTGTATTGGGGATGACAAAGCACGTATTGCTGAGTTACTCGACATTTATAAAGATCAAGGCATTGACCGTATTGTGGCGCTGCGTGGTGACTTACCTTCAGGTCAAGTTGGCCTAGGGGAACTACCTTATGCAACAGACTTGGTACGTTTTATCCGTGAACATTCGGGCGATCATTTCAAAATTGAGGTTGCCGCTTACCCTGAAATGCACCCTCAAGCAGATAGTTTTGACCTAGATATTCAACGTTTTTGTGACAAAGCCAATGCAGGTGCGAATGCCGCACTGACTCAGTTCTTCTTTAATCCAGATGCCTACTTCTACTTTGTCGATCGCATTCAAAAAGAAGGCGTGAACATTCCTGTAGCACCAGGCATTATGCCAATTACCAATGCCAGCAACTTGATTCGCTTTGCAGATGGTACGGGCGCTGAGATTCCACGTTGGATTCGTAAGCAACTGGCAACCTATGGTGATGACAGTGCCAGCATCAAAGCATTTGGTCATGAAGTGATTGTGAAACTTTGCGAGCGCCTAATTGCAGGTGGTGCACCGAGTTTGCACTTCTACACCATGAACACGACTGACCCTACCCGTCAGCTTGTACTAGACCTCGGTTTAGCATAAGTATTTAAACTAGATTCACCCTATTTGAGAGTAAAACCGAATGCCTCGTTTTTTTATGGAAGCAGAACTCAATGTTGATCACACTGTCGAACTGACTGAAACTGTGTTTCACCACTGGGTAAAAGTTTTACGTGCTCAAGTCGGTGAAACGGCTACCTTGTTTAATGGACAAGGCGGCGAATATGAAGTGACCTTAAGTGACGTTGCTAAAAAGTCAGCATCAGTTCAGGTCACTGCTTTTAACCCAACCAGTCGTACACCTGCGTTTAAAACTTTACTCGGTCAAGTCATGAGTAAAGGTGATCGTATGGACTATGTCATTCAAAAGGCAGTTGAATTAGGCGTTTCCGAAATTCAACTATTAACGTCTGAACGTTGTGAAATGCGTTTGAAATATGACCGCGACCAAAAGAAGATTGATCATTGGCAAGGCATTGCCATCGCGGCATGTGAACAATGTGGCATGAATATTGTTCCCACTATCCATGCTCCAGTCAGCTTAGACAAATGGCTCGCATCTGAATTACCTGCGACGCGACTTGTACTTGCCCCGAATAAAGAAAAACTCGATGTATTGGCGAATGCAACACCAAACATTGCACTCCTCATTGGGCCTGAAGGTGGTTTAAGTGAGGCTGAAATTACAACAGCCAATGAGCACGGTTTTATCAGCTGGTGTATTGGTGAGCGTGTATTACGAACTGAGACAGCACCGGTCGTCGCTTTGTCGATCCTCAACTACAATTTAGTGATTTAAATCACATAAACAGCCGAGTCACCCTTTTGTTCTGTTAATATATTGATTATGATGTACAACAATATTACCCTTGACTTATATCAAAATATAAATACATTGTGTTTTACACAATGTATTTAAATTTGAAAAAAGACACAACACAACGCCATTGGGTCATAAAAAAAATAAGGTTTCGCGATTCATGCCAGATATTTCTACAGAAAATCTTGATCGGCACTTGCAGACTGCGCAAATATCGCATTCCATTAGCCATCTTCGTTTCCTCATCAGTAGCTTACTGATTCTTAATTTTTATATTTTCTGTGCGTATCACTATAATTTTTCTCAAGATTCCTTTTATTTTAACCTGTGGTTTTTTGTTTCTGAGTTTATCCTCAGTATTTTTTGGCTCGTGAACACTGTGTATTTCAACCCGAAAAACCACTCTGCCAAACATGCGCACCACTGGATTCAAGGTATCTGCTTAAGTATTGGTCTTTTGGTTGCAGCAGGCGTCGTCTGTATCTATTACTATTTACCCAGCCTATCTGGCAATTTTAACTATACAAATGCCCTACTCTTATCTGCACTTTTAGTGATTGTCACACAGACCGTTTGCCTCACCTATTTAACGCAACGAATCAGTTATTTTTGTTTGGTTTTTATTCCGTCTATCACCCCTTATGTCCTCTCGCAATTTATCAACTTCGATGCCAATCACACTCTTTTTCACCTCGCTGTGAACTTCATTCTGATTGTAATTTTGCTCTGTGCTAATGCCACCAACCGTATTAATCAGCACTTATCCCGTCTCTCAATTAAAAATAGAGAGCTAAAAAAAGAAGCTGAAAAACAAGTCGCTTGGACCGATGATTTATGCAAACAGCTACAAAACGAAGTGAATAAATCCAAAGAAATTGAACAACAGTTACAACTGAATAATCAATTGCTTGAGCAAAAAGTACGTGAACGAACCTTTGACGTAAATCAAATCAATAAAGACTTAAAAAATAAGCAAGAAAACCTATCGCTTGCTCATGAAATTTCAGGTATTCGTCCTTGGGATTGGAATATTAAAGATCGGCTCATTTCCCTGACCAATCACAAACAAGAAAAAGTACTTAAAAATTCCACAGAGCATCAACTTCAGCTTCAGTACCTAATTCATCCAAATGACATTGCCCCGTTTAAATCTGCAATGAAAAGTCATTTACGGGGTCATTCAGACCGCTATGAAGCCACTTACCGTGTGCAACACAATAACGGGAAATGGTACTGGGTACATGACACGGGACGCGTCATTGTTCGCGATCCAATCAATCAAAAACCGTTACAAATGGTCGGTATTCGACGCGATATTCAACATGAAAAAAGCAACCAAGAACGTCTACGACTAGCAGCGAGTGTACTTGAACAAGCTGAACAAGGGATTTTCATCTTAGATGAAGACCTGCGTTATATCGACGTAAATCCGTTCTTTGAACGTTTGGCTGGCTTTGAAGCTGCACAAATTAATGGCAAACATCTGTTTGATATTGTTGCGAACTATAAGTCGCATCAACGCAGCACACATAACCAAATCATTGGACAGCTCCTAAAAAAAGGCGAATACGACGGTGAACTTAATGAAAAGTTCCTATCAGGCAAAGAGCTGTGTATTTGGATGCATCTGAATGCCATTACCGATGAGCAAGATCGTGTCACGCATTATATTGGTATCGTGTCTGATTTAACCGAGCGCAAACTGCAAGAACAGCGTCTGTCTTATTTAGAAAACTACGATACGCTGACCGATTTGCCCAACCGTTTTTACTATAACTATCAGCTTCATCAGTATTTGGTTTCTCAACAAGACAGCATTAAACAACTGGCGATTATTCGACTCAATATTGACCGTTTCCGCCCATTGAATGAATTCTTAAGCAATAATGGCGGCGATGAACTGCTGCGCCAAGTTGCCCAGCGCCTTCGTTTAACCAATGCTGAAGCCTTAATGGTGGCTCACTTAAATGGTGACGATTTTGCAATCGTGTATGAGGTCTCTCATATTCGCCCCTCCGTTCAGGAACATATTGATCGTATTAACAAAGCCTTTAGCCTGCCTTTTGATATTTTTGGTCAAGAGCACATTATTACGCTTTCAATGGGGATTTCGCAGTACCCCGAACATGGTCGTCAACTAGACTACTTAAACAACTGTGCAGAACAAGCACTGAGTGAAGCAAAACGCTTAGGTGGAAATGCGACCAAGTTCTACAGCCTGAGCAATACCGTTGCATTAGAAGAAGGAATTTATTTAGAGCGCGATTTAAGGCTGGCGATACAAAACAATGAGTTGGTGGTTTACTACCAACCCAAAATCAACTTTCACAATCAGAAGATTTATGGTTTTGAGGCGTTGGTACGCTGGAATCACCCGACCAAAGGAATTGTGCCACCTGGTCTATTCATTCCGATGGCAGAAAAAACCAGCTTAATTTCAGATATTGGCCGCATTGTGATTTTACAAACCGCCAAGCAAATCAAAGAATGGAATAAGTTAGGTTTTGATAATATCTGCGTCTCGGTCAATGTGGTTGCCCAACAATTACAACGTGGACAGCTTCTAAAGGACTTAGATGAAGCCCTTGATCGATATAAAATCAGTGGTAGTAGCCTTGAATTAGAAATTACAGAATCCACTTTGGTTGAAAACTCGGAAGCGGTGAAGAACCTCCTTGAAACCATCAAATCGCGTGGCATTCATATTTCTTTAGATGACTTTGGTACAGGTTATTCATCACTGTCTTACCTAACTGACTTCCCAATCGATACTTTAAAAATTGATCGAAGCTTCATTTCAAAGATTGGACACTGCAAACAAGAAGCTATTGTGAGCGCCATGATTGCCATGGGGAAAGCCATGGGTATGACCGTGGTGGCGGAAGGAATTGAGACCGAACAACAACTAAGTTACCTACAAAACTTAGAATGTGATATCGCGCAAGGTTATTTATTTTCCAAACCTCTTCCGCAGCTCGATGCTACCCAATATTTAAGAGATCATCTCGACACACCCTCGTATACATACTTAATATAAATCAGACTGTTTTAGCTCTAAGTTTGCCTTAAAAAGCACCAGCTATCACTGGGATATGCCAGCAACTAATGGTATATTCGGTCTTGTCTACTAAAAACTACCAGCTCCGCTGGCTAACCCACGCTACAAAGAGATTCAGATGGACGATCAATCATTAAAACAGCAAGCTTTGTATTATCACGAATTCCCAACCCCAGGGAAAATCAGCGTTACACCTAGCAAGCAGCTGGTCAACCAACACGATTTAGCCTTGGCGTATTCACCGGGTGTCGCAGCACCATGTCTTGAAATTGAAAAAGATCCTTCAAAAGCAGCGCTTTATACTGCACGTGGGAACCTTGTTGCCGTGATCACAAATGGTACTGCCGTTTTAGGTCTAGGTAATATTGGTCCACTTGCTTCTAAACCTGTCATGGAAGGTAAAGGCGTTTTATTTAAAAAATTCGCAGGTGTTGATGTATTTGACATCGAAATTGCAGAAAATGATCCTGACAAAATTGTCGATATTGTTGCTGCATTAGAACCGACTTTTGGTGGTATCAACCTTGAAGACATCAAGGCACCAGAATGCTTCTATATTGAACAAAAACTTCGTGAACGTATGAATATCCCTGTGTTCCACGATGATCAGCATGGTACATCCATTATCGTTGGATCTGCTTTACTGAATGCTTTGCAATTGAATGGCAAAAAAATTGACGAAATTAAAATCGTCGCTTCAGGCGCAGGGGCTGCGGCTCTGTCTTGCCTAGATTTACTTTGTGCCATTGGTGCAAAAAAAGAAAATATTATTGTTGCAGACTCACGAGGTCTACTTACAACAAAACGTGAAGGTCTAGACGACTCTAAAAAACGTTATGTACAAGATGTTGAAGGCACTCAACTGGCTGACGTGATTGCAGGCGCAGACATGTTCCTCGGTTTATCTGCTGCGGGTATCTTAACTAAAGAAATGGTTAAGCTAATGGCGAAAGATCCGATTATCTTCGCACTTGCAAACCCAGATCCTGAAATTCTGCCTGAACATGCACATGAAGTTCGTGATGACGTGATCATGGCGACAGGTCGTTCAGATTATCCAAACCAAGTGAACAACGCACTTTGCTTCCCTTACATTTTCCGTGGTGCTTTGGACGTTGGTGCAACCACCATCAATGAAGAGATGAAAATTGCATGTGTATATGCGATTGCGCGTATGGCACACATTGAAGCAGATGCGGCATCTTATGGTGAAAAATCTGCATCCTTTGGTCGTGATTACTTAATTCCACGCCCACTTGATCAGCGTCTGATTTTAGAAATTGCACCTGCTGTTGCACAAGCGGCCATGGATTCAGGTGTTGCAAGTCGTCCAATTCAAGACTTCTCTGCATACCGTCAACGTCTTTCTGAGTTTGTTTATAACTCAGCACTGATGATGAAACCTATTTTTGCTCAAGCAAAATCTGATCCGAAACGTATCGCTTATGCTGAAGGTGAAGACCTACGCGTACTTCGTGCAGTACAAATTGCAGTCGATGAAGATCTTGCAAAACCAATCTTAGTTGGTCGTACTGCGGTTATTGAAGCGAACATTAAAAAGTTAGGCTTACGTCTTGAACATGGTGTGAACATCACGATTGTGGATCAAGAAAAAAATCCTGACTACGAATTGTTTGCAGATGACTACTACACGCTTATGCAGCGTAAAGGTGTAACACCTGAATATGCACAACGTGAAGCGCGTCGTCGTTCAACCTTGATCGCATCGATGTTAGTGAAACATGGTAAAGCAGACGGTATGCTATGCGGTACGTATTCAAGCTACGACATTCACTTAGACTTCGTTAAAAACATCATTGGTAAAAAAGAAGGTCACAACTCTTTCTTTACATTGAATGCTTTAATGCTTGAAGACCGTAACCTGTTCATTGCTGACACTTATGTCAACACCAACCCGACAGCTGAACAGTTGGCTGAAATGACAATTTTAGCCGCTGAAGAAGTACGCCGTTTTGGTATGACACCGCGTGTTGCTCTACTTTCTCACTCAAGCTTCGGTTCAGATCAAACTGATCCAAGCGCGCAAAAAATGCGTAAAGTGTTTGAAATTTTGACGCAAATCGCGCCAGAACTTGAAGTTGAAGGTGAAATGCATGCGGACGCGGCATTGGATGAAAACATCCGTAACTTTGCATACTCAAACTCGCGCTTCAAAGGTTCTGCGAATCTATTGATCATGCCAAACTTAGATGCAGCCAACATTTCATTTAACCTGTTGAAATCAACTTCAGGTAATAATGTTACCATTGGCCCTATCCTACTTGGTGCAGCGAAACCAGTTCATATTTTGACACCGACAGCAACAACACGTCGCTTAGTGAATATGACTGCGCTGACTGTAGCGGAAATTCAAGAAGCGGAGAAAAACGGCGACTAATTGTTTGTCGTTATACACGTATCTTGTGACTTGAGAAAACCTCTATTCTGTAGCATGATGGCTGCAAGAATAGAGGTTTTTTCATGCAAGTTTATTTAGTAGGCGGTGCGGTCCGAGATCAGCTTCTGGGGCACCCCTATCACGAAAAAGATTATGTAGTTGTCGGTGCAACGCCTGAACAACTGCTTGCCCAAGGTTTCCAACCTGTAGGTAAAGATTTTCCTGTTTTTTTACATCCTGAAACTAAAGATGAGTATGCACTTGCCCGTACCGAACGTAAGTCAGGGCATGGTTATCATGGCTTTGAGTTTTATACCGACAGTACTGTTACCTTAGAACAAGATTTAATTCGGCGTGACCTCACCATCAATGCCATCGCCATGGATGATGAAGGCACACTATATGACCCCTATGGCGGCCAACGCGACTTAGAGCTTCGTATTTTACGGCATGTTTCTGATGCTTTCGTAGAAGACCCACTACGCGTCCTCCGTGTTGCACGATTTGCTGCACGTTATAAAACCCTAGGATTTACGGTGGCCGAAGAAACGTTGGCACTAATGCAGCAACTCGCAGACTCGGGTGAACTGGAGGCACTAACTCCTGAACGCGTTTGGAAAGAAACCTCTCGCGCTCTGATGGAAGATCATGCCGATGAATACTTTGAAGTGCTACGTCGCTGTGGTGCTTTAAAAGTGCTTTTTCCAGAAATCGAGGCACTTTATGGTATTCCACAACGCCCTGAGTATCACCCTGAAATTGACTGCGGTATTCATACCATGATGTCATTACAACAAGCGTGTCGTGCCAACTACGCACTGGATGTTCGTTTTGCTGTTTTAGTGCATGACTTAGGCAAAGCTTTAACACCTGTAGACGAGCTACCACGTCATATTATGCATGAAGAACGTGGGGTCAAACCTGTGACTGAGGTGTGCGAACGTCTAAAAGTCCCAACGCAGATGAAACAGCTCGCAATTACGGTCTGTAAAGAACATTTGAAATGTCATCAAGCCCTGACCTTAAAACCAGGCACTTTGTGGCGCTTACTGCAACGCTTAGATGTACTACGCCGCCCAGAACGGGTTGAAGCCTTTGTACAGGCCTGTGAATGTGACTCACGTGGTCGTTTAGGGCTTGAAGATCGTGAATACCCACAATCTGCATATATTTTAAAGGTGATGGATGTGGTGCGAAATATCAAAGCACAAGACCTACCTGCGGATATTAAAGGCCCTGATATCGGTGAAATGCTGATTGAACGTCGAATACACGCGATTGGAGAGCTAAAGGCTCAGTACAGTTAAAACTTGATCGACTCAAATAAAGCGCCACAATCGGCGCTTTATTTAATTTCACTTAAGAAATGGATGCGGGAAAGGTAATCACCTTTTCCAACTGCATGTGTTCTGTTGTAATCATTAACAAACGATCCACACCTAAAGCAATACCTGCACATGCCGTCATTTGAGGCAAAGCAGCCAATAAAAACTCATCGATCGGCATCACATGTAAGCCTAACTTTTCACGTTCAGTATTATCGGCTTCAAAACGCGACCGCAACACCTCCGCGTCGATCAACTCATCATAAGCATTGGCGAGTTCCAAACCTTCAATATACAGCTCAAAACGTGCTGCAACCAATTCACCGTCTTCATCCGTTTTAGTTTTGGCAAGCGAGGCCAACTCTGGCGGAAAATCGGTCAGAAATACAGGCGTATCAAAACCTAGACTTGGCTCTACAAAATGTGAAAAAAGTAAATCGATATAGCCCAGTCGGTCATCGCCCAAGTCCAAATTTAAACCTACACGATTACAGCAGTCTTTTAACTCTTTCAAACTGGCTTGCAGTGGGTTCAGATCCAAACGATCCATAAACGCATGCTTATAGCTCAAAATGGTAGGGCGAACCTCACCAAAACGCTGCTTTAATGTGACATTCAATAAATCTGTCACTTCAAACATCAAATCCTTCAAGCTGAAATTCGGTCTATACCATTCCAGCATGGTAAATTCACTATTGTGTTTACGACCATGTTCATCATCACGGAAGACTTTACAGATTTGATAAATTGGCCCACTACCGCTGGCCAATAAGCGCTTCATGGCAAACTCAGGTGAGGTCTGCAAATAATGCGTTTGTTGCTTACCTTGTACATGGCGCTGCGCTTGAACCGAAGCCAAATGCACATCGGTCACACCAGCTTGAGATAAAATTGGGGTTTCAACCTCAAGCACTTCACGTTCAGCAAAAAACTGGCGAATTTGGCTATACATTTGCGCGCGAGCACGCATGGCTTTTAAGTCACAGGTTGGCTGATAATGGATCACGTCCTGACTCATGCCTTTGGTCCTCCGTGTGCAGCCCATTCACGGCGTAATGGATAGGTCTTTCTTAAATGATCAAAGGCTTTTTGATCGATCATTCCCTCTTTTAAGCAAGCACGTAAGGCTTGGTCATCCCGTGCAATCGGGTAGATTTCACTTAAATGCTGTTGAAGTGCAGATTTAAAATCTTGCCCTTCAAAATATTGAGCACACACAGCCAACTGTAACTCGAAGCTTTTATGGGCTTCAAATTGGAAAGTTTTACAGAAAGCCTCATAGATCATTTGTGTACCACGAGCTTTACCTTCTAAGCTATAACCTGCGATATGTGGTGTCACCAGACTCACAGCATTCAACACTTGTTCAGAAATCACAGGCTCATGCTCAAAGACATCTAGTACCACTTTACGCTGTGTTTTTTCGATGTCGGCCAATAAAGCTTGCTCTTCAATCACAGGCCCACGCGCAGAATTAATCAATATTGCTTTCGCTTTCATCGTAGCCAAAGCTTCGGCATTGAACAAATGGTAGGTTGGATGTGGTCCTGTTTTGGTTAAAGGCACATGCAATGAAATCGCATCGGCAGTACTTAATAAGGTATTAAAATCGACCTGCTGAATCGTATCTTGCTGTACAAAAGGATCATAGCCAATCACATTCCAGCCCAATAATTTGGCCATATAAGCTAAACGAGAACCGACATTTCCTAGACCAACGATCCCCAATGTAAAACTTTCTTCAGCGCCCATCAATGCTGTATTCAGATGGAGCAAAGCTGTAATCACATATTCAGCCACCGCCTGCGCATTACAACCTGCGGCATTCGCCCATTGAATATTCTCCTTTTCAATAGCGTTAATATCTAAGTGGTCTGTACCAATCGTTGCACTACCCACATATTGAAGTGTGGTGTTATTGATTAATGCTGGATTGACTTGAGTTACGGAACGCACCAACAGTGCTTTGGCATCTACAACATCGGCATGCGTTAAAGTACGCCCTGCTTTGTGCTCAACTTCACCAAATTCGGCAAAAAAATAATCGGTAAATGCGAGATTTTCATCTGCCACGATTTTCATAATGTCTTCCAACGCTTTGTTGACTCTATGATAACCGTTGCACAAGCTCAACACTATGTTGCTCTGCAATACATCTGAATAAACAGTCACGATGTTTTATCTTCATGGTAAAAAACCGAATCCTTGAAAGGCTGGTTTAATATAGATTGGCTTTGTTGCATAAATATTTTGCAAGATATTGGTTTTTAATGAATTTGCGAAAATTTCAATAAAAAATAAATATAATAAAACCATAGTTTTAGGTATTTATGAAACAAAGTTCACTGCCACTGACAATGTAATTTTTTTCAACTGGCTCAGTTCCAACATGTACACCCATGTGTACACCCCAAACAGTCGGAGTATCAGACATTTATTAACCTTAAATACTTGTAATTTATGCCGATCAGCATATCTTAAACAAGGGTAAATTTGAATATGAGTATTATTGTGGGTATCGTTTCTGAGTTTAAAAAATTTGATGCTGATCTAAAAAATCCAAACTGGTCAGTATCCTCAATTAGCTCTAATAATGAACTAATTGTTAGTTTATGGGGTCATAAACCTTTAATGTCCAAACATCCAACTGAAAGAAAACAAGTTTATCGTGACCGTATTGATAGATGGTCTGGTAATGGACGTAATGAATTTAAGAAAAACCTTGATCTTGCATTAGAAGAAAAATTAAAAATTAGACCAATTATAGCTATGCTCGATAAAAGCTCGGATTTTCAGAATATTTTAGATGGTAAAGATGGCAGTCAATACCCCAAAAGATTTAATGCAAAAACCGATTGGATCGGTGAATTAACTATTTGGGACGGTATCCAATTTGAGATTGTATTTAGTCTTGAACAATAATTTAAACTCAAACCAAGTTTTTATTATGCTTACTACAGGCTTACGTTGCATAAGCCTAGAAACAACAAAGCCCTGAGGATGTCAGGGCTAAGTCGTTGATATTTGGCGGAAGCGGTGAGATTCGAACTCACGGAGGGGTATAAGCCCTCGTCGGT
>JADHEF010000979.1_pt1 | contig 21724 bp, 12 predicted proteins | sample 8952391 | NCBI WGS metagenome assembly JADHEF01 (sample SAMN16124439, study PRJNA663245) | bioreactor sludge metagenome | isolation source: sludge (nitrite) | place: India:Bengaluru | collected 2019-02-28
CAACGACTACCACACAACCGCCACCAGCGCAAGACGCCCTCGGCGGGACGGTTACAACGGAATGGCATTTTGCCACGAGCGGACACGAACAGACACGGAAGGGAACAACACGAAAACGTTGGAGTTGGTTGCGATTGGCCGTGGGGTGGCGTTTGCATGAAAATCGTTTGCCCGACCGACACGCAGCAACAGCCCCCGCCGCCACGCTTTGCTTTCGTGTGATTTCGTGTCCTTTGGTGGCGCCGTTTTGTTTTCTCGGTAAATCGGAAAAGCGCCATTCAGGAGAATGGCGGGCCCAGGCACCCCGCCCCTGTTCGTGTTCGTTCGTGTTCGTTCGTGGCCCCGCGCTTGCTTTCGCGGTTACCCGGCCGTTACCTGCTCCAGGGCTGGTCGCGATTCCCGCGGGGTCAAAAGTCGTCGGACACACGGAACCAAAACCAATCCTTGTCCAATGGGAACACCCGGTATTCGGCGTTCCCGTACGGGCTGCCGCTCGGGTTCGGCTTGTACACTATCCCGTAGGACATGACATCCGGACCGAAGCCATCCATGCCGCTGTAAACCCGAAAGTACACGCCTCCGCGCGGGTCGGATGCGAAAGACTCCACCGGAAAGTAACCCACACGACGATGCAGGGAAACAACGCCTGACGAGGCGGTCTTTGGAAGGAGTTGTTCGAACGCGGACCGGGATGCGGCGAAAGCAATCCGACGCGGAACGTAGAACCTCAACGAAACGTAGGTGCCAAAGAGGAGGATGAGCACCAAGGCGGCAGAAAGGTGCGCGCGCCTTATCTTCCCCTTTCGGATTAACCCGACGAGGACGAACAAACCGGCGATCCCCACCAATGGGGCCATAACGAAGCCCGCAACAAACGCCATGAATAGGAGGTCGTGCAGCACACCGGGGATGATACCGACCAACAACGCTGCCACGCAGGCGGGCAGGATCACCGCGAGCGCGATGGTTGCCGGGGAAAAGCGGCGCGGAAACTTTTTCTTATCAGGCGGAGATGTGGATGGTGCACCCACCGTCTCCCCATCTATTGCGGACTCTTCCAAGTTGGTCATAACCTTTCGCCTCTGCCCGCGGTGGGTTTCCACCAGCCGGACAGACCGCGGCGGACGGGAAGACTGCGGCACCAGCCCGGAATGAGGATCGTTATTGCCGGAAGGACCATGGCTTCGAATTGCGCGGCCAACAGCCGCCGATGTCAACGCGCGAGGCTGATTGCAGGCCGTAGTTGCGGGTTGGAGAAACCAAAGCAATCAGCCACGAACAAACGCGAAAGGACACGAAAGGAATACTCACGACACTGTTGGAGGTGGCAAGCATTCACAGATGAATCGACCGCCCGACCGCCCCACCACGCCCGCCTCAGATGTTCTTTCGTGTGATTTCGTGTCCTTTGGTGGCACCGTTTTGTTTACTCGGCAAATCGGAAAAGCGCCATTCAGGAGAATGGCGGGCCCAGGCACCCCGCCCCTGTTCGTGTTCGTTCGTGTTCGTTCGTGGCCCCGCGCTTGCCTTCGCGGTTACCCGGCCGTCACCTGCTCCAGCGCCTTCTGCAGTTCTTCGGCGCTGGCCCAGCGCTGGTCGCGGTCCTTGGCCAGGCACTTCATGATGATGGACGCCAGGGGCTCGGGCACGCCCTCGGGCGGCTTGGGCTCCACCTTGACGTGCTGGTACGACAGGTCGCCCTCGAAGAAGGGCGGGCGGCCGGTGGCCAGTTCGTACATCATCACGCCGAGCGAGTAGATGTCCGCGCGGCCGTCCACGGCCGTGCCCTCCACCTGTTCGGGGCTCATGTAGAGGGGCGTGCCGATGATGGCGCCGGCCAGCGTTTCGCCGGTGCTCTCGAGCAGCTTGGCGATCCCGAAGTCGCTGACCTTGGGCACCAGGTTCTCGTTGAGCATGATGTTGGCGGGCTTGATGTCGCGGTGGACGACGCCCGACGCGTGGGCATAGTGCAGCGCGGCCGCGACCGGGGTGATGAGGCGCGCCACCTCCGCCGGATCCAGCTTGCCCTTCATGCGGAAGTAGCGCTTCAGGTCGGTGCCCTGCACATACTCCATCGAGATGTACTTGCGGCCCAGCTCCTCGCCGATGTCGTGGATGCGCACGATGTGGGGGTGGGAGAGGCGGCGGGCTGAGCGCGCCTCGCTGCGGAAGCGCGAGAGGGCCTCGGGGTTCTGGGACAGGTTCTCGGGCAGGATCTTGAGGGCGACGTCCTCCTCCAGCTCGTTGTCGCGGGCCTTGTACACGATGCCCATGGCGCCGCGCCCGATCTCCTGCAGCAGCTCGTAGCGCTTGCGGGCGCGCTCGCTGAGCTGGGTCATCATCTGGCTGCTCTCCAGCGCCATGGGGTCGCTGGTGGAGCCGGCGAGCATCTCGAACTTGCGCTTCACGTCCTTGTAGGCGATGTCGGCCGCGAACAGGAGCTTGTACACATCCTTGGCGCCGACCAGCTTGTTGGCCGATTCGTAGCGCTGGGCCAGGTCGTAGAGGATCTCCTTCAGCTCGCCGTCGATGACGAGTTTCTTGAACTCGTTGAGGGCGAAATCCAGCATGCCCTTGCCGGCGAAGCACAGGCCGAGCATCTTGATGGACTCGTTCTCGTAGCGGAAATCCTGCTGGGTTTTCTGGAAGCAGGCGATGGCCTTGTCGTGGTCGCCCTGGGTGTAGTGGAGCTTGCCGAGCTGGAAGCGGACCTCGACGTCGTCGTTCTCGGCGAGGATGCTGTCATAGAGTTCGGCGAGTTCGCGCGATCCGTCGGCGTGGCCGGGGGAGAGCTGGTAGGCGCGCTGGAGGAACGCGCGCGCCTCCTCGAAGCGTCCCTGGGCCTTGAGCAGCACGCCCTTCTGCAGGTTGGCCGCCACGCTGTTGGGGTCGCGGGCAAGGATGCGGTCGTAGGCCTGGAGCACGGGCTTCATCTGGCCGGGGTCGAGCTCGAAGACGGCCTCGAGCTGCTCGATGGCCTCGGAATGCGACCCGGCCTCGATGAGTGCGTTGGCGAGGAACCACCGCAGGTCGGCGCGCTCGGGCGAGGCGGCGATGAGGACCCGCACCTCCTCGAGAACCGCCTTCTCGGCCCGGGGGGCGGCCTGGAGGGTCCGGCGGAATTCCTCGACGGCCCGCGCCACGCGGCCGGCCAGCGCGTGGTGGCGCGCGTAGATCAGGCGGATGCGGTCGTTGTCCGGCTCGAACGCCAGCGCGCGCTCGTAGCGGGCCGCGGCCTCGTCGTCCGTGCGCTGCTTCTCGGCCAGCGCGACCGCCAGGTTCACGTTCGCCTCGGCGTCGTCGGGGTGCTGGCGCAGAAGGTGCTCGTACTGCTTCACGGCCTCGTCCAGGCGGTTGTTGTTCAGCGAGGCCTGGGCAAAGAGCTTCTGCAGCTCCTCGTTCTCCTTGTCGAACTGCAGCAGCCACCGCACCAGCTTCTGGGTTTCCTCGAAGCGGCCGTTCTTCATGAGCACGCGGGCAAGCTGGCGGCCCATCTCTATGTCCGAGTTGTCCTTCTGGAAGGCGCGCTCGAGCAGGAGCATCGTGTCGGGGTCGGAGCGCTGCTGGCGGATGAGCACGCGCGCGAGGCCGCGCAGGAAGGCCGCGTTCTCGGGGTCGGTCTTGAGCGCCTCGCGGAAGACGCGCTCGGCGGCGGGCGCGTCGCTGGAGGTGCTGCTGTAGGCCTCGGCCAGTTTGCAGAAGAGGTCCTGCGACTCGTGGCCGAGGGAGAGCGCGTGCTCGAGGGAATAGGTGACGACATCGTGCTCGCCGCGCCCGGCGGCCACGCCGGCAACGCCCAGCAGCAGGTCCACATCCTGCGGGTTGGCGGCGCTTGCCCGGCGGAGCATCGCGTAGGATTCGTCGTCCACCCCGCCGCCCCCGTCCAGGATGGCGCCGGCCACGGCCCGCAGCAGGTCGGGCTGGTCCGCCGACACCTTGAGGGCCTCGCGGTAAATGGCGACGGCCGCCGGGTCGCCGCGCTCCTGCGCCAGGTAGCAGTGGCTGAGAAACTCGAGCAATTCGGGTTCGGGGGACGAGGAAGTGATGCGCGCCTGCTCGGCCAGCTGCGCGGCTTTGGCGGCACGGCCCGCCTGGAGTTCGCACCGGGCCAGCAGGCGCAGGCCGGCCGGGTTGTCCGGCTGGAGGGCCAGCAGGCGCTCGGCGGCGAGTGCGGTTCCCGGATCCGCCCGGCGCGCCGCCGCCAGCGAGCGGCAGTAGCCCTCCATGAAGCGGGCGTCCTCCCAGCGCTCGTGGCGCACCTCCTCGAAGGCCGGCAGCGTCTTGTCGCTGAACTGGCCGGTCTCGATGAAAATGTCCGACAGGTGGTGGTACACCACCGGGTCCACGAAGCCTTCCTTGAGGGCGAGGCGGTAGTAGCGCTGGGCCTTGTCGTTGTCGCCGCGGGCGCGGAGCACGTTGGCCGTGTGGAACGCGATGCGGCCGCGGCCGAACTCGAGGGTTCCGAGGGCCACGAGGTACGCGTCCAGCGCCTCGTCCGTCTCGGTTCCCTGCTCGGCGAAAGTCTGGGCCAGCGCGACGGTCAGTTCCGGGTTGTCGGGCTGGAGGGTCCGCGCGCGGCGCAGGACGTCCGCGGTTCCCGGCGAATGGTCATCCGCCCGCACCAGGCAGTCCGCCAGGGCCACGAGCGCGTGCTGGTCGCCGGGAGAGCGCGCGAGCACGGCCCGCCAGGCCTCGGCCGCAACGGGGTAGTTGCGGTCGGCCGTGAGACGCTCCGCGCGGTTGCGCAGTCCGCGGCGCGAGGCCACGGCCCCCCAGGCGCGCCAGCCGAAAAACGCCGCGCCCAGGGCAAGGATTCCGCCCACGGCATACCGCAGAAGGTTCGCGCCGCGGGTGGCCGAGGCGAGAACCTGCGCGGCCCCGGCGTTGCCCGGACGCATGGTCAGGACGCGCCGCGCCGAACCCGCCGCCTCGTTCTTCTTTCCGGCCTTGAGGGCCAGCTGCGCCTGCGACACGAGGGCGAGCACGGCCGCGTCGGATCTCTCGCGGTAGGCCGCCACCCGCGCCATGGAGGCGGTGGTCACCTGCCCGTCGCGCTGGAAGGTGGCGCCGTAGCACAGCACGGCGGGCCAGTCCTTCTCGGCGTAGGTCTCCATGCGCGCGAGGCAGAGGCGCCGGCGCTGTTCGGCCAGGTAGGCAAACTCGATGCGCCCGCCGCCCGTCAGGTCGCCGGCCGGGCACAGGTTCTCCACGGTGTGGCGTCCCGATGCGCGCGCCACCTCGCCTCCCTCGCGCGGATCCAAAAGGCTGACGGTTTTCTTGCCGTCCGTGACGAGGACGGCGGGCTTGCCGCCGCGGCTGCGGGCCAGGGTGATGGGCGACAGCGGGGGCGTGATGGTGGTGAAGGGCGGCTTCTCGAACCGGCTCAGCATCGCGCCGCCCTCGAACCCGACCACCGACTCGGCCGATGCGCCCGCGAGATCGGGGATGCCGTCGCCGTCAAAATCGGCGATGAAGAGCGGTCCGTTGGGGGCGCCGAGAAGCTTGTCACGGCGCACCTCGCGGAATCCGGCGGAGGCGGCGTCGAACTCGAGCACGAACAGGTCGCCGGGCTGGGTGCCCAGGACGAGCTTGGGCTGGCCGGCGCCGAAGAAATCGGCCACGCAGATGCCGGTCCCGATGCGGGTGCCCTGGGCGGCGAACCACAGGTAGCGCTGCTCGGGCCGGTTGAGGGGAACCGCCTGGACGGCGCCGTTCACGGTTCCTACGATGATTTCAGGGACACCGTCGCCGGTCACGTCGGCCGCCGTGGCGGGGCAGGTGATGCGCCCGATGGTGACGCGCCGCGGCAGGCCGGACTTGGTGTCCAGCCGGTCCACGGTGTTGGGAATCTCGTAGACCTGGCGCGCCCCCTCCCCGTCCACCGCCACGAGGCGGACGGAGCCGTTGTCGTCGCAGACGATGAGCGCGTCGCGGGCCGAGCCGTCCAGGCCCTTGAGGGGAACCACCGTGGGGGCAAGCGTGACGGCGACCCGCAGGTCGGCCGACGCGACCGGGTCGCCGGTCATGGCATCGAGGAAGACCACGGCACCCTCCGCCGAGGCCACGCCCACCTGGAGCGACCCGTCGCCGCGGAAGTCGCCGATGGCGGGCTGGGTGAGGGCGCGGCCGGAAAGCTTGCGCTGCCACATTTCGCGGAGCCCGTCGGCGTGGTAGGCGGCCACGCCGCCGTCGGCGCTGCTGACCACAAGCTCGTAGCGCCCGTCGAAATCGAAATCGAAGGCGACGGGATCGTTGGCTCCCCGGAAAGGCAGATCGCGCGTGACCAATCCCACGTCTGCCGCCGGGCTGCCGGTGGCCGACACCAGGATGGACACGGCCGTGAAGAGTCCGGCGGCCGCACGATGACGCATCCCCCGTGGCACTATTTGGAGCCTCCCATCCGCAACGGATAATGTAACCAGACGGGGAGCATGCGGGGCGGCGCGGGTGTTCTCAAGGGGTTTCCGGATGACAAGCGGTCGGTTCCGCGGCCCGGCGCCCCTACGGCATGGGCGGCCCGCCGCCGTTTTCCGCATCGGCGATGGCGATTTTCACCTTGGCCACCAGGTCGTGGAACTCGAACGGCTTGACGATATAATAGTTGATGCCCGCATCCAGGGCCTCGCGGATTTTCCCGCGTTCGGAAACGCCGGTAAGCATGATGACAGGCACCGTGGCGTTGTCGGGGTCGGCGCGCAGGTTTTCCAGGACCTCGAACCCGTTCATCTCGGGCATCATCATGTCGAGCAGGATGAGGTCGGGCTTGCGGTCCGAGGCCAGGGCGAGGCCGTCGGGGCCGTTGCTGGCGGTGATCACGTCGTAACCTTCGCTGAACAGAGCGGTCTTGATGATAAGAAGCAGGTCGGACTCGTCGTCGATTGCGAGGATTGTCTTCTTTTCACTCATTGCAGGAAATTCCCTGGATATTGGTGTCGGCCCGGTCAGCCGCCCGTCTCAAAAGCTCCGACTTTGCTGCGCGAGAACAGATCGGCCTGGCGCGAGTACGGAGGCAGCCCCTTCTCGCCCGGCTTCTTGAACTGCACGCTGAAGCGCACCTGGGTCCCGCCAGACTCGGTCCCCTCGGAATTGTCCGAGAGCTTCTTGGTCGTCTGGCCCACCGACAGGACCCCGATCATGTCGTGGAAGTCGCGTTTGACCCGCACGTACGTGTCGGTGACGTTGTTGTTGTCGCTGCCGCTGTTGGTGCGGGCGTTCGAGGCGACCTCCACGAGATACTTCGTCCCGAGTTTCCGACCCACCGTCATGTTCAGGTTCGTGTTGTTCTGGCTGTCGAGATTTGAATCGTTCGGCGACGTGCCGAGCGGGTCCGAGTTCGCGTTCTGCAGGAAATAGGCGCCGATCCGCGCATAGTAGCGGCGGTGGACCGGGATGTACGAGCCGGCCACGTAGTAGGTCGTCGAGTTCTGCTGGAACTGGTTGGGGTCGGTCGGGTCGCGAAGCTGCTGGTTCTGGATCGTCACGCCGCTGTTGAGGAAGGTCGTGTTCGCCTCGTTGCTCCAGCCCACCCCGGCATTGGCGTAATGCCGGATCTCGTTCGGCGTGATGTCCCCCTCGCCCTGCAGGTTCTTGCCCGCCGACAGGTTGAGGTTCAGGCGCGGGTAGAGCAGGTTGTAGACGAACCCGCCCTCGAGCCAGTGCTCCTTGGTCCGGAACGCGTAGAGGTCGTCCTTGGCCATGCGGTTGCCGATGTTCTCGTAGAACTGGCCCAGGTTGTCGTCGTTGCCCTCGCGCAGCCGGTAACGGATGTAGGCGGTCAGGGCCTCCGTGATCCGGTACTGGAACTTGGAGTCGACGTCCCCGTAGAAGAACTCCGGGGAGACGTCCTTGAGGCTGTAGCGCTTGGTTCCGACCAGGAAAGTGTCGCGGTCGAGGAAGGTCATCCCGATGAACTCGCCGTTGATCAGCTGCCCGTCGTAAACGAACGGGAAGGTGGCATTGTCCGGGAAGTCGAGGTTGTAACTGTCCTTCTCGCGATCGGCGATGCCGAAGCCGAGGCCGAACTTGGTGGTGAGGGTCGCGCGCTCGCCCAGGCGCAGCAGGTTCGTGAGCGACTGGTACAGGTCAAAGCCGCGCACGAAGGCGTCGTCGCGCGTCCCCACGGTGTTCAGGCCCTTGTCCAGGTTGTTGATGATGTTCAGGTCCATGTGATACCACCACGGCGAGGTGCCCAGCCGCAGGCGGTTGGTGGAGATCGTGATCTGCGGGAGCCGCTCGGTGACGCGCCCGTAGCGGTCGGAGCTGACGCCGTTGTCGAGGTCCTCGTCATTGACAGAGAGCGGCCTGGTGTAGAACCCGTCATAGGGCACGGCCTCGCCGCCGACGGTTCCCGGGGGCGTGACCCGGCTGATGACCTCGTTGTTATAGGCGCGGTCGTAGTCGTAATCGTTGTCCTTCGGATCGGCGAAGTAGGAAACGCGGTCCCGCCCGATCCGGTCCTTCAGTTCCACCTGCAGGCCCGCGAAGAAGTTCTCCGCAGTCCATTCAAACCCGGTGCTGATCTTTCGCTCGGGAATGCGCTCGCGCTTGGCTTCGCCGGCGCCGCGCAGGCGGTCGAAGATGTCGTAGAAAATGTCCGGGTCGCTGACGTAATCCACATCCACCATCCAGGCCAGTTCCTCGGTGATGCGGGTGCGGTGGAACCAGTTCACATAGGAGCGCGACTCGCCCTTGCTGCCGTCAACGTCGCGTTCCTTGTCGTTGATCTGGTAAACGTCCAGGTTGCCGCGGTGCCGGCCCTGGTCAAATTCGTAGGAGTACTCCAGGCCCTTGCCGAACCCGCGCTTGGAGAAAAAGTCGCCGCGCAGGCGGGCGTGCTGGAAGGACGAGCGGATCATCGTGCCCTCGTCCGCATCGCTCGGCACGTAGCACGAGTTGTAATAGTCGTAGAAGACCCGCACGAAGGCGCCCAGGCTGTTGTCGCTGCCGATCGAGGCCCCCCACGGGATCCCCTCCTTGAGCGACATCGTGTAGTACGGAAGCCACAGGACGGGCACCTCGTGCACGTAAACGACCACGTTGCGGGCAAAGATGCGGTCGTTGTTGTAGATCGAGAACTCCTTGGCGCGCACCCGGAAGTGGGGCACGGTGAAGTCGCAGGTGGTGAAGGACGCGTCCTTGAAGTGCGACTCGGACTTGCTCAGTTGGCGGAAGGTGGTGGTGCCGTCGCCTTTGAACGGTTCGCCCAGGAAATAGAAGGGGCCGTTGCGTCCCCGGCAATTGTAGGCAACGCCCTGGTTGGTGAGGGTGCTGACCCACAGCGACTCGGCCTCGACATGCTGGCCTTCCGACGTGAGGATCACATTGCCGTAGGCCTGGATCTCGCGCAGGCGCGTGTCGACGAGCAGGCGGTCCGCGGTCAGTTTCTGGGCGCCGTAGCGGGCCGTCGGCCGGCCGATGGCATAAACGAAATGGCGCTCCTCGTCATAATCGTAATACTGGGGGCAATCGAGTTCGATCTGGCCCGCGGGAAGGGGGCCGGGCTTCACCGTGTCGCCGGGTTCGGCGTAATCGATGGGGCGCTCTGCCTGGTTGGCCGCCAGCACTTCCTCGAGGTCCAGGGGGGTGGGCGGGAGCGTCACGGCCCCGGTCGGCAGCACGCTCAGCGGGTCGGCCTTTTCGGTCGTGCTCGCGGCGAGCGCCTCGTATTCGGCCAGATTCCATTTGGACAGGCGCGCGGGCCCCGGTTCGCGGGCGCCTCCGCGCGGCTTGCGCGACACGGCGTCACCCTCGTAGCCCGCTTCGGCAGCGGCATCTTCGCTGTGCACGGGCAGGTAATTGCTGGCGCTGACCGTGGTGGCGGCGGCGTCCGCCGATCCGCTGGTTTCGCCGGCCAGATATGCGGTCTGCGGGACATGGGCGGCGGAACCGGCCAGCCACGGGGCGCGGGAGGGCCGGGGCGCGTCGGAACGACCACGCACGGCATAAGGCGCCGCGACAGCAGCACACGCCCCCAATGCCAGCAGCATCCACAAGATGCCGCGGCCACGTATCCAGTTGCAGTAAGTCAACCTATGGCAGCCTTTCGCAATCCGAGCCGACTTTTTACTTCATCACCATCCGGTAGAGCAAGAACGAACCAACCAGCGAGAGCAGGATATTTGGGAAAAAAATCGCGAACGGCGCGAAGTTGCTCCCTGTCTTCCCGAGGGAAATCCCATAGTTCAGCAAACCGTAATAGGCAAAAATCAGCAGGAAAGAGATCGCGAATGCAACGGCTTTTCCCGTGGGGCGGGCATACACCCCCAGCGGGATGGCGATCAGGGCGAAGGCGATGCAGGCCAGCGGGATGGAGAAGCGCTGGTAAAATTCGACCTTCGCGGGCCGCGCGAGCCGCTTGTCGCGGTTTGCCATCATCTGCCTCAACTCGGGCACGGCCATCTCGCGCGAAGACTTGCGGTAGGTTCCCTCCTCCGTGCGGTTGAACCGGGGACGGATGCCCTTGGTCATGGTGTCGAACTGGACGACATTGTACGCCGTGGGGCGGTTGGGGCTGGCGAAATGCACGGAGCCGTTGGTCAGGCGAATTGCGAGGATGCGCTCGGCAATGTTGCCCTCGATGATGCCCCGGGAACCGGTGATCAGGAACTCGTTGTCGTTGTTCTTGTTCTCATCCTCGATCCGGCGGAGGTTCTCCCGGATCCGGCGGACCTTGGCGAGGCTTTCGGGATCCTTCTTCTTGCCGATCTCCTCCAGCTGGCGGCCCAGGGCCCGGCGCTTGTCGGTCACCGACTTGGGCTCCTCGCTGCGCATGCGCGCCTTGATGTTCACCCCCACCATCTCCCCGGTCTGGGGATCCCGGTGGTCGTAGAAGAAGACGCTCGACATGCCGCCCCCGCCCGAATCGAGGTCATAGAAGCGGTCCGGCGGGATGGCCGACAGCACCTGGAACTCGATCTGCGTGGCCAGGTCGGTCGCCCGCAGGTTCAGGTGGGGCACCAGTTGGTAGTTCGAGGCAATCATGGTGATGCTGAGCACGCCGGCCAGTCCCAGAATGGGCGCGCAGATGTGCATCAGGTTCACGCCGCTCATGCGGATGGCCAGGATTTCGCGGTCCGCCGCAAGCCGCCCGACCCCCAGCAGGATGGCGACCAGCAGGGCCATGGGCACGGTGACCGACAGGATGCCCGGCAGCAGGGAGGCGATGAGCTCCAGCACCAGCCGGGCCGGCACTCCGCTCGTCAGCAACAGGTCGAGCAACCGGTAAAGCTGGCCCACCAGGAACACGAAGGTGAAAACGCCGAGCCCGAGGCCCAGAGGGCCCAGCATTTCCCGGAGGACATATTTCTGTAGGATACTCAAAGGCGCGGCATCAGTTACAACGGTGCGGGGAAAGCAAATTCGGGCGATCCAAAGGTTTTCGACGCCGGGTGTCAACCCCGTTCCCCGATCGCGCGCCCCGCGTGAATCTTGACTTGCCGGCTCGGGGGCGCACTGGTTGCGGGACTGCCATGACCACCCAGGCCCCTCCCGACCGCAACTCCAACCCGGCTTCCGTGGCCGTCGAACTGGCCCTTCCCCTCGCCCTGCTCACGATCTACCTGCTCTGCGTCGTCCTGAACGCCTGGGTGTGCGACGACGCCTACATCACCTACCGCACGGTGGACAACTTCGTGGGCGGATTCGGGCTGCGTTGGAATGTGGCCGAACGGGTGCAGGCGTTCACCCACCCCCTGTGGATGTTCCTGATGGCCGCGTTCTACGCTGTGACCCGCGAGGAATACTGGACTTCGCTGGGCCTGTCCGTGGCGCTCTCCGCGGCCACGCTGTGGATCGCCCTTCGCCGCGTGGCCCTCACGCCGCTGATGATGGCCGCCGGGGCCGGTGTCCTGATCCTTTCGAAGTCGTTCATCGAGTTCTCCACATCCGGCCTCGAGAATCCGCTGACCCACCTGTTGCTCGCCGCGTTTTTCGCCGCTTTCTACAATGGCGCCTTCGCCGGACGCCGGGTCGCACTGCTCTCGCTGCTGGCCGGCCTGGGCGCGCTCAACCGCATGGATTCCATTCTGCTCTTCGGCCCGCCATTGGCCTGGGCTCTCTTGCTGTTCTGCCGGGGAACCGGCGGGCGGTGGAGTGTCTGGTCATCCGTCACGGCCCTTCTGGGGCGCGGGATATGGATCGTCGCCGCCGGCTTCCTCCCGCTGGCGCTCTGGATGGCCTTTTCCCTCTACTACTACGGTTTCCCCTTCCCGAACACGGCCTATGCCAAATTGAGCATCGGCTTCCCGCGGGACCAATTGTGGGCCGGGGGCGCCTCGTACTTCCAGGCCCTGGTGTCCTGGGACTTCGTCGCCGTGCTGGCGATGGGGCTTGCGCTGGTTTTCACCCCGGCAATTGCGGGCCGCCGTGGCTGGCCGGTCGCCGCCGGCATCCTGCTCTACTTCCTCTACATCCTGAACATCGGCGGGGATTTCATGGCCGGCCGGTTCTTCGCCGCGCCCGTGCTTGTGGCCGGCCTGATGCTGATGCGGTGGTCCCCGGGGACCGCCAGGCAGGCGGGTTGGGCCGTCCTGGTCGCCATCATCGCCTGCGGGGCCGGTTCGCGGAAATCCCCCCTCTTCGTGCAGGCCCAGGTCGGGGTGGACCTGCGGGATTTCGTGGACCTGAACGGGATCGCCGACGAGCGCGCCTACTACCAGGAGGCCACCAGCCTGCTCCTCCACCAGCGCAATTCGCCGATCCCCAACCACTGGCTCCGCAAAGAGGGCCTGAAACTGCGGGAGGAACAGACCACCACGGTGATCGCGCGCATGATCGGGTTCTACGGCCACGCCGCCGGACCACACCCGCAACTGATCGACGTCATGGCCCTCAGCGACCCGCTCCTGTCGCGCCTGCCCGCCGAACGCGACCGCACCTGGCGGCCCGGCCATTTCGAGCGGAACCTGCCCCCCGGCTATTTCGAATCCGTTCGCACGGGCAAGAACCACATCCACGACCGCAACCTGGCCATGTACTATGACCGCCTGGCCGTGGTGACGCGCGACCCGCTCGACGAACCCGGCCGCCTGGCGGAAATCTGGAAATTCAACACGGGCCAGTACGACCATCTGCTGCGGGCCTACCCGCCTCCCCTGAAACCGGAACTGTCCGAGGTGGACAAGCTGACCACGGCCTCGGCCCGCCGCGACAAGGACACCACCGGGTTCCTGAAGCTGGACCTGCGGGGGCTGGAACTGGATGTGGGCGGCCGCCAGTTCCACGCGGGCTGGATGATGACGCTGGACGATGACGACGACTGGCGCGTGGAGTTTGCCGACGCGGCGGGCGCCGCCGTCGCCGCCGTGCGAATCCCCCGCGCCACGCCGGGGACCGGGATCGGCCTGCGCCCGGTGGCCGTGGAGGTGCCCCGCGCGGCCCTGCGCCACGGCTACTCCATCCTGAGGATCGTGCCGGTCATCGGCGACCTGAATTTCCGCGTGGGCCGCATCTGGCCCGACGCGCGCAAGCCCCTGCCGGATTTCCGCGGCGGCTCTTGCGGTAACCGGCCAGCGCCTCGGGGTGCTGCAGGGTGGTCATGGTCTCGCACGACAGCCGGCACAGGCGGCAGGCCTTCGTGGTGCCCAGCACCTTCTGCGCCTGGTCCGAAGCCAGCAGTGCATCGAACGAGTAGTCGAAGTCGCGCAGGTTGCCCAGCTTGTAGGTGGAGGGGCAGCCGCCGTTGGGGAAGACATTTCCGTTTTCCTCGATGAGGAACATCGTGCGCCCGGCCCAGCAGTTGAAGTCGCGCGGGCGGTCCAGCAGCTGGTCCACGATCTCGCGCGTCTGCAGGGAGTCGTCCTCCTGCAGGATGCGGGCGAAGTGGCCCTTGTAGCGCTCGCGGGCGTCGTTGGTCAGCGACACATTGTCCTCGCCCTCGTTGTCGTACAGTTCGCCCTGGATCGCGTAGATCGGGTTGAACGGGATCCGCTTTTCCTGGCAGAACCGGAAGATCTCCAGGCAGTCGTCCACGTTGATCGGCGTCAGCACGTAGTTCAGCTCCACCTTCATCCACCGGTGGCGGGCGCGCAGTTCCACGAGGCGCTCGATGGTCTTCAGCACGTGCGGGAACACGTTCTTCATCCCGCGCACCTTGTCGTGGGCCTCGCCGTAACCGTCCAGCGAGATCATCACGGTCAGGCGCTCGTGAAAAGTCAGGATCTCCTCCACGTAGGCCATCACCTTCGTCGTGGAGAAGCCGTTCGAGTTGAAGCTCATGTTCATGTCCGGAAAGTGCTTGTGCAGCACCCGCCAGATGTCCACGAAGTCGCGCCGCAGGGTGGGTTCCCCCCCCGTCAGCGAAACATGGTTCAGCTCGGAGAAGAAGCGGGCGTTGCGGGTGAGGATCGTGTCGATCTCCTCCACCGTCAGCTCCTCGGGCAGGAAGGGCGCCGTGTTGTCCACCATCTTCCAGATGTTGCACATCATGCAGCGCGCGTTGCACCGGTTGGTCAGGCCGATGCGCAGTTTCAGCGGCTTCAGAAGGCCCAGCGCATCCAGCGCGTGAAACTTGGCCGTTCGCACCGCCGCCTTCAGGTAGGCGGCCGGATCGGCCTCTTTTCTCAGCGTGTTGCGCATGAAAACAATTCTCCCGCTCGTTCGATCAGCATTGCCCCGGAGGCTACCGGGGCGTGTTGGGTCAATACAAGACCAATTTAATGCTATTTTGCTGCTTCGCCGTCACCAGCCATGTGGCATGGGCGTCCCGCCCATGGACCTGGATCGGTTAGGTACGGAAACCCGGCAACGCAAAAAAAACTCGGTCTTTACCCGACGGTCCCGCATCGGCGTTTTCCCGGCGCGGTTTCATGGGCGGGACGCCCATGCCACTGGCCTGTGCGGGATGTGTCACGAATCCGGGACTACCGCACCACCGCGCCGGGAGCCTTTGCCGCCGACGGTGCCGGCTTTTCCGGCATGCCCGAATCGGCCGCGTAGAAGTCCTTGCCGTTGCGGATCTTGTCGGTCAGCAGCCGCTCGGCCGCCTTCAGCTGGTAGTCCACGAAGTTCGCCGACTTCTTTTTCTTCTCGTCCTTCTTGTCGGCCGCGTCGGCAGCCGCCTCGGGGAAGAGGGCCAGGTCCACGGGGATCGTCTTCTTGGGCTGGGGCTGGGTGGTGTCGGCGTCCTTCTTCTTGGTGGCCGAACCGTAAAGTTCCGGATCGTCGCCCTCGTCACCGGGCTCGCCCGACTCGGATTTGCCCGCCTCTGGCTTGCCGCCGGCCGGCGTGGTGGTCTGCCCGTCCTTGCCGCCATTCTTCCAGTTGAAGGCGGACTTGGTCGTTCCCATGTCCTCCTCGTCCGTGGGCGGGTCGCCCAGCAGCCCGTGGCGCACGAGTTCCTCCTCGTTGCCCTTGGGCAGTTCCACCGCGATGTCGGGCACGATGCCCTTCTTGTCGATGCTGATGCCGCTCGGCGTGTAATACTTGGCCGTTGTCAGGCGGATGGCCGCGGGGCGGTAGTTGCCGTTGTCGTCCTTTTCGAAAGAGTGCGTCAGTTCCTCAATGGTCTGCACGCTGCCCTTGCCGAACGAGTTCTGCCCCTTGATGCCCACGACCACGCCGCGCCCCAGGTCCTTCATGGCGCCGGCGAAGATCTCCGACGCGCTGGCGCTGGCGCGGTTGATGAGCACCACCATCGGCAGTTCGGTGACCGGATCGTTCTCGGCCCGGAACTCCTGGTTCTGGTTCTTCATGCGGCCCTTGGTCGAAACGATCAGCTTGCCGCGGTTCACGAACAGGTTGCTGGTCTCCACGGCCTCCTTGAGCAGGCCGCCGGTGTTGAAGCGCAGGTCCACGATGACGCCCTTGGCGCCCTTTTCCTTGAAGCTCTCCAGCGCCTTGCGCAGGTCGCGACCCGTGTTGTCGCTGAACTTCGTCATGCGGACGTAGCCGATGTCCTTGTCGAGCATCTTGGAGTAAACGCTCTCCACCTTGATGCTCTTGCGGGCGATGGTGAACGTCAGGAAATCGCGCTGCCCCTCGCGGTAAACCTTGATGCTGACCGTGGTGCCGCTCGGCCCGGTAAGCTTCTTCACGGCCTCGATCAGCGTGATGCCCTCGGTCTTCTTGCCCTCGATCTCGATGATGCGGTCCCACGAGCGCACGCCCACCCGCGCCGCGGGCGAGCCGGGCATGGGGGCGATCACCGTCAGCACGCCGTCGCGCAGCGCGATGTGGATGCCGATGCCGCTGAACGCGCCCTCGGTATCCTTTTCCAGCTGCGAGTAAACGTCGGGGTCCATGTACTGCGAGTGCGGGTCGAGCGTCAGGAACATCCCCTGCAGCGCCCCCTCGAACAGCTTCTTCGAGTCCACGTCGTCCACGTACCGGTCGCGCACTTCCTTGTAGATCTCGTTGAACATCGCCGCGAATTCCCAGAACTGCTCGTCCTCGGCCTTGCGCACCGTGCGCGCGAACGCGCCCATCAGCACAAACGACAGGACGATCAGCGTAACCGAGAGCGTGAACAGTCGGCGGTCATCGCCGCGCCGGGGGGTGGGATCAGACATGCGCTACCTTTCGCAAAACGGAATCGGTGGGATATGGTGGAAACGGGCAAACCGCATGGTCAGGATATACAAGGAGCGATTACACGGCCTCCCGGCAGAAATTTGGCCCCCGCCGGGCCTCCCGTCCCCCGCACCCGGGCGATGCGCGCCGTGATGAGGAGGCGCGAGCAACAGGGGAAAGCATAAAGAGTTGTCCACGAAGGACACGAAGGACCACGAAGAGAGGCTGCAACCGGGGAGGCGGACGCTCTGGGGCCCCAACCGCTCAACATTTCTTCGTGCCTCTTCGTGCCCTTCGTGGATCAATCAGTTTCCTGTCACAAATCCCGCCAGCGCCCGCCGCTCGCCCGCCGCGGGCCGCGCCGGCGCCAAGGCCACCGCTCCACCGGGATCCAGTCGAACGCCCCCGGGAACCGCACGAACAGGAACCCGAACAGCAGCCCGCCCAGGTGCGTCAGGTGCGCCACGCTGCTTCCCGACGACTGGAACGACGACGTCAGCGTCAGCACCCCCAGGATCCCCACGAAGTACTTCACCTTCATCGGGATCAGGAAGTTAAACAGGACCACCTCGTCCGGATAATACCACGCATACGCGAACAGCACCCCGTACACCACGCCCGACAGCCCGATGATCACCGCCTGCGGCTGGCCCACCGCCGCCATCACCCCCAGGTGCGTCGCCACCGCCCCCGCCGCCACCACCAGGCAGAACCGCACAAACGTCGTCGTGCCCCACCGCTGCTCCAGCCGCCGCCCGAACATCCAGAACGCGAACAGGTTGAAAAACACGTGCCCGAAACTGCCGTGCACAAACGCGTACGTGAACAGCTGCCACAGCCACAGCCGCTGCAGCGTGGTCCCCACGCTCGCCCCGAACAGCAGCGGGATCCAATCCGGCGGCGTGAACACCTGAAGCAGGAACACCCCGAAACACAGGTAAAGCACCCACTTCACCACGGGCGAGAACACCACGCCCAGCAACCCGTCCAGTTCCGATAAATAACGTCGCATACCCCCCTACTACACCAAACCACCCAAACGGTTTCCCCGGCCTCTCTTCGTGTTCCTTCGCTCTTCCTTCGTGCCCCTTCGTGGATAACGCTTTTCGCTTTCTGCTTTTTGCTTTTGTCTTTCTACTTCCCGGCCCGCGCATACCTCGCCATCAGTTCCCCCCAAGCCAGGATGTGCCCCTCCATCGCGCGCACCACCGCGGCCTTGTCGGCCCCCGGCGCCAGGGTCAGTTTGCGGTCCAGCGCATACACGCGGAAGATATAACGGTGTGTCCCCCCGGGCGGACACGGCCCGCCGTACCCGATCCGCTTGAAATCGTTCGTCCCCTGCACCGATCCATCCGGCAGCTTCTTGTCCGCCGGCAGGGCTTCCTTCACCCCCCCGCAATTCGCCGGCAGGTCCACCAGCACCCAGTGCACCCACGTGCCGTGCGGCGCATCCGGGTCATCGCAGATCACGGCCACGCTGGCCGTCGCCTCCGGCAGTCCGCTCCATTCGAGCGGCGGCGACACATCCTCCCCGTCGCAAGTGAACCGCGCCGGGATCATCCCGCCACCCGCAAACGCCGGGCTCGTCACCTTGACCTGCATGGCAACCCCTCCACAAAGCGGAAGTCGCGCGCGTGGAAAAGGCTCCCATGCGCGGTGCATCCGTAACATCCCGCGCGGGGGAAATCAAGGGGAGCCGGTGGCGCGGCGATGCGGACCTGCCCGCCGAAGCCTTGGAGACGGTGGGTGCCTCGGCAACGACAGTTTCTCCCCCCTTTCTTCGCGACTTCGTGGGAAACCGCCCCACGCAGGCGGGACGCCTGCGGCACGGGCAAACCCCGCTTCCCGCGCCGCTAAGGCTTCTTCGCCACTTCCATTGCCTCGTCGATCGGGAACGCCGGTTCCAGCGACAGCACCTGACCCTCGTAGGTGTTCGTGCGGTAGCCCACCTGCACATAGCGCTCTTTCATCAGGATGCGACGGGCGGGATCGTAGCCCGGCTCCTTTTGCCGGGCCTCGAAGGCCGACTCGGCCTGGCGCAGCGCGGCCTTGAAATCCTTCAGGCTCTTCACCGGCTTGCCGTTCACCCGGTCCACGATGACCCAGCTCGTGGCCGGCTCGTAGCCGCTGCTCCAGTTGAAACCGAAGGTCTGGCGGCTTTTCACGTCCATGCCGCGGCGGCTGGCAAGGCTGTTGGGCTCGACGAACGTCACCAGCGCGCCCCCGCGCAGGATCTCGCGCGCGGGCACCTCGAACAGCGCCACGTTGAGGTCGTTGAAATCCTGCGCGACGAAGTCGCCCCACAGCTCGAAGTCGGGCTTCTCGAACGTGCCCAGGTGGGCGACGGGGGCCGGGCGCACGAACTCGAACTTGCGCTCGATCTTCGTGATGCCGGGCGTGCCCTTGCGGATCGTCCACAGCGTCACGTCGTCGCCCGGCTCGGAGAGCAGCACCATCTCGGTGAGGTGCATCTTGGAGACCTCCGCGCCGGCCGTGGTCGCGTCGTCGGCCCCCTGCGCGGGCGGCCAGTCCTTCATGCGCCCCGTGGTGACGCGGTAACCCTGGAAATCCAGAGCGCACGAGATGCGCTTCTGGCGGTTGGCGAACCCGACCAGGATGTCGCCCTCCTTCAGGCCCCAGCGGCTGGCCAGCGAACCGCTGGTCACCTCGCGCGCCAGCACGCCCAGTTCGAAGAACACACAGTCCTCGGGCGCGCCCGCCCACACCAGGTTGCCGGCGAAGTTCTCGGTCAGGCCGATGCCGAGGCTGGGCAGTTCCAGGTCGCGGCGGCCGCTGTCGCTCTTGCGGATGCGGGCGAGGAAGTGGCGCACGATGTCCGACGGGATCAGCCAGCCCTGCTCGCTGCCGTAGCCCGAGCCGCGCGACGGGATGCCGACGACCCGCCCGCCGCGGTCGAGCGCCGGGCCGCCGCTGTTTCCCGGCTGCACCACGCCGCCGGGACCCACCTCGATGAACTGGTGTCCGCAGATGAACTCGCCGGTCTTGATCTTGAGGTACTGGCGGCCGGTGACCTTGGCCGCGATGATCTTCAGCTCGTCGCTGAGCTGGGGATAGCCGAAGATGGCGACGGGGTCGGCCTGGCGCACGCGCTCGCTGTCGCCCATCTCGAGGACCGGGATGCGCCCGAGGCCCGAGCGGCGCTTCAGGCGCAGCAACTCGTCCTGCGGCATGCGCAGCAGCGCGAGGTCGATCTCCTCGGAGCCGCCGAGGCCCACCACCTCGACCTTGAACTCCACGTTGCCCGTGGCCGGCGTCTTCACGCGGATGCTGCCGCGGCGCGCCTGCTCCACCACGTGGGCGTTCGTCAGGATCTCGGACTCGCTGATGAAGAACCCCGAGCCGTGCGGCGGCTCGCTGCCCGAGTAGTATTCCTCGCTCTTGGTGGGGTTGAGCTTGGTCACCTCCTTGTTGCTGAGGGCCGTGAATTCGATCTTCACGACGGCGTTCTGGAAGCGCTCCTTGAGCGGGGCCAGGTCCATCTCGCCCGCGGGACCGGATCCGGCCTCGGGCTGGGCGGCGGAAACCGCGACGGCGGAAAAGAGGAATGCGGCGAAAATGCCGGTTATGTGCGCGGGGCGAAGGGACACGGGGGACACTCCGGTACGGTTGGGTGTGGAAACCCCCGCACGATGCGCGACGGAGCGTCGGCGTTGCAAAACAAAACAGGGCATGGCACGGAGGCAGGCCTGATGAAACCTTTCCTGTTGCGGCAGTCGCCGCGCGACCTTCCTGTGTCGGCCTGGTCGCTGATCGCGGCCAACCTCGTGCCCCTTTTCGGCGTGCTGTTCGGCGGATGGAGCACGTTCCAGGTGATGTTCGTGTTCTGGCTCGAGAACGTGGTGGTCGGGATTTACAACGTGCTGAAGATGGCGACGGTCCGCGGCCCGGCGGCGGCGAAGGTGGGGATCATCCCGTTCTTCATCGTGCATTACGGCATCTTCACGCTGGTCCACGGCGTGTTCGTGGTCGTGCTGTTCGGCGGCGTGGCGGGCGGCGCGTTTGGCGGGAGCGCGCACGTGGGTTCACCGACCGAGATTCTCACCCGGTCCGGACCCGGCTGGTTGCTTTCCACCCTGGTGATCCCCTTCCTCGCGCTGATGATCAGCCACGGGGTGTCGTTCGTGATGAACTTCCTGCGGGGCGGCGAGTGGGAGCGCACGAGCCTGCCCATGCTGATGGCCGCCCCCTACGCCCGGATCGTCATCCTCCACCTCACGATTATCTTCGGCGCCTTCGGCGTGCTGCTGCTGGGCAGCAATGCCTTCGCCCTGACGCTGCTCATCGGCCTGAAGATCGCCGTGGACCTGACCGCGCACCTGAAGGAGCGGGCGCGGCACGGGGTCGGCGGGGGAAGCCTGAAAGAAACGACGGTCTGAACAGCGCAAACGGCGTGGGCACCTGTTCGAAGGTCGGCTGCTGGCCGCTATCCCCTGCGGTCCCTCCCCAAAACACGCTAGTGCGGACCCTCTGCGGTCCGCACCCCGGAGCCCGGCGCTCTGCCGCCGGTCCGCTTATCCCCAATAATCGCGACAAACCCTCACCGGATCATCTAACTGAAGCGCGAAACTTCGGGCGCTTCCATACTGCCAATGTTCCGGTTTTTCGACGAAACCCCGCCGGACCGGATTCAGGTGGATATACTCCCGCTTTTGGGCAAAGGCACCCCGGGAGGCATCCACCGGGTGGTAACTTGGCTCCCAGAAATCGAAATCCCCGGATGGTTTTCGCATGGATCGCAACGCCCACTCAAAACCGCGGGCGTCCAGCATCTCCACCAGGTGTTTCGCCGTGTAGGACCGGAATGAAGACAAGGTGGACGCGAGATGGCCTGAAGACACGACGTTGGACAGCAGATGCAGGTGGTCCGGCATAATCACATAGGCGTGGATTTCCATGCCTCGGTTCTCCACGCACCAGTTCAGGGATCGGCAGACGACTTCGAAGTAGTCGTGCCCAAGAAAAAGCGGCGTATGGGCCGTCACCACATGGGTTGTGAAACAGACAGTCCCGTCAAGAATGGTTCTCCGCGGCATCCCCGCCAGATGCCACATGAAAGCATGGTGAAATCAAGAAAACGAATCGCGGCAGAGCGCGGGGGGCGCGGGTTGCGGACCGCAGAGGGTCCGCAACAGCGTTCAGGTGGGGTGGGGCTGGGAGGAGGGGGATGTCGGCGGCAGATACCGCAGCCGCACACGGC
>JADHEF010000987.1_pt1 | contig 21638 bp, 16 predicted proteins | sample 8952391 | NCBI WGS metagenome assembly JADHEF01 (sample SAMN16124439, study PRJNA663245) | bioreactor sludge metagenome | isolation source: sludge (nitrite) | place: India:Bengaluru | collected 2019-02-28
CAGGGACGACGACGTGCGCTGGCAGTTCGGCGTCCCGCCCAGGGGCAACGCCAATTTCGCCTGGGTGCAGCACTTCGTCCATCACCTCGCCCCCGGCGGCATGGCCGGCTTCGTCCTCGCCAACGGCTCCATGAGCAGCAACCAGTCGGGCGAGGGCGACATCCGCAGGGCCCTCATCGAGGCCGACCTCGTGGACTGCATGGTCGCCCTCCCCGGCCAGCTCTTCTACAGCACCCAGATCCCCGTGTGCCTCTGGTTCCTCGCGAAGGATAAAGAAGGTAGGGCGCGACAGCCGGGCGCGCCGCTCCGGGATCGTCGCGGCGAAACCCTCTTCATCGACGCCCGCAAGATGGGAACCCTGGTCGACCGCGTCCACCGCGAACTCACCGACGCCGACCTGGAGAAAATCACGTCCACCTACCACGCGTGGCGTGTGCAAGGGAGCGCGGGCGTCCCGCCCGCGTCTTCAAAAACCAAAGGCGGGCAGGATGCCAGCGCTCCCATTTACTCCGACGTCCCCGGCTTCTGCAAATCCGCCACCTCCGCCGAAATCGCCTCCCACGGCCACGTCCTCACGCCCGGTCGCTACGTCGGCGCCGAGGACGTCGAGGACGACGGCGAACCCTTCGAGGAGAAGATGAAACGGTTGGTCGCGGAACTGGAGGGGCAGTTCGCCGAGTCGGCAAAGTTGGAGGCGGCAATCCGCCGCGTCATTACTGCCATAAAAGGAGACAAACATGGGTGAGGTGCAAGATTTGGGATGTCCGCTTCCAGGACATCGTGACGGCTACGCTCCTGAAGACAAAGCCGATTATTCAAAAGGTGCATGGATGGCCCCGCCTCCAGGGGCAAGTGGGAAACGAAGTGTTTGCGACGGCTGCGTTGACAAAATCGAGAACGAGGAACTTGATGGCTACTCTTACGATCCGGAGACGGGCGAGGTATCCCAGACCTCGTGAGCGCCCAGCGGCGACCACAAGAAGTTGCGGAGCGGCGGGAGGTTGCTGACCTTATTGCCGCCCGCAAGCTCATGATTGGCGACGGGTACCGCGCCAAGAACGAGGAACTCGGGTCGACTGGCCTTCCATTTGCGCGGGCAGGCAACATTAGGGATGGCTTTGAGTTTTCTGCCACAGATCGATTCCCAGAACACAACCTCCATCGCGTTGGCGACAAGGTGAGCCAGCCCGGCGATGTTGTGTTCACATCCAAGGGAACGGTCGGCCGCTTTGCCTTTGTGCAGGCCCAGACTCCCCGGTTCGTTTACTCGCCCCAGTTGTGCTTTTGGCGATCGCTATGCCACGACACCGTTTACCCTCCTTTCCTCTATTACTGGATGTGCGGTTCAGAGTTCTCGCTGCAGTACAAAGCCGTGTCAGGTCAGACCGATATGGCAGAGTACGTCAGTTTGTCCGATCAGAGGAAGATGCAGATCACCCTGCCCCAACTGGAACAACAAAAAGCCATCGCCTCGATCCTTGGCGCGCTGGACGACAAGATCGAGTTGAACCGGCGGATGAACGCGACGCTCGAGTCCATGGCGCGGGCGCTCTTCAAGTCCTGGTTCGTCGACTTCGATCCTGTCCGCCTTCGCTTGTGCTACGGCGAACAGGTCCGCGCTACCAAGGACAATCCAGCCGGTTTTCACGCCGAAGCCTTGGCGAAAGCTGGCCTCGACGAGGAAACCGCCGCCCTCTTCCCCGACTCGTTCCAAGACTCCGAACTCGGCCCAATTCCGCTTGGCTGGGAAGTTAGCAAACTCAAAGACCTCACTTCAAAGATTGGGAGTGGCGCAACGCCGCGCGGTGGAAGTGATGTGTATGTCGATGAAGGTCCGGCACTCATTCGCAGCCAGAATGTTTATGACCATGAGTTTCGTTGGGCAGGGTTAGCGCGTCTGACAGACAAGAGCGCGGCCGAGTTGAAGAGCGTCGAGGTAATGCGGCATGACGTCCTCCTGAACATCACAGGCGATTCGATTCTGAGAACATGCGTGGTCGATCCAGCGGTTTTGCCCGCACGCGTGAATCAGCACGTTGCGATCATCCGCGCAATCAAAAGCATTCCTCCTCGTTATCTTCATCTTTACCTCGTTCAAGACTCTATGAAGTCCTTTCTCATTGGGATGAGTGCCGGGGCAACGCGCCATGCCATCACGAAGGGGCATTTGGAATCCATCGATGTGTTGAAGCCTTCCGCTCTGGTGCTGGCAGCCTTTGAGCAATTCACCACACCTTGGTTCGCGCAAATTGACGCTAACCGCACCCAATCCCGCACCCTCGCCACCCTGCGCGACACGCTGCTGCCGAAGCTGCTGAGCGGGGAGTTGAGCGTGAACTGACGCACCACCGAATCACAAAGACGAAAGCAACCAACCATGAAGATTTCGACCATCCTCGAAAAGATCGACGAAAACCAACTGTTCGTTCCCGCCTTCCAGCGCGAATATGTTTGGAAGCGCGACGATGCCAAGCAACTCATCGACTCGCTCATTAAAGATTACCCGACGGGCACAATGCTCACATGGGAGACGGCCAACCCGCCCGAGTTGAAGGGGCCGCACAAATACAACGAGAAGCAGGGCGCGGTGAAGTTGCTGCTCGATGGTCAGCAACGCGTGACAACGCTCTATATGCTGATCAACGGAGAAATCCCGCCCTATTACACCGCTCCAGAGATCATGAACGACACGCGCGGGCTGTACGTGAACGTCGAGACGCTCGAGCTGCTCTACTACATGAAGACCCGGATGGAGAACAACCCTGCGTGGCAGAACATCACGGACGTGTTCAAGGGCAAGGTTAGCGCCTTTGATCTACAGGCGAAGTATGCCCAGGCCGGGAAGACTCTGGCGATGGAAGACCTCAAGAAGCTGAACGACAACATCAACGCCATCACCCGGATCAAGGAACGCCCGTTTCCCGAGCAGACGATTCCCGTGAAAGCAAGCATTCGCGAGGCGATCGACATCTTCTACAAGGTCAATGCCAGCGGGGTTGCCCTGACCGATGCGGAACTGGCGCTGGCGCAGATTTCAGGCTACTGGCCGCAGGCCCGCGACCGGTTCAAGGCGAAGCTCGCGGCGCTGGAAAAGGAAGGCTACGTCTTCAAGCTGGATTTCATCGTCTATGTCCTGCTCGGCTGTCTCCATCACCTGGGCTCGGACATGCGGAAGCTGCACGATGCGGAGAACAGCGGGAAGATTCAAGCCGCGTGGGACCGTTTGGAGAAGCAGGTGCTCGACTATGTGGTGAACCTGATGCGGACGAATGCGTTCGTGGACCACACGGACGAAATCAACTCCCCCTACGCGCTGGTGCCCATCATCGTTTATTGCTTCGACAAGAACGGCACGCATCTGACGGACGCGGAAATCCGGAAAATGGTGAAGTGGTTTTTCTACTCGCAGGTGCGGGCGCGCTACGTCAGCCAGTTGCCGCAGAAGCTCGACCGGGATTTGCGGACAGTCGCGGAATCCCCCCAGCCCTTCGACGCGCTCCTCCAGGTCATCGCCGAGGAAAACCGACTGGAAATCCTTCCCGCCGAGTTCGTGGGTCGTGCCATTCAGCATCCGTTGTTCAGCATGGTGCGCTGGTATCTGAAGAGTCGCGGTGCGGTCTGCTTCACCACCGGAATGAGCCTGCGGAGGAACATGGGCAGCAAATACCAACTGGAGCGTGACCACATCTTCCCTTACTCGAAGCTGAAGGAAGTCGGCTATGGCGAGGGCAACCGGGTAAAGTATGCGCTGGCGCAGGAACTGACCAACCGCGCGATTCTCACGCAGGTCGCCAATCGCAGCAAGTCAGCGGCTCACGCGGCGGACTATCTTGCGGACGTGAAACTGAAATTCCCCAAGGCGCTCGAACTGCAATGTATCCCCGAGGACCCGGAGCTTTGGAAAATAGAGAACTACGAGCAGTTCCTGGAGGAACGGCGCCAGATGCTCGCGAAGAATCTCAACGCCTTCCTGGACAAAATCACAGCGACAGAGGAAACGGTTGCGCCGGTGTCGCTGGAAGATCTGATCGCGGAAGGCGAGAGCGACGAGCTTGAGTTCAAGTCCACGCTGCGGTGGGACATGAAGGAAGGGACGGTCAACAAGAAGTTGGAGGAGGTCATCATGAAGAGCGTGGCGGCATTCGCCAACTCGGAGGGCGGCACGCTCCTCGTCGGCGTCGCGGATGACGGCGAAGTCCTCGGCCTTGAGCCTGACTATCACTCGCTGGGTGGCGTGGACTGCGACAAGTTCGAACTGCATCTCCGCAACCTTCTCAATCAGCAGTTCGGCACCGGCTTCGTGACGAGCAAAGTCGCGATTAAAATCCACGAGGTCGCAGACAAGGAAGTCTGCCAGATCGAAGTCGCGCCGGCGAAAGAGCCGGTGATTCTCAAATTGAAAGACAAGAACGGCCAGCCGGTGGAGAAGTTTTATGCGCGAAGCGGCAACTCATCGCAGGAGATTCCGCTGAGCGAGATGAGCGCGTACTTCAAAGAGCGGTTCCATTCCTGAGCCTCACCGAGTCCATAGTCGAGGAAGCCACCCTCTCCTGGTTTGAGGAGCTGGGCTACTCCGTCGCGAACGGTCCCCAGCTGGCGCCGGGGGAACCGGGGGCGGAGCGGGACTCGTTCGGGGACGTGGTGCTGGTGGGGCGGCTGAGGGACGCCATCGGCCGGCTGAACCCGGCCATCCCGGCGGAGGCGCGGGAGGAGGCCCTGCGGAAGGTGCTGCGGGTGGCCACCCCCTCCCTCGTCCAGACCAACCGGATCTTCCATGCCATGGTGCGCGACGGCGTGGCGGTGGAGTACCGCCGGCCGGACGGCAGCATCGCGGGGGACCACGCCCGCCTGGTGGACTGCGACAACCCGGCCGCCAACGACTGGCTGGCCGTGAACCAGTTCACGGTGGTGGAGGGGCAGCACAACCGACGGCCCGACGTGGTGATCTTCGTGAACGGCCTGCCGCTGGGGCTGATCGAGCTGAAGAACGCCGCGGACGAGAACGCGACCATCTGGAGCGCGTACGCGCAACTGCAGACCTACAAGGCCGAGATCCCCTCGCTGGTGCATTACAACGCGGTGCTGGTGGTCTCGGACGGCCTGCAGGCGCGTATCGGGTCGCTGACGGCGAAGCAGGAGTGGTTCAAGGTGTGGCGGACCGTGGACGGCCAGGCGGACGCGCCCCCCACGGCGCTGGAACTGGACGTGCTGGTGCGCGGCGTGTTCGACCGGCACCGCTTCCTCGACCTGGTCCATCACTTCGTGGCCTTTGAGGAGGACCCGGACAACGGGACCCTCAACAAGATCCTCGCGGGCTACCACCAGTTCCACGCGGTGAACGTGGCCGTGGAGGAGACGGTGCGGGCCAGCGGCATGGCCGACCTGCCCACCGTGGGCGAAGACGAAGCCGCGGGCACGGCCTGGGCCGGGCGACCGGCGCGCGGGCGTGGTGTGGCACACGCAGGGATCGGGCAAGAGCCTGTCGATGCTGTTCTACGCCGCCCGCATGGCGCGCCACCCGGTGATGCGCAACCCGACCCTGGTGGTGCTGACCGACCGCAACGACCTGGACGACCAGCTCTTCGGCCAGTTCCAGCGGTGCCACGAGATCCTGGGCCAGACGCCGGTGCAGGCCGCCAGCCGGGAACAGATGCGCGAACTGCTGGCGGTGGCCAGCGGGGGCGTCGTGTTCACGACGATCCAGAAGTTCATGCCCGAGCGGAACGAGGTGATGCCGCCGCTGTCGGGCCGGCGCAACGTGGTGGTGATCGCCGACGAGGCGCACCGCAGCCAGTACGACTTCATCGACGGCTTCGCGCGGCACCTGCGCGACGCGCTGCCGAACGCGACCTTCATCGGGTTCACGGGCACGCCCATCGAGACGACCGACGCCAACACGCGGGCGGTGTTCGGCGACTACATCTCGATCTACGACATCCAGCGGGCGGTGACCGACAGGGCGACGGTCCCGATCTACTACGAGAGCCGCATCGCCAAGCTGGGCCTGAACGCGGCGGAACTGCCCGCGATCGACGCGGAGTTTGACGAGATCACCGAGGGCGAGGAGGCCCCCAGCCGGGAGAAGCTGAAAAGCAGGTGGGCGGCGCTGGAGGCCCTGGTGGGGGACCCTAAACGGGTGGCGCTGGTGGCCGCCGACCTGGTGGCCCATTTCGGGAAACGGGTCGAGGCGATGGACGGCAAGGCGATGATCGTGTGCATGAGCCGCCGCATCTGCGTGGACCTGTACGAGGCGCTCATCCGCCTGCGCCCCGACTGGGCAAGCGCCGGGGACGACGACGACGAGACCGAGCGCGGCCGCGACTGCGTCGTGAAGGTGGTGATGACGGGGAGCGCGGAGGACGGCCCCGAATGGCAGCCCCACATCCGCAACAAGGAGAAGCGCCGGCGGCTGGCAACGCGGTTCAAGGATCCCGGCGACCCGTTCCGCATCGTCATCGTGCGCGACATGTGGCTGACGGGGTTCGACGCGCCCTGCCTGCACACGATGTACGTGGACAAGCCCATGCGGGGCCACGGGCTGATGCAGGCCATCGCGCGGGTGAACCGCGTCTTCCGCGACAAGCCCGGCGGCCTCGTGGTGGACTACCTGGGCCTGGCGGACCAGCTCAAGCAGGCCCTGGCCACCTATACCCAGAGCGGCGGAACCGGCCGTCCCACCTATGACACGGCCGCGGCCATCGAGGCGATGCAGCAGAAGTACGGCATCGCCTGCGACATGCTCCACGGCTTCCGCTGGGAGAAATGGACCACGGGAACGCCCTCCGAGCGCCTGACGCTCCTCCCCGCCGGACAGGAGCACATCCTAGCGCAGGAAAACGGGAAGGCGCGCTTCGTGCAGGTGGTGACGGAGCTGTCGCAGGCCTTCGCGCTGTGCGCCGCGAGCGACGCGGCGACGGAGATCCGCGACGACGTGTCGTACTTCCAGGCGCTGCAGGCGGCCCTGAACAAGCAGGCGCCCCGCGGCACGAAGACGCCCGAGGAGCTGGACGCGGCCGTGCGGCAGCTGGTGTCGAAGGCCATCGTGACCGACGGGCAGGTCATCGACGTGTTCACGGCCGCGGGGCTGCCCCGGCCGGACATCAGCATCCTGTCGGAGCAGTTTCTCGCCGAGGTGCGCGGGCTGAAGCACAAGAACGTGGCCGCGGAACTGCTGGCCAAGTTGCTCAAGGACGAGATCCGGGTCCGGGCCAGGCGCAACCTGGTGCAGTCGCTGCTGTTCAGCGAGAAGCTGAAGCAGACCCTGAACGCCTACCACAACCGCGCCATCGCCACGCAGGAGGTCATCGAGGAGCTGATCAAGCTGGCGAAGGAGCTGGACGCCGCCACGAAGCGCGGCGAGGACCTGGGCCTGAACGACGACGAGGTGGCGTTCTACGACGCGCTGGCCGCCAACGAGAGCGCGGTGATGGCGATGGGCGTGGACGAACTGAAGGTGATCGCCGCGGAACTCGTGACGCAGGTGCGCCGGAGCGTGACCATCGACTGGACCCTGCGCGAAAGCGCCCGCGCGAAGATCAAGGTGATGGTGAAGCGCATCCTGAAAAAGTACGGCTACCCGCCCGACCTGCAGGACGAGGCCACCAAGACCGTGCTCGCCCAGGCCGAACTCCTCTGCGCGGAGTGGGCCGCGTGAGGCGGGGTGCGTCGAAGAACCCCCAAAACAGGCAACCTTTTTCGGGATTCAATCCGCAACCGACTTTCCCCTTTTGCCCCCGGAACGGCCATCAGCCCGCTTTCCGTTGGTGCCGCCTGGTTTTCCAGGAAATCCGACTGTCTTGGAGATAATCCCGCGCAATTCCTTAATTATCGCACATTTCTCGTCAGCGGCATATAGTGGACGGCTGGACGTACCGGCGCGCCGAAAGATACCGACGCCTGCAAGAATTCCCAACTCCTTTTGTACGGACGAGGCCGGAAGGCCCAACTCCGCAGCCAATTCGCGTAAGCCCCATTTCCGACCACGGGCGGACAAAACCGTGGCAAGAATCAATTGACGCGTCCGGGGCAACAGGACATCCGCAAGTTCCTGCCAAACGCCGCGCCCCAATCTGCTTGTGGTCTTGGAATTCGCGCCTCCCCCTGCTGAAGGCTCCATCTTTGTACGCTTTTGGCGTACAAAATCCCGGTTTTTTTGGGTTTTCGCGGTCTTCGTCCCCCTGGTTTTTCCCGTCAAACTGCCCCGTTCAGCGTTCAGATGAGCTGAATTATTCACCGTAACCGCGCCACGAGCCGTTTGTTTTGTACGCTTTTTTCGTACAATTTCCAAGTCCGGTTGTGGCTGTGACAGGTGCTCGGGGAGTTCGAATCTCTGCCCGTCCGGCTTCCCATTTTCTCTCGCCGCAAGTTCGAGGGTCAAATTATCCACTCGGTCACGTTGTCGAGTATAATCGTCGATGAAATCATTGCCGGCAGATTCAAAAATCTTAATTACATAACTGATAATACTCATGTTGTGCGACAGTTTGAATTGGTTGCTCTTTAACCTTTTTAATGCCCGTACCAACCCGTCGTTAACGATGTCGTTGCGATCCTCGGGTTGTAATTTCCGGAATTTCGCGTTCACGGACCGCGTCCCAATAACCAGAAGCATTTCACCAACCAGCTCCCAGTTTTTGCTGCCAATCTGTTCCCGAAGCGTCACCTCGTCCACAGCATTACCCGTAAAGCCCATGATCTAGGGACCCCGCGCGTCACGTAATCGGAAAATCCGGAAAACTCCCGTATTACTATCAGACAGTACACGGAGTACGCCATGAAAACCAGCCGGACCAAACCAGAGATTCCCGCGACCGCCAGGGTCGGCCTCGCCGAACTCCGCGAGAAACTCGGCCACTATGTCCGCCACGTCGCGTATCGGCAAAGGCAGTTGCTCATCTGCGACAACGGCACCCCGCTGGCGCGGCTCCTCCCGGTTGGCCAGCTTCCCGCAGCAGACGCTGACTGGTGTTCCCGGGAAGTAGGGCAGGACGTTTCACAGTGTCATCAAGCGCGGAAAAATGCGCGCAAGAAAGGAGGTGAAGTATGATGGGAAATGCTAACACAACGGGATTCCTGATGGCCACGGGGCGTTTCCGTGCCGTAGTCGCCAGAGTCCCCGAAGTGCTCGAATACAATCCGAGCATAGCGATTCGCGTGCCGCTGACGGTCATTGCAACAGCCCCCGTTGGAGAGGACGTCGCGTGGACCCCGTTAGATGCCCCCAAAGCGATCAACGCGGACGTTTTCGTGGTTGGGCGCGATGGCAATGAAATCCAGGACAACCTGGCAATGCTGCACACGGCAATCGGGCTGAATTTGGGCGACGAACACTCGGATCCCACCCGGACCGTTGGGACGGAATGCCAGATCGTGGTGCGCGCCAACCAGTTTGACGGGCGCACCGGCTACCGGGTGAAGCAAATGTACGCCGCTAATGCCGTCGTGCGCAGTATTGGCCCGGTCGCATTGGGTGACATCCAGCGGAGGACGTGGAACTGGCACCCGCCAACCAACTCGGACGCGGATGGAAAACCCGAGTCCAGCCCGGCGTCTTAGAAACGAGAGAGGGCGCCACGGTGTTCCAGCACCGTGGCGCCCGAAATACCCCTGAAACAGGGGACCCTTATTTAGGAGACGAAAAATGACACAGCCGTCCCCGGTGGCGCAACAGGAAACCTCGCGCGATCGCCTCTTGGCCCTCCTTCCTTATGTGGGGCGCTTTGGTTGGCGTCTCGTGTGGCTGAACGGAAAGCGACCGGGGGAGGCTAAGTGGCCGACGGTGGCCACGACTGAACCTGAAATACTGGACCGTTGGGCCGCATTCCACCCATCCGCGAACTGGGGGATCGCAACAGGCGCTGGATCCAACCTGGACGTTCTCGATGTCGACGGTGCCTGGGCTGCCAACGAGATCGCCGAGATGGAGGCCCGCCACGGCCGTATCATTGGTCCGCGCGTCCGCACGGGAGGCGGTGGATTCCATATCTATATGCTGCACAACGCCCGCTTGCGGAATGGAATGCGCGTAACACGACCGAATCTCGGCAAAGGCGAGATCCTGTACTGCGGGAACGGTCGCCAGGTTGTTGCCGCAGGCAGCTGGCACCCTGATACTGGGAAACCCTATAATTGGTTACCTGGCTGTTCCCCGGAGGAGCAACCACTTAATGGTTGTCCGGAATGGCTGGTCACCCTGTTGTCCGGCTCCGACCGTCCTCCCTCATCACCGGAATCGGTGGCAATCCCCCTGCCAACGCGCAGCGTTGAACTGGGGATTGGGACGGCAACGGCCCCGTCACATCCGGGGCTGGAACTGGAACCTGCCGAGGGTTTGGTCCACCAGGGTGGACGCAACTACGCACTGCACGCATTCGTATGCAGCCGGGTATTCGAAACGTTGGGAGCCGGCCGCGAAATCGAGGCGCCCTCAATCTGGGAGGAGGTCAAGGTTCTCAACCACACCGGGTTTTGTCCTCCCATGCCGGAATCCGAACTCCGTGACAGATTCAATCGGTCTCTGCTGCGTGCGCAAACCGATTACATGGATAAGCACCCGCCGAAAGCCGCCCGCATGCCCGGCCTCGGGAATCTCGCGAAAGCACATTCCGGGGTCGGAGCGTTCACTGAATGGTCCGAACCTGTCGCATTTGAGTTTGATTCCGGCCCGCCCTTTCCGATGGATGCGTTGACGGGCGCGCCGTGGCTCAGCGATTATGTTGCTGCGCTCGCGGCAACATTCCAAGTTCCGGTAGATATGGTGGCCATGTTAACTGTGGCCGTGGTGGCGGGGGCAATCCAGGGTCGCACGGTGGTTACGCCGAAAGACGGATGGCTCGAACCTACCGGCCTGTATGTTGTCACCGCCGCGGAACCAGGTTCAAACAAGAGCCAGGTTCACAGCAGGATAATGCGTCCGATCATGGCGTGGGAGTCCCGCTGCAATGCCTTGAGCGCGCCGGATAGGCGCGTGTTCGCGTCAACCCGCAAGGCGATCCAGGCGCGTCTGGAGAAGCTGGAGAAGAAAGCGGGCGGAATCGATGACACCCAGGAACGTCAGCGTGTTATCCAGGAGATGGCAACGCTCCGGCAGGAACTGGAGGCCACGCCGACCGGAGACCCCCTCCAAATGGTTTATGACGACGCCACTTCCGAGATTCTCGAGCGTGGCATGGCGGCAAACCAGGGTGTGGCGATAATTGCGTCGCCGGAGGGCCGGATTTTCGATCAAATGGCCGGAGGACGTGACGGACACATTAACATCAATATCTACCTGAAGGGCCACTCTTGCGACCCGCTTAGGGTGAACCGAATCACGCGGGATTCCGTACTGATCGATCGGCCCCGGCTCACGACTATCATGGCTGTTCAGCCCGATGTCGTTTCGGGATTGGCTGCCCGCCGGGAATTCGCAGGACGCGGGCTGCTGGCGCGCATGCTGTTCGTAATCCCGACCAGCAACATCGGCTTTCGTAATATCGACCCCCCACCGGTTCCCGGGAATGTGGAACATAGCTATTCGCAGAATATCGAAAGGCTTTTTGAGGAGGTGTACGAACGTGGGGGCGCCGAGGTGCGAATCAGGTTCACAACCGAAGCAACCGATCTTTTCCGTGAATTCCGCGTGGAGGTCGAGCGCCGTCTTGCACCCGACGCCAATGACCTGAACGGGATGGCCGGATGGGCAGCCAAACTTGCCGGACACACCGCGCGGATTGCCGCGTCATTGCATGTTGCCGGTTGTCTGGACCGCTGGGAATCGACGGCAATCACCGGGGCAACGATGGAACGGGCTGTTCTGATTGCACGGTTTCTGGTGGAACATGCCCGCGTCGCGTTCGGACTGATGAATGCCGATCCTGTCCTGCAGGATTGTCGCTATCTGCTGCGGCATCTGGTTAAGCGCAGCCACCTCGACGGAGCCGGCAATCACAGTTGCAGCCGTTTGTCAGTCTGGCAACAAACAAAGCGCCATTTCCGCTCGGCCGAAGGGCTGGACAATGCGCTTTCGGTCCTGGCAACGCGGGGCTACATCGTGGCGCGCAGTACCGGTGGCCTCAATGGTCGCCAGGGACAGGTATATTTGATCAACCCTGCGGTTATGGGGGACACCAATACCTCCCCGGCTTCCCCGCGGTCAACGTACGCGAAACCCTGCCAACCGTGGACTTCAACCGAAGCGTTGGCAATTGGGGAGGAAAACGCGAATCCGGATCCCGCATTTACCCACGCCTCGTCCATGGAAACACCGCTCCCGGCGGACTCGGCGGGATTGCAGTAAAGGCGCAACATGTCGCCCCCACGCCACGCCAACAAGGACCGACAATTCACCCTGAGATGCTTTTCCGACAGCATGACGGATGAGCAGGTAGAGGGGGTCGCCCGCGCGATTGCGTCGGACATTTTGGCCGCGCGAGCAACGGTCTTGCACTCGGGCAACAGGAAGCCACAAGATACAACCCTGTTCCCAGATGGGGAGGAGGCCGCATGAGAATCGTTGGGCTACTTCGTTGCAGCACGCCGGGGCAATCGGCCACTTCAATCCCTGAACAGCGTGCGGCGATCGAGGGTTTTGCTCGGAAACACTCTCACCAGATTGTCGCCTGGGCGGAGCAGCCTGGAATGAGCGGGTTTTGGAAGACAAGAAAACAGGTCCAGGCGAATCTCAGGGAATTGTGGCGTTATATTTTCCACCCTCCCGTCGAGTATGATGGCCTCGTTTTCTACGATGAGAGCCGCCTGCTCCGGGGGCCGATTGCTCTGGGTTTTTGGCTCGAACAGGAAGCTGGCGAGAGGGGAATCACTTTCATCAACATACACCGCCCACCCTGCGGGGCTGACGATCTGGGCGAAAATGTGCAAAAAGTGGTCGAAAGGCAAGCGGCATACGATTTCTCCCGGATGCTGGCCGAAAAATCCGTCTTGGGCGCTCGCCACGCTTGTAGCCTGGGATATCGGGTTGGCGGTGCCGCTCCGCTCGGATACGTTCGGGTCGTTTACCGGAATGGAAAACCCGCCACATACCCGGACGGGTCAATTTGGAAGTTGAGGGCCGGCGAAAGGAAACCAAACTCGCGCGAGTATAAGGTCCGGTTGCACCCGGACGAATCGACAGCACCTATCGTCCGGAGCATTTTCACCTCGTTTTGCGCTGGCGATGGTCTTGGGTCGATCGCGCGCACCCTCAATTCCAGCGGAACCCGTCGCCCGAGCGGGAAACCGTGGACCAAAGCTCTAGTCCGAAGCGTATTGCTCGACCCGACCTGCCGCGGAGCGGTCGTGTATCATCGACATAAACCGAGTGGTGGCGAATACGACCGCGCCGACTGGACAACCTGCGAGGACGCCCACGAACGCCTCTGCACGCGCGAACAAGCCGCATACGTGGATGCACGGCTTGGTTCATCGGAGCGCCGAATCATCGCGCGGCGCAGTGATCGCTTCTTGCTCAACGGCGGTTTGATGCGCTGCGCACAATGCAACTCGCATCTGATCGGGTGGGTCCGGGGCAGCGGTTGTCGACCAGTTTACGCTTGTGCCGGATACAAGCATAACACGACAGATTGCGATGAGTATTTTCCTGTGGACGCGTGCGAACTCGAAACGGCGGTACTTCGGGAAATCGCGAAGCTCTGCGAGGATGGTCGAATCGTAAGCCGGGTTACAGAACTGATATCGCAGTGTGATGGCGAGGCCCGGGAACTGGCGTCATTGCTCCCGAAAATTGAAAAGCAGCTCAGCAACGTTGCCGATGCCATCGCGCGAGTCGGTATGGACAGCGCGCTCGAGTCCCGCCTTCGCACCCTAAACGCGGAAAAGTTGCGAGTGGAACAGGAACTGTCAAACCGCCGCTTAGCCGCGGACGAACCCCAGCGATTGCTGAATGCGTATCGGGAGATGCACCGCGGACTGGTTGGTTCGGACCGTTTGATTCAGCGGCAAATCTTGAGGTGCGTGATCTCGGGACCAATCATCGTGGATCCACAACAACGGCTGATCACGGCGAGGATAGGAGGGGGGGCGGGGACACTTCCCGTTTCAGGAAAGTGTCCCCACAGTGGTACCCGGTACGGGATTCGAACCCGTGATCTTCGCCGTGAGAGGGCGATGTCCTAAACCGCTAGACGAACCGGGCACACGGGCGAGGGGACATACAGGCGCCAACCGGGCGTATTCGGAGGCGGCGGCGGGACATTCATCGCGGCAGGCTGGGCGCTATCCGGGGGGCAACAACGGGGCTGTGCATGCGGGAGGCCGGGCCCGCCGCCCGGATCCGAGGCCCGGTTCCGGGCGGATCGGAACCTGCTGCCCGGAGGCTGCTGGCGCGGAATTGGCTTGCCAATTGGACAGCCGCGGGCTTCCACAGTTGCAGGCATCCAATTCGCCCGGAGGTGTTGTCAGCATGGCGCGCCTTGCGTCCTTTTTCCTTCTACTAATTGCACTTGCCGCACCGTCTGGCGTTGCGGCCCAGACTCCCCCCCGGACCTCGCTGCTCAGCTACGAGACGGAAACCGTGACGGCCCCGCTCACGCTGACCGAGGGGAAATACGCCGTCTTCCACACCTCGGAGGGGGACGTGATCGCGAAACTGGCCGACAAGGAGGCCCCGAAGACGGTGGAAAACTTCGTGGCGCTGGCCACGGGGCGCAAGAAGTGGACCCACCCGATCACCATGGCCACGATGGACAAGCCGCTGTACAACAACACCACGATTTACGAGGTGATCCGCGACATCGCCGTGCGCGGCGGCGACCCGATCAACAAGGGCAACGGCGGGCCGGGCTGGGTGCTGGACCTGGAAACCAATTCGGCGATGGCCTTTGACGCACCCGGCCTGCTTGCCATGCAGCCGAGCGGCCAGAAGGCCAACGGCAGCCGGTTCTTCATCACGCTGACGCCGTTCCCGGACTGGAACGGACGCTTCACGATTTTTGGCCGGGTGATCGGCGGGCTAGACACGGTGCGCCAAATCTCGCGGACGCCGACGAAACGACCGACCATTCCGCTGGAACCGGTGCTGCTGAATTCGATCGAGATTCTGGACATTCCGGCGGGCGAGAAGACGCCCGCGAAATTCGTCGAGGAGGACGGGCGACGGATGCTGACCGTGGAACGGGACATGGCGTTGCGCGCGGGGGCGCCGCCGGCGGCGGGCGCCGAGACGACGGGGACCGCCGCGGCGGACGCGACCACCACGAAACCGTGAACGGGGGGCGGCGGGTTCCGTCCCTGACCCGCACCGGATCCGCGGCAGGAACCCCGGAGAATGAAACCCCACGGGGTCCTGTTTTAATCGGGCATGAGCCGTTGGTTGCTGAACTTGCTGTTCACGGTGCTGCTGCTGAGCATTCTTGCGGCCGTGCCGCTGGCCTACCGCGCCTACGAGCCCGTGCAGAAGAACAACCAGGCTGTCGAGGCCCTGCGAAACAGGAACTATGACGAGGCGATCGCCCTGCTGAGCGACGCGATGCGCAACAGCCCGGACAACCGCGTTTTCCGGCAGAACCTGGTTGCGGCTTACAATTCGAAGGCGATCGAGGCCGAGAAGGGCACCAGCAACACGCAGGCGCTGGGCTGGTACGAGAAGGCCCTTGAACTGGAACCGGAAAACCAGACGCTGCTCGCCAATTACATCACCTCGCTGAACAACCGCGCGGTGGAGTACTCCAACTCGGGGCGCTTCACGGATTCGCAGGGGCTGTTTGAGCGCGCGGGCAAGCGGCTGGGCGGCATCGGCGACCTGAAAATGCGCGAGGACATCCGGCGCAACTACTCGGTGCTGCTCACGCTCTGGGGAGCGGAACTCATGAAGCGCGACCAGTTCGAGGGGGCGCGCTCCACATTCGTGCAGTCGCTCTCCCTCGACCCGAAAAACCCGACATCGAACATCCTGCTGGGCGACCTTTTCTACGAGGTGAACCGGTACGAGGACGCCAAGAAGTATTACTCGGCCGCCCTGCCCCTGGACACGAAGAACGCCAACTACCTGAAGAACCGCCTGAACATGATCGCCGACGAGGTGAAGGTGGAGGGCCTGTTCACCGAGACCCGGGACGCCAAGGGGCGTTTCAACATCCAGAATGTGGAATACGGCAACGGCGTGAAGGTGCCCGAACTGCTCGCCATCCTGGGCGCCGCCTACGACAGCATCGGGCAGGTGCTGGGGATTTACCCGGCCCGCGCGGTCAACGTGAAGATTTACAACAGCAGGGATTTCTACCGGATCTCGCGCCTGCCCGAGTGGGCCATCGGGATTTTCGACGGCAAGATGCGCCTCAAGGTGGAGGACGTGCAGAGCGGCCCGGCCCAGGTGCGGGACCTGCTGTTCCACGAGTACACGCACGCCGTGCTGGCCATGAACGTGAAACAGCAGGTGCCGGCCTGGTTCCACGAGGGGCTCGCCCAGCTGATGGAGCCGCAGTTCTCCGAGAACCCGCGCGAGCAGAGCCAGATGCGCGACGCGCTGGCGCGCAAGGAGCTGAGTTTCGAGACGCTCAAGGACTCGTTCAAGGAGTTGGGATCACGCCAGGATGCCGAGAACGCGTACCTGCTGTCGAAGTACTTCCTCGCGAACCTGAACCGCCGCCACGGCCGGGAGAAGTTGCGCGAGTGGGTGGGGCGCCTCGCCAAAGAGGAGAAGTTCGACGAGGCATTCCAGAAGGTCTATGGCATGAAACTGGAGACTGCCCAGGAGAACTGGATCCGGGCGCAGGTGAGGCAGTAGCCGGCGTTCAGATTTCCGCGGCGAGGATGTCCAGAATCCGGCCCGAAGCCTTGCCGTCGCCGAAGGGGCTGCCCCCGGCAACCATGGCGGCACGGGCCGCGGGGTCGGTGATCAGGCGGGTCGCCTCCCGGACGATCCGGTCGCGGTCGGTCCCCACGAGAACCGCGCACCCCGCCTCGACGGCCTCGGGCCTTTCCGTCGCGTCGCGGGTGACCAGGACCGGCACGCGAAGGGCCGGGGCCTCCTCCTGGATGCCGCCCGAATCGGTGATGACCAGGTGGGAGCGCCGGAGCAGGGCCACTGTTGCCGGGTAGTCGGCGGGCGGCTCCAGCCGGATGTTTGGGATGCCGCCGAGAATCTCGCGGACCGGGCCTTCCACGCCCGGGTTGGGGTGAACCAGGTACACCAGGCACAGATCGGGGTGCCGGATCGCCAGGTCACGAAGCGCCCCGCAGACCGACTGGAGACCCTTCCCGAAGTTTTCGCGGCGGTGGCCGGTGACCAGGACCAGGCGGGAGCCCGGGGGTGGCTCCAGCGGGGCGGGCAGCGCGGGGTTCGTGGCGGCCACCTGCAGAAGGGCGTCGATCACGGTGTTGCCGGTGACATGCACGGCGGACGCGCGAAACCCCTCGCGGAGCAGGTTGCCACGGGCGGCCGGCGTCGGGGCGAAATGCCACCGAGCGACCTGGGCGACGAGCCGCCGGTTGATCTCCTCGGGAAACGGGGCGCGAGGATCCCCGGTGCGCAATCCGGCCTCCACGTGGGCAACCGGCACGCCCGCATAGAACGCGGAAAGGGCCGCGGCAAAAGCGGTGGTGGTGTCGCCCTGCACGATCACGGCCGCGGGCCGGACCCGGTCCAGCACCGGCGGAAGGGCCGCGAAAAGGCGCGAGGTGAGGTCCGGCAGGGATTGGCCGGGACGCATCAGGTCCAGGTCCTCGTCCGGTTTGAGCCCGAAGGTGGCGAGGGCCGAGTCGAGGAGACCCCGGTGCTGGGCGGTCGCGCAGACAAGCGCGCGGAAATGCCCGCGTCGGCCGGCCTCGCAGATCACGGGGGCGAGCTTGATCGCCTCCGGCCGCGTGCCGACGATGAAAAGCAGTATTTTCCCGGGGGAAACCATCCGGCCCGATGGTGTGGCCGCACGCGACGGCGTGGTCAAGCCCCGCCGTCGGTCCGGGCGGGCGGAAACGGGCCGCCTTTCCCGAATCCCATGATGCCGCGCCGGCGGACCGGCGGACACGGGCCTCACGATTCCGGTTGATGAAATAACTTGGGGGCGGATTCTGTTTCTCTGCTAAACTCACGGGAAGGATCCTCGCGACAAACAGCCATGGCCGAGAACGTAAAATCCCTGCGGCGCCGCCTGCGCTCGGTGCGCAACACGAAGCAGATCACGCGGGCAATGGAGATGGTGAGCGCCGCCAAACTGCGGCGCGCCCAGGACCTGCTGATGGCGGGTCGGCCTTATGCGGCCAAGCTGCAGGAACTGCTGGGGCGGCTTGCGGCAAGCGCGACCATCGACCACCCGCTGTTTGAGAAGCGCGAGGTTCGCAGGCGCCTGCTGGTCGCGGTGTCGGCCGACCGCGGGCTGGCCGGGGCGTTCAACGCCTCCATCATCAAGCGGGCCGAGGCCCTGCTCCGTTCGGCCGATGTCGCGACCGACCTGGCCTGCGTGGGCAAGAAGGTGAACGACTACTTCAAGACGAAGTCGTGGACCGTGGCGTTCGCCATCACGGATTTTGCCGGCAAACTGACGAGCGAGCGCAGCAACGAGCTCGCCGACCGCCTGAAGGAGCTGTTTCTGTCGGGCGAGTACGACGAGATCGTGATCCTCTACAACGCGTTCGTTTCCACGATGATCTACCGGACCACCGCGGAGCAGCTGCTGCCGCTGGATCCCGACTCGCTCCTCGGCCCCGCCCGGCAGGCCGAGGCTGGCCACGGCGACTACATCCTGGAACCGACCCCGGACCTCGTTTTTGCCAGCCTGCTCCCCCGCTATGTGCGGAGCAAGGTGTACATCGTCCTCGCGGAGAATTTCACGAGCGAACACAGCGCCCGGATGATTGCCATGACCGCGGCAACCAAGAACTGCCAGGAACTCACGGACACGCTGACGCTGCGGATGAACAAGGTGCGCCAGGCGGCCATCACCAAGGAAATCCTGGAAATCGTGGGCGGCGCCGAGGCGCTGAAGGGCTGATCGCGCCCGCCCCGCGACAACCGATCACGAGGGCTGTGCATGAATTTCCCGCTGATAGCGTGGGGCTTCGCATTCCTGTGGTGGACCGCCGCGGCCATCGCGGCTCCCGACTGGCTGGACGCCTCGTGGGCCGGCAATCCGGCCTGGGACGACGGCAAGGCCGAGGTGTCCACCTACGACTCCACGACCACCATCTACGGAAAAGCCCGGCCCCACGAAACCGTGATGATCGTGGTGAAGGAGGACCTTTCGTCCCGCCTTCATGTGAAGGCGGATGATCCGGCCCGCGACCCGGCCCCGACTCCCGCGCTGAAGTTCGCCCTGCTGTCGGGCAGGATCGAGACCGAGAACTACCCCTACGACTACGCGATCACCGCGTTCCATGACAGGCGCGATCTTTCGCGGTGCGTCCGGGCGGTGGCCACCTCCCACGAGTGGTGCGGCATCACCTTCAAGGAAATACAGGGGTGGACCGATCCGCCCACCCTGCGGGGGTACTCGTACTGGGACGGCGAGGGAAGCGTGGAGCGGAGACTTCCCCCCGGCACGATACCCGCCGAGTCCCTTTTCCTTTTGGCGCGCGCCCTGGTGCCGGGGCGGGAGGCACAAATGGCCGTGGTCGGACCGCTGCTGACAACCCGCCTGCCCAAAACCGATGGCGAGGAGTGGAACGTGCGAATTGCACCGGAAACGGAAAAGGTGCACACGGGCGCCGGCTTCTTCTTGTGCCGGAAAGTCGAGGCGGGACCTGCGGGAAAACCCCTTATGACGATGTGGGTGGAGGCGGCCTTTCCGAACCGCCTGATCCGCGCCCTGGGAAACGGGGGGCAGGAATTCTCGCTCCGCGAAAACCGGCGGTGGGATTACTGGGTTCGGCGTCCCTGAGCCTGTTTCGGAACGGAAAACCGCCACCAAAACCGGATCGTTTTGGTCTTGTTTTGCTTGACTTATGTCATCTCTGTCCGGGCTTCCGTTTGACTTTTGCTTTTTGCGCCGCTGGTAGTCTCGCCCGAGTTCAATTCCAGAGGTTCCGGGAGCGGTCCGAAGAATGAAAGCGGGACAGATCATCGTGGCTGGCGTTTGGTCAGCGATAGTGTTGGCGGCGGGGGCCGCCGCGGGATATGCCGGGGAGACCACCTCGACCGCCGCGGTTGCCACGAAGGAGCGCCGTGCCGTCACCGAAATGCCAGCCCCGGCGAGCCAGGCCTGCCCGGTGAATCGCGCCGAGACTTTGCCCGCCCCGGCGACCCAGACCGTCGCCCCGAAAGAGGGAACGGGCTGGCTGGACAAGGAGCACCTGATTCCGGCGCTGGTCTGGGGATGCGACAACGAGTGGAAACTCCAGGTGGGGGGAAGCGTTCAGATGCGGATGGAAAACCGCAAGAATTTCGACCTGAACAAGAAAGTGGACGACGACGACCACCTTCGTTTCCTGCGGACATTCGTTGATTTCGACGTCGTGTACAAGGGCGTGGTTCGCGCGTTCGTGCAGGTGATGGACGCCCAGGCCGGCAACTACCGCGTGGACCCCCTGCAGACCGACCGCTGGGATGTTTTCCAGGCCTTCCTGGAACTGAAGGACAAGCCCGATTCTCCGTGGACGCTGCGCCTCGGACGCCAGGCCCTTCCAACGGTCAGCGAGGGGCGCGTGTGGGGCAAGCCGCCCATGGACTATTACTGGTTCAACCTGATCCCGACGTTCGACGGCGCGATGCTTGACTACAAAACCAAGGACATCGAGAGCCACCTGTTCCTGCTCCAACCGGCCCATTACCGGAACGTCGATGACGGCGTTGTCGTTTCCGGTCACGCCCGGGAATGGAACCGCCGTTGGCACTACGGTTCGTTCACGCAGGTCAAGACATTCGCCCCGCACACCTGGGAGTTCTACTACCTGGGCCTGAGTGACATGCAGGACGACCGCTCCTTCCCGAGCCAGCAGCGCAGTGAGGACGCGGTGTACGGAACCTATGACCGTCATACTGTGGGAACCTTCCTGCGCGGGCCGATCAAGGAATGGAAGGGCTGCGGCACGCTGGGGTATGGCCTGGAAGGGGCCTACCAGTGGGGCCAGATCGGCAATGACGACATCCGCGCCTACATGTTTCACGCGGACATCAACTACACATGGGAGCACCCCTGGAAGCCGAAGCTGACCCTGCTGGGGAACCTGGCAAGCGGGGACCGGAGCGTTGGAGACGGCGAGGCGAACGGATTCGATCCGCTATACGGCGCGTCCCACTATCCGTACGGCACGATGGATTACTTCCGGCTGAGCAACATGCGCGAGATCGCGGTGACCTACAGCATCCAGCCCAAGGACAAACTGAAGATCACGGCCGAGGCGCACCAGTTCTGGCTCGATTCGCGGACCGACGGTTGGAACACCGCGCTGGGCCAGGCCATGGGGCGCGACACGACGGGGCAGTCGGGCCGCGATGCGGGGGCCGAGGTGGACATCACGGCCCAGTACCAGATCGGCAAGCGCTGGAGCCTTGAGGGCGGGGCGGCGCATTTCTTCTCGGGAAGATGGGCGGAGAAGAACGGGCACCAGGACAACGCCAGTTTCCTCTTTTTGCAGACCATCTTCAAGTTCTGACGACGGGACCACTTCGCGTCACGTGGGTCATTGACCGGGCCGGAAATCTTGTATGGTATGAGCGTACCATGCGGGAAATCCGCGACGAATCGGCAACAGGGTGACGCAGCGTGGAC
>JADHEF010000988.1_pt1 | contig 21615 bp, 17 predicted proteins | sample 8952391 | NCBI WGS metagenome assembly JADHEF01 (sample SAMN16124439, study PRJNA663245) | bioreactor sludge metagenome | isolation source: sludge (nitrite) | place: India:Bengaluru | collected 2019-02-28
TCGATCTCGTTCGGCGGCGAGGCCGCGGCCCCGATCCAGGTGGCTTCGGCCGCTCCTCCGGCCGCCGGGTCGTACGAGGCGCACGAGGCCGATGACGCCTCCGAGCCGATCGTCCCGCCCGCTGCGGCTCCCGAGCCCGTCGTCCCGGTCTCCGAGGCCCCCGAGGTCCGCGTCGCGGAAGCGACCCCGGCCCTCGAGGCGCCCGCGGCGGGGACTCCGGCCGATCCGGCACCGGTCGTTGCGGCCGCGCTTCCGACCCCCGAGCCCGTCTCCGTGCGGACGCCCGAGCCCATTCGCGTCGCGGCGGCAACCGCTCCGACGGTGACGGTCGCCTCCCCGGAGGTCGCCGTCGCGGCGCCTGTCGCGCCCCGTCCCGCCCGCCGGAAGACCTCGGCGGACGACCGCGCGCTGCTGGAGGCCGCCGAGACCCTGGCCAGCGATCAGCAGAGCGGCGGCCAGTTGAAGGACATCTCGAACCCCTACGAGTCCCGGGCGATCGGGCAGACGGATCGCCAGTACACCGGCGAGCCCCTGACGCTGAACCTCAAGGACGCTGACATCAAGGACACGCTCCAGAAGTTCAGCGAGCTTACGAACCTGAACATCGTCCTCGACCCGGACGTCCGCGGCACGGTCACCGTCTCGCTGACCGACATCCCCTGGGACCAGGCCCTCGAGCTGATCCTGAAGATCAACGGGCTCGGCTACGTCCTCGAGGGGAACGTCATGCGGATCGCGGCCACGGGCAAGCTCGCTTCGGAGGAGGCGGCCCGCCAGAGCCTCCTCAAGGCGCAGGAGTCCAACCGGCCGACCCGGACCGTGATCCAGAAGCTCTCGTACGCGAGCGCCGGAACCGCCGCGGCGACGGCGAAGAAGGTCATGTCGCCGCGTGGCGACATCTTCGTCGACGAGAGGTCGAACCTCCTCATCATCAAGGAGCTCCCGGAGTACCTCCCCACGGTCCTCGACCTCGTCAAGAGCCTCGACACCCCCGTGCCGCAGGTGATGATCGAGGCCCGGATCGTCGAGGCGACGCGCACCTTCAGCAAGCGCCTCGGAATCGACTGGGGCTTCCTGGGCGTCTCCGACCAGGCCCACGGAAACACGACCGGGATGGTCTTCCCGAACAGCGCCGAGGTGGAAGGAGCGGTCTCGCTCCCCAACGGGAACCAGATCCTCCGGGCGAGCCTCGCGAACGTCCTCGACACGTTCCGGCTCGACATCGCGCTGAGCGCCGCCGAGGCGCGGGGCCTCGTCAAGATCGTCTCGTCGCCCAAGATCCTGACGCAGACGAACGTCGCCGCGTCGGTCCAGTCGGGCTTCCAGATTCCGGTCCAGACGACCGTCAACAACACGACGACGGTCCTCTACATCGACGCCACGCTCCGGCTCGACGTGACGCCGCAGGTCACCGCGGAGGGGACCGTCATCCTCGACATCAAGATCCAGCGCCGCGAGCCGGCGCCCGGCGTCGCGATCACGGGAGGCAACAACGTCCCGCTCGTCACCCGCGACGCGCAGACCCGCCTGATGGTCCGCGACGGCGGCACCGGAATGATCGCCGGGATCTTCAAGCTCTCGGCGAACGACGGTCAGAACATGATCCCGGGCCTCTGGAAGATCCCCCTCCTCGGAGGCCTCTTCCGGAACAAGACGATGGACGAGACGACAGACGAGCTGATGATCTTCATCACGCCGCGCGTGATGAAGGCGCTCTGAGGCCGCGACACGGAGCCGAACGATGAAGAACCGATTTCCCCTCGCCGTCGCCCTCCTGGCCGGACTTCTCGCGGTGGCCGGCTGCTCGTCGAACACCCAGGGGGACGACGCCTCTCCCGTCTACCTCTCCGTCAGCTACACGCTCCTCCCGGAGTCGTGGAACGTCGGAAGCGGTCTGCCGCTCCAGTTCGACACGGTCGAGCTCAAGTCGAACCTGAAGAACCCGGCGGGCGGCTCGTCGAGCTTCCTCGACACGCGCCTCGACGACTACGTCGTGGAGTGGAAGCGGATCGACGGAGGGACGAAGGCCCCGGAGACGGAGACGTTCCCGGGGAACGTCCTGATCCCGGCCGGCGGGACCTCGACGCTGTCGAATTACCCGCACATGACCCGTACGGCGCTTCTCAAGTCCCCGCTCGACCAGCTGCTCCCGTTCAACGGGGGGATCGACCGCGAGACGGGGAACAGCGAGATCCGCTGCCGGGCGACCGTGACCTACCGAGGCCGGACGCTCTCCGGCCAGCCCGTCCGGGGCGTCGGCAGCTTCGGCCTCACCTTCCTCTACAGCGCCGCGACGGAGACGATCGTGGCGCGGGTGAACTGAGGACGGCATGTCGAAGGTGCGTGGAAACTCCGAGGTGAAAGCGATGCGCCGAACCCTCCAGCCCCTCTTCGCCGCGACCGTGGGCCTCTCCCTGCTCCTCGCCGGGTGCTCCGGCGAGTCGCCCACGTCGCCCAAACCCCCGGCCGGCGGGGGGAACGACGGCGGCAGCTGCACGGTGACGATCGCGCTCGACGCGACCGGCGTCACGCCGATGGCCGGGACCGCGATCATCCTCCGGGCGACGGTCCGCAAGGGCGGGGCCCTCGTCCCCGACGGGACCTCGGTCACCTTCACGACCGACTTCGGCTTCTTCCTCGAGACGGGGCTTCCGAGCGTCTCGAAGGTGACGCAGAACGGCTTCGCGGACGTCACCCTCGGCGCGACCTCCGCGGGGCTCGCGAAGGTCAAGGCCGCGTTCGAGTGCGGCACGGCCGAAAAGTCGATCGACTATCAGCCGGTTCCCGCGAACGGGCCCTTCATCTCCAGCATCAGCCCCACCTCCGGGAGCTGCGCCGGAGGCGACGTCGTCACGATCAACGGCGGTCGGTTCGGCACCGACGCCGCGAACGTCCAGGTCCTCTTCGGCGGCAAGCCCGCATCGGTCCAGGCCCTCTCCGAGACCCGGATCGAGGTCCTGACGCCGGCGCGGACCCTCGCGAACCCGCTCGTCCCCGAGGCGGTCGACGTCGTCGTCCGCTTCTTCTCGGGGGACGTCCCGCTCGGCGACGTGACCGCCGCGAAGGCCTTCACGTACTACTGCGTCGACCCGAACAAGCGGCTGACCGTCACCTCGGTCAACCCGAACTCGGGCAAGCCCGAGGGCGGGCAGCAGGTCGTCATCACGGGGACGAACTTCCTCCCGTCTCCGACGAGCTCCGTCGCCACGACGCGCGTCACGTTCGGCGGCGCGCCGGCCTCCATCGTCTCCGTCACGGCGACGCAGATCACCGTGCAGACACCGCGCCACGTCCTCGCGAACCCCGCCGTCCCCGAGACGGTCGACGTCGCGGTCACCGCGGACCTCGGCCTCGTTTCGCAGCAGAGCGGCCTCCTCCCGCAGTCGTTCACCTATCGCGCCGACGGCGGCGCCGGCACCTGCACGGGGGCGCCGGGCCTCTTCATCGCCACGATCCTTCCCGAGGACCCGACGAACGCGGGCAGCCCGGACGGCGGCGACATCGTCGTCATCCAGGGGGGCGGCTTTACGGCGGGCGGCACGAGCACGACGACGGACCGCACGGCCGTCTACTTCGGCGGCAACCAGGGCGTCACGCTCAGCGTCTCGGATTCCGAGATCCGTGTGACGACGCCGCGGCGCGTCCTCGCCAGCCCGGACAAGCCCGAGACGGTCGATGTCCGCGTCATCGTCGACGCGGGCGGACCCCGAGAGGCGTGCGCCCAGGCCGTCAAGGCCTATACGTACTTCCCCGGCGGCTTCCTCGAGCCCGTCATCACCTCGATCTCGCCCTCGGCGGGCCCGAACGACGCCTCCACGCGCGTCACGATCTTCGGCCGCAACTTCAAGCTCCCGATGCAGGTCTTCGTCGGAGGCGTGGAGGCCTCGGTCGTCGAGATCAAGGCGAGCCAGATCATCTTCCTGACGCCGCTCGCGGCCGGGCCGAACAGCGCGCTCGCGGGCCAGACCGTCGACGTCGTCGTCCGCGATCCGTACGCGGGCAAGGAATACACGAGCCCGGTCCCCTTCCGGTACTACTCCTGCCCGACGCTCAACGGCGTCGTCCCGTCGTCGACGTCGTGGAACCAGTCGACCGTCGTGACGATCGCCGGCCAGAGCTTCGAGGAGCCGGTGGAGGTGACCTTCGAGTCGGCCGGCCTGCTCCTTCGTCCGCAGGTCACGTCGGTCTCTTCCTCCCTCATCACGCTCGTCATGCCCGCGATCGACCCGCAGCTCGGCGGCGGGCCGTCGTGCGCCAACATCGCGGGCACCCTCACGATCTCCTTCCCCACGCTCTCGTCCGCGGCGTGCGACACGCTCACGACGCCCTTCACCTATCGCGTCGACGCGATGACGGCGGTGAGCGCCACCCCGACGCAGCTCAACCAGACCGGCGGTCCCGCCGGCACGGAAATTGGCGGCACGCCGGCGACGATCACCGTAACCGGGACGAACTTCATCGACCCGATGACCGTTCAGCTCATCAAGAACGGCGCTCCCGTCGCGAACACGACCGTGAACAACGCGATCGTCGCGAACGCGGGCCAGCTCAGCTTCACGGCGCCCGCCGTTCCCAACTCGGCGCTGAACGAGCAGGCGTGCGTCCCCGGCCCGGACGCCGGCGTCACCGGAGTGAAGTACGTCCCAACCTCGTTCGGAATCCGGCTCCGGAACGCCCGGACGGGTTGCACCGTCGACCTGCCGAACGTCCTAATCTACAACCCGTCCGATCCCGTCGTCTGCAGGACACCCCTCGCGATCACGACGGCGAGCCTCCCCCCAGCGCAGGTCTGCACGCCCTACGTTGGCGAGACTGCGACCGCGGCCGGGGGGGCGCCCGGCGGCTACACCTGGAGCGCGACGGGGCTTCCTCCCGGCATGTCCATCGACTTAACCACAGGCGCCATTTCCGGGACGCCGCAGCTGCCGACAGCGGGACCCGGCGGGCCTACGGCGCTCTCGGTCACCCTCACCGCCACCGACACGGCGGCGTCGAGCGTCAGCCGCACGCTCGGGCTTCTGCTCAATGACCCGAACGGCCCGCTCGTAGTCACGGCTCCGCCATCCGTCACCGTGTCTGCCGCGGCCGGGACGCCGGTCGGGCTGCCGTTCACAGTGACGCCGAACCTGACGGTGAACTGGGCCGTTTCCGGGCCGGGTGCCAGCCAAGTCGTGATCAATGGCTCCGGGGTGCTTTCGACGAGCGGGACCGCGGTGGCGGGGGGGCCCTACAACGTAACGGTTACGGCGACCGACACACCCTCGTGCGGCGGGGCGAGCCACACGGCCTCGGCGACATATACCTTCTCACTCAACTGACACCGATCGGTCCCACCGAACCTAAGTCTCCTCTCGGGCCGCCCTTCGGGGCGGCCCGAGCTTTTTCCGCCGCCCGCTTTGCCGTACACTGGCCCGGACCGATGGGCCTCTTCAGCAGGACGCTGTCTCGCATCGACGAGATCAAGAGGAGCATGACCCGGGAGACCGGGCCGAGGCAGTTCCTCGCCGTCGCCGACGAGCATCGCCGGCAGGGGCGACCGCGCGAGGCGATCGACATCCTCGAGGCAGGGCTCGCGCAGAGCCCCACGTCCGTGGCGGGCTTCGTCGCCCTCGGGCGGCTCCTCCAGCAGACGGGTGAGCTCGACAAGGCGATCGACTCGTTCCAGGCCGCGTTGAAGCTGGATCCGCAGAACCTCGTGGCGATCCGCCAGCTCGGAGAGGTGCACCTCGCCAGGGGTGAGAAGGTCGAAGCGATCAAGCGGCTGAAGCTCTTCCGTGGCCTGAGCCCGGGGGATCGGGAGGTCGCGGAGCTGATTCGGCAGCTCGACGCCGAGCTGGCACCTCCGCCGTCGCCGAGGTCGGGAATCCGGCTCCCCGTGCCGTCTATCCCGCTTCCGCCCGTGCCGGGGACCTCGCCCCCGCCGTTGCAGTCCGTCGAGGTGGAGGCTCCGAAGCCGGCAGAGACGCCCCTGCCGCCGGCACAGCTGGAGTCGGTTTCGGCCGCGGTCCCTTCCTCAACGGACGACCTGGCCGCTCCGGAAGTCGAGGCGCTCCCCGACGTGCCTGCCTGGGGGACGATGCTCGAGCCGCCGGAGGCGGACATCGAGCCCGGGGCGCCGCCCATCGCCGACCCGAAGGAGACGTCTGCCCTCTCCGTCCCGGAAGAGCTTCCCGCGTTCTTCACGGAGCTGCCGCCAGTCCGAGGCCTCGAGCCTCCGGCAATCGAAGAGGAGCCCGAGCTCCTCGTCGAGAACAGGCGGGCAGAGAACCTGTCGGCGCAGCCCTTCGCGCCCACGCCTCCGCCGGAACCGGCAGTCCCGCTGTCGCCCGCGGTCCCGGTGCCGCAGCTCCCGGTCCCCGCCGCCACGGAAACATTGGCCGGTCTGCTGCGCGCGCAGGGCCACCTCGGACGTGCGCGCGAAGCCTATCTCGAGCTGGCTCGCACGGAGCCCGACCCGGCGAAGGCGAGGCGCTACCTCGACGCCGCCGCGGAGATCGCGTCGGCTCGGAGCGCCTCGGCCCGCGGGAGGCTCGAGCAGTGGGCCGAGCCGTTTGCACGCGGCCCCCGCCCGGGCAACGGCGACCTCGTCGCGGCCGTCGAGGAGATCGTGGAGAGGCTCGCGCCCGCGGCGGCCCTCGTGACCGACCTCGAGGGCGTCCCCGTCGTGAGCGTCGGCCCCCGGTTCGAAGCCGAAGCGATGGAGAGCCTGTCGGCCGAGCTGACGGCGTTCTGGAAGAACGTTCGCCGCGCCCGCGCCGAGGTCGGCGAGGGGGCGCTTCGGAGCCTCGTCCTCACGGGGAGCGCCGGGACGGCGGCCGTGCAGGCGATCACGCCCGAGTACGCGCTCCTCCTGAAGACAGGCCCCGGCGTCCCGGTGGGACGGATCCGGTTCGAGGCGGCGCGCGCCGCCGAGCAGCTTCGTCCGGCCCTCCTCTGAGGGTCGACCCGCTCCGCAGAAGATCGAATCCCCCGAAGAGAAGGAAATGAACGTCAAGGAAATCAGGGAACTCGCAGATCTGGTCGCACGCCGGGGCCTCGCCAGCCTCGAGCTCGAGGAAGGTGGCTTCCGCCTGCGCATCGAGGGGCCCCGCCCGGCGGTCCGCGAAGCGGCGCCGTCTCCCGTTTCGGCCTACCCGGCCGTCCCGGTGTCGTGGGAGGAGAAGACGCCCCGGACCGAGGCTCCTCCGACGGCCCCCCCGGCGGCCGCGCCCGAGGCCGACTCGGGGCTCCACGTCGTCACCTCGCCGATCGTCGGGACCTTCTATCGCGCGCCGAACCCGGAGGCCGAGCCGTTCGTGAAGATCGGCGACACGGTGGAGAAGGGCGCGACGCTCTGCATCATCGAGGCGATGAAGCTGATGAACGAGATCGAGGCCGACGTCGCCGGGACGATCGTCGAGGCCTTCCCGAAGAACGGCCAGCCGGTCGAGTTCGGCGAGAAGCTGTTCGGGATCCGGCCGGCCTGATGTTCCGCAAGGTCCTCGTCGCGAACCGCGGGGAGATCGCCCTGCGGATCATCGCCGCGTGCAAGGAGCTCGGCGTCGCGACCGTCGCCGTCCACTCGACGGTCGACCGCGACGCCCTGCACGTCGAAGCCGCCGACGAATCGGTCTGCATCGGGCCGGCGGCCCCCTCGGCCTCCTACCTCAACATCACGTCGCTCGTCGCGGCGGCGGAGATCACCGGGGCCGACGCGGTCCATCCGGGCTACGGGTTCCTCGCCGAGAACGCGCACTTCGCGGAGATCCTCGAGGAGGTCGGCCTCACCTGGATCGGCCCGTCTCCCGACGCGATCCGCCGGATGGGCGACAAGTCGACGGCGAAGGACACGGCGAAGAAGGCGGGCGTCCCGACGATTCCCGGGAGTCCCGGTCCGGTCTCCTCGACGGAGGAGGCGCTCCGGATCGCCGAGCGGATCGGCTACCCGGTCCTGCTGAAGGCGGTCGCGGGCGGCGGCGGGCGCGGGATGCGCGTCGCCCGGAACGGGAAGGAGCTCGCGGCCGCGTTCGAGCTCGCCACCGTGGAGGCCGAGAGGGCGTTCTCGAACGGCTCCCTCTACCTCGAGAAGTACCTGGCCGAGCCGAGGCACGTGGAGGTCCAGGTCTTCGGCGACCGCCTCGGGAAGATCGTCCACCTCGGCGAGCGGGAGTGCTCGCTGCAGCGGCGGCACCAGAAGGTCCTCGAGGAGTCGCCGTCCCCCGCGGTGTCGGCGGAGCTCCGGGAGAAGATGGGCGCGGCCGCGATCGCGGCGGCCCGGGCCGTCGACTACGTCGGGGCCGGGACGGTGGAGTTCCTCCTCGATCAGGACGGATCGTTCTACTTCATGGAGATGAACACGCGGATCCAGGTCGAGCACCCGGTGACCGAGATGGTGACCGGCTTCGACCTCGTGAAGGAGCAGATCCGGGTCGCCGCGGGCGAGCCGCTCTCGTTCCCGAGGGTCGGGACCGCGAAGGACGACTTCCGCCCCCGCGGCCACGCGATCGAGTTCCGGATCAACGCCGAGGACCCGGAGAAGTTCACGCCCTCTCCCGGGACGATCACGACGCTCCACGTCCCCGGCGGGCCGGGAGTGCGCGTCGACACGGCCGCCTACATCGGGTGGCGGATCCCTCCGCACTACGACTCCCTCCTCGCCAAGCTGATCGTCCACGGCCAGACGCGCGAGGAGGCGCTCGCGCGCGGGCGGCGGGCCCTCGAGCTCTTCGTCGTCGAGGGGGTCAAGACGACGATCCCGCTCCACCTTCGGCTCCTCGACGCCCCCGACGTGCGGCACGGACGCTTCTCGACGAAGTGGCTCGAGCGGTGGCTCGCCGGAGAGACGCCGGCGGCGTGACCGCCCTTCCGTCGTGACGACCGGACCCGGGCGCGTCTTCCTCGTCGGCTTCATGGGGGCCGGGAAGTCGACGGCGGGGCGCGCGCTCGCCGGGCGCCTCGACGTCCCGTTCCTCGACCTCGACGAGGCGTTCGAGGCGCTCGCCGGCCTCACGATCCGCCGCGCGTTCGAGGAGCGGGGCGAAGCGTGGTTCCGGGAGAGGGAGGCGGAGCTCCTGCGGGGCTGCGAGGCGTTCCCCGACGTCGTCGTCGCTCTCGGGGGCGGCACCTTCACGTTCCCGGAGAACCGGGCCGTGGTCCGCCGGACCGGCCGGTCCCTCTTCCTGGACGTCCCCTTCGAGGCGATCGCGGCGCGGCTCGGCGTGAAGGCGATCGACCGGCCCCTCTTCCGCTCGCTCGAGGAGGCGCGCGCTCTCTATGAGGAGCGGCGCGCTTCCTATAGACTTTCCGACACGATCCTGGCGCTGGAGGGGGACGAGGGGGTGGACGCCGTGGTCGATCGAATCGTCGAGGCGCTCGAGAGCCGGGGAGTCGGCTGAGGAGGTGCGTTACCTCCTTCTCTCCGACCTGCACTCCAACGACGAGGCCCTCTCCGCCGTCCTCGCGCGCGTGAGGCGCAAGAAGCTCGACCGCGTCGTCTGCCTCGGCGACTTCGTCGGGTACGCGGCCGACCCGAACAAGGTCCTCGACAAGATCCGCACGCTGCCCCGTCCGGCCGTCTCGATCCGCGGCAACCACGACAAGGTCGTCTCGGGCGTCGACTCCGGCGAGATGTTCAACGCGCCCGCGCTCCTCGCGGCCCGCTGGACGGCCGAGAGGCTCTCGAAGGAAAACCTCGAGTTCCTGCGCCGCCTGCCGTGCGGCCCGGTCCTCGTGGACGAGACGTTCGCGATCTGCCACGGCTCGCCCCTCGACGAGGACGCCTACATCTTCTCGGACTGGGACGCCCAGATGAACTTCGTCCACATGGATCGCGTGGCGCCGTCCGTCAACGTCTCGTTCTTCGGGCACAGCCACATCCCTTCGATCTTCACCCTCGCCTCCGACGGGATCCTCGTGGAGGCCGTGCGGGGAAGCCGGAGGAAGCTCTTCCTCGAGCCGGGGCGCCGGTATCTCGTCAATCCCGGCTCGGTCGGCCAGCCGCGCGACCGGAACCCGCGCGCGAGCTACGCGATCTTCGACTCGGAGGAGCGGACCGTCACGTTCGACAGGGTGCCGTACGACGTGAAGACGGCCCGGCAGAAGGTCCTTCGGGCCGGGCTTCCGACGATCCTCGGCGACCGTCTCCTCCTGGGACTCTGAGGAGCGCGTGGCTCATCTCCGTCCCGTCGCCGCGAGGGGCGGGCGTGCGGCCCTCGCAGCCGCCCTTCTCGCCCTTGGAGCCTGTTCCTCCCTCCCGCCGCCGTCCGGCGATGGGAACGCGCGGGCCGCTCGGGTCGAGGTCGTCGCGCGCCTCCTCGAGATGGAAGACCGGCGCCTCTGGGACGCCCCTCTCGCGGACGCTGCGGCCGGTTCGGACGACGTCGTCCTCCGCGAGCGGGCGGCCTTCGCGGCCGGCCGGATCCGGCCCGACGATGCGCCCGCGCTCCTGACGCGGCTCCTGTCGGACCGCGAGCCCCGGGTCCGCCGGGCGGCGGCGTTCGCCGCCGGTCTCGCCGCGGAGCGGGGCCTCGTTCCGGCCCTCCGGGCCTCGCTCGCCGACGCCGATCCGGAGACGGCCGCCGCGGCGGCGATCGCGCTCGGACGGATCGGAGGCGCGGACGCGGAGGAGGCCCTCCGCAAGGCCCTGCGCGCCGCCTCCGGGCCCATCGCGGCGGCGGCCGCGGCCCTCTACCGCTCGAAGGACCCGGCCCTGGTCCCGCTCCTCGCCGGGGCGGCGCTCTCGCCCGACCGGGAGACGCGGCGGAGGGCGGCGTGGTCGCTCTCCCGAGCTCCGAGGCCGGGGAGCGCGCCGGCGCTTCGCGGGCTCCTGCGCGACGAGGACCCGGAGATCGCGGCCTGGGCCGCGCGGGGGCTCGGACTGCTGGGCGACGCGGAAGCCGCGCCCGCGCTCTCGAAGCTCGCGCTCGGGCCGGAGCCCGGGCCCGCGATCCAGGCGCTCCTCGCCCTCGAGCGGCTCGCGGCCGACGCGGCCGCGCGGGAGCTCGCGCGTGAGGCGGGTCTTGCCCGGTGGGAGGACCCCCATCCCGGGATCGCCGTCGCGGCGCTCTCGCTCCTCCGGCGCTCGGCGGAGGCCGCCAAGGTCCGTGAGCTCCTCGCCCGCGTGGCCGCCTCGGGCGGGCGGCGCGGCGGGGTCGCGCTCGCGAGCCTCGCGGCGGGAGACGCGGAACGCGCGTTCGGCCTCGCCTTCCCGCCGGGCGGTGCCGCTCCTCTCGACCTGCGGCTCGGAGCCGCGGAGGCGCTCCCTCACGTGGCCGCCGAGCGCGCCGGGCCGTGGCTCGAGGCGCTTCTCGCGGACCCCGCGCCCCGCGTCCGGATGGAGGCGGTCTCGCGCTTCCCGCGCCCTCTCGTTCCCGGCAGGCTGCCGCTCCTGGCGCGCGCCCTCGCCGACCCGGACGGCGCCGTCCGGGCCGCCGCCCTCGACGCCTCGGCCCCCCTCGCCGCGGGGACGGAGAAGGACGCGGCGCTCGCAACGGCGTGGCATGAGGCGTTCAGAGCGCTCGTCGCCTCCGGCGAGGCGGACCTCGTCGCCTCCGCCCTCGACGCCGCAGCGTCTCTGCCCCAGGGAGGGCGGGAGCTCCTCGCCGCGCAGCGCGACGCCTCGGACGACCTCGTTCGCGAGCGGGCCCGGCGGCTCCTCCGGGAGCGTTTCGGCGAGACGTCGAGCGGATCGCCGCGGAGCGTCGCGACGCGCCTGGCGGCGGCGGAATACCGGCGGCTGGCCGAGCGGGCCGAGGGGCCGCGGCTCCGAGTCCTCGTCGAGACGACCCGGGGCTCCTTCGAAGCAGGGCTCTTCCCGGACGCGGCCCCGATGACGGTCGAGAGCTTCGTCTCGCTCGCCCGTGCGGGATTCTTCGACGGGACGACGATCCACCGCGTCGTCCCCGATTTCGTCGTTCAGGCGGGCGACCCGCGCGGGGACGGGACCGGCGGCCCCGGCTACGCGATCCGCGACGAGCTGAACCCGATCCCGTACGTTCGTGGCCGGCTCGGCATGGCGCTCTCCGGCCCCGACACGGGCGGCTCCCAGTGGTTCGTCGCCCTCTCGCGCCAGCCCCACCTCGACGGCGGCTACACCGTCTTCGGCGAGGTGACGTCCGGCATCGAGGTCGTCGACCGGATCGAGCAGAACGACCGCCTCCTCTCCGTGCGTGTCCTCGGGGAGCGGGCGTCCGGCGGGGGTGCCGCCGGAGGTCCCGCCCGCGGCGTAAACTGACCCCAGCCATGCCGCGCTTCACGGTTCTCGAGACCTCCGCTCTCTTCTCGAACCGCGTCAAGTACGACTACCTCTTCGAGATGGAGATGTGGCTGAAGGGGGTCGAGAGGTTCTTCGTCCTCGACCACCTCCCGCTCTCGGCGTTCGAGAGGTCGCACGCGTCGCTGAAGAACTTCGTCGAGGAGGTCGCGGTCGTGAGGTCCGGCATCTCGCACCTCGCGCTCCTGACGACGCACCTCCTCGGGGAGGGGAAGGAGGATCTCGCATCGTTCCTCCTCTTCCTCGACAGCCAGGTCTCCCGAGGCTCGGGGGGCGCCTCCGTTCCGCAGCGCCGGGGGAGCGCGGAGACCGAGCTCGCCCTCGTCGTGGAGAAGCTCGACGACTTCTCGAAGGTCCTCGACGAGCTCTCCCGGGCCCCGTTCCTCCCCCTGCAGACCTACCTTTCCCTCGGGAGGATCGTCGTCGGGACGCTCAAGTCCGACCCGAACCTGGGCGTCCTCTTCCGCGAGAACCTGCGGCCCGTCCTCGACCGCGAGTCGAAGCAGTCGCTCGCGCGGGTCCTCGGCGCCGTCTCCGACGCGAGCCAGAAGTCGGCTCTCGCAGCGCTCTTCGTCGAGCTCTTCAAGGGGCTGCGCTGGACCGAGCGGATCCGGCAGACGATCGAGTCGCCCGCGACGATCAAGCGCGCGCTCCTCGTCTTCAGCCTCATCCGCGCCCAGGCGACGAGCCTCGGCGAGTTCATCCGGAAGAGGCTCCTGCCGCGGTTCCCGGAGGACACCCCGGTCGCCGCGGGCCTCGAGCGCCTCGTCTTCTCCGTGGAGATGGAGATGAGGAAGGTGATGGAGCTCGAGCTCGTCGACGTCGCCCTGATGAAGGACCCGAAGCTCGTCTACGCGCGGATGGAGGACGCCTCCGGGATCCTGAAGGACCTCTTCCAGCAGAGCATCATCGGCCTCGCGGAGACGTTCTCCTCGGACGTCGACGGGCGGGCGCTCTTCCCGGAGTACCGGACGAAGCTGGACCAGAGCCTGCGCCTGCGCGACGACCTCTGGGAGCTCCTCCAGGCGGTCCAGGCCTTCTCCCGGGGCGCCGACAAGAAGGCGCTGAAGGCGATGATCGACTCGCTCGACGCGTTCCGCCGCGGCTCGATGAAGCACCTCATGTTCAAGGACTGGTCGCTCTTCGACCGCTTCCATTCCGGCTTCTCGCGCGAGCGGAGCCCGCGCGCGTTCCTCCCCGCGGCGCACCAGTTCGAGGTCTTCCTCAAGACGCTCGTGCGGGAGGTCTCGAAACGCTCGGTCCTCTCGTCTCATCCGTTCCGGGGCGGCCGCCCGCGGGCGGGCGACGGCACGGAGGCGGCGCCGCCTCCCCGGTACAATTGACGCGGAGCCGCTCCCCGCGGCCCGGAGGTTCTTCCTTGGGTTTCGTCACCGTACCGGAGGCCGCCGAGCATTATCGGAAGGGCCGATTCGTCATCATCGCCGACGACGAGGACCGCGAGAACGAGGGAGACCTCTGCCTCGCGGCCGAGCACGTCACGGCGGAGGGGATCAACTTCATGGCCCGCGAGGGGCGCGGCCTCGTCTGCGTCTCCCTCACGGAGGAGCGCTGCGACGAGCTCGAGCTCGCCCCGATGGTCGAGCAGAACACCTCGAACCACGGGACGGCGTTCACCGTCTCGGTGGAGGCCCGCGGAAAGACGACGACCGGCATCTCCGCCGCGGACCGCGCGCAGACGGTTCGGACGCTCGTCGACCCGAGGACGAAGCCGCACGACCTCCTGCGTCCGGGGCACATGTTCCCGCTCCGCGCCCGCAAGGGGGGCGTCCTGAAGCGCGCGGGTCACACGGAGGCCTCGATCGACCTCGCGCGGATCGCCGGCCTGTCGCCGGCGGCGGTGATCTGCGAGATCCTGAACGACGACGGCGCGATGGCGCGCGTCCCCGACCTCCTCCGCTTCTCGGAGAAGCACGGGATCCCCCTCGTCTCGGTCGCCGACATCATCCGGCACCGGATGCACCACGAGCGGCTCGTCCAGCGCGTCGCCTCGCCGAGCCTCCCGACGCGGCACGGGGAGTTCCGCGTCCACGCCTATCGCTCGGACCTGACGAACGAAGAGCACCTCGCGCTCGTGATGGGCGACGTCGCCGAGGAGGAGCCGATCCTCGTGAGGGTCCACTCGGCCTGCCTGACCGGCGACGTCCTCGGCTCGATGCGCTGCGACTGCGGCGAGCAGCTGAACAAGGCGCTCGAGCTGATCGCCCGGGAGGGGCGGGGGATCCTCCTCTACCTCCTCCAGGAGGGCCGGGGGATCGGCCTCCTCAACAAGCTGCGCGCCTACGACCTCCAGGACGGCGGCCTCGACACCGTCGCCGCGAACGAGGCGCTCGGCTTCGCCCCCGACGTGCGCGACTACGGCATCGGCTGCCAGATCCTCCGGGACCTCGGCGTGAAGAAGATGCGCCTCCTGACGAACAACCCGTCCAAGTACGTCGCCCTCGACGGCTTCGGCCTCGAGATCGTCGAGCGGGTCTCCCTCGAGATCCCGCCCACGGACTCGACGCGCGGCTACCTCTCCGTCAAGAAGGCGAAGATGGGGCACCTGCTGAAGCTGGTGTAGTCGCGGGCCCGTCGCACGTCCGGGCCGGGCCCTGCGGGGTACGATGCCCGGGCGTGGCGTACGGCTTCGTCCTCGTCGGCGGTCGCTCGAGCCGCATGGGGCGCGACAAGGCGCTCCTGCGGGTCGGGGGAGTCCCGATGGCCCTCCTCCAGGCGCGGAAGCTCGAGGGGCTCTGCACGAAGGTCTGCTTCGTCGGGAAGGAGCCGGGAGAGCTCGTCACGCTCGGCTATCCCTTCGTCGCGGACGGGACGGACGAGCGGGCGGCGCTCCACGGGCTCGTCGCCGCGCTCGGCGCGTCGCCGGAGGAGGAGTGCCTCGTCCTCGCGGCCGACCTCCCGCTCGTTCCGGCGGAGCTCCTCGAGGCGCTGCGAGTGCGGCGGGAGGCGACGGGCGCGCCGGCCGTCGTCCCGTGGGACGGAGCGGGCCCCCAGCCCCTCTGCTCCGCCTGGTCGACGCGCGCGCTTCCGGCGCTCCGCGCCTCGGTCGCCACCGGAGACCTCTCGCTCCGTCGCGCGCTGGAGCGGGCGGGCGCGATCGTCCTCTCGGCGTCGGAGACCGAGCGCCTGCCCGGCCATCGTCCCGGCGTCTTCCGCAACGTCAACACTCCGGAGGAATACCGTGCCGTCGAAGAAGAAGGCGCCTGAGCTGACCCACCTGGACGCCCGGGGCGCGGCCCGCATGGTCGACGTCTCCGGCAAGCCCGCGACGGTCCGGAGCGCGACCGCGCGGGCGGTCGTGACGCTCGGGGCCGCGGCCTGGACCGCTCTCGATGCCTCGGAGAACCGGAAGGGAGACGCCCTCGCCGTCGCGCGGATCGCCGGCATCCAGGCGGCGAAGAGGACCTCCGAGTGGATCCCGCTCTGCCACCCTCTTCTCTTCGACGCCGTCGACGTCCGACTCGAGCGGCGTCGGAGCCGGCGGGAGGTGGAGGTCCTCGCCACCGTCCGCGGCTCGGGACGGACGGGCTACGAGATGGAGGCGATGGTCGCGGCGGCCGCGGCGGCCCTGACGGTCTACGACATGTGCAAGGCCGCGGAGAAGGGAATCGTCGTCGGGCCGATCGAGCTCGTGGAGAAGAGCGGCGGCAAGAGCGGAGACTGGCGGCGGACGGCGAGCCGCTCAGGGGTGCGGCGCCGCGCCTGAGCCCTCGGCCGCGGCGTCCGGCCGGAACGGCTCCGCCGCCGCCTCCGCAAGCGCGGGGAGGAGCGCGGCGATCGGGAGGAGCGCGAGCCGGTCCCAGGTCCAGGAGACGAGCCAGCCGACGTCGACGCGCGCGAACGCGAAGGCCGCGAGGAGGAGCGCGACGTAGGCCGCGGCGCCGGCGAGAAGCGGGCGGCGCGCCCGGCGCGTCGCCGGTGCGAGGGCGAGGACGATCGCCGCCCCCGCCAGCCAGGGGAGCACGGAGAGGAGGGCGACCTCTCCGAACGCGGCGACGGCCCGGAACGGCTTCCCGATCGCGAACGCGCCGGGCGTGAAGTCCGCGAGGGAAGAGACGCCGTGCGCGGCGCGGAAGAGCGCCCACGGGACGACGCCGAGCAGGAGGCCGAGGCCCCCCGCGACGGCGGCGTCGCGCCGCCGTCTCGCGTGGAGGAGTCGGGCGGTCGCGACGACGAGGACGACCGTCCCCTCCTGCTTCGTCAGGGCGGCGAGCGCCAGGAGAAGCCCCGCGGCCCACGGGGTGAACGGCGTCGGGCGCGCGCTCTCGAGGAGGAGGAGCGCGGCCAGGACGAGGACGAGGAGGAGCGTCTCGGCGTAGCCCACGTAGGCCGCCGTCTGGAAGTAGGGGAGGAGGACGAGCGCGGCGGCGGCGAGGAGCCGCGCGGGGAGCGGGGCGCGCGTCCGGGCGAACGTGAGCGCCGCCGCGAGAGCGAGGAGAGCCGGCCGAAGGAGCGCGAGCAGGAGCTCGTCGTAGCGCCCGAGGAGCCTCGCGGTGCCCGCGAGGAGGACCGGCCACAACGGCGGGTACTCGGGGTGCGAGAAGTCGCCCGCGGGGTCGACGCGGAAGAGGGAGGCGAGGTCGCCGGAGGCGTGGAGAGCGCGCGCCTTCAGCCCCCGGATCGCGAGGTAGTCGCCGAGCGAGAGCGGCTGGCGCATCGCGAGGAACGTCGCGGAGGCGAAGCCGGCGGCGAGGAGGAGCAGGGCGGCGGCGACGAGGACGCGGCGCGTCATCGGGCGCGGCCCCCGGCCGGGACCGGCGCCAGGGAGATCTCGGCGCCGTCCCCCGCGACGAGGACGACCCGGCGCGGGGCGAGGAGGTAGGAGGCCTTCCGCCGGAGCCGCTCGCGGACGTCGGCCGGGACGAGCGGCCCGACGGAGAGCCGCGCGTCGACGCTCTCGGGCCACGCCTCGGCCGCGCGGAGGGCGTTCGCGCTGAAGGCGAGGTCGCGTCCGAGGCCCGGGGCGTTCAGGAGCCGCGCGCGGGGCCCGGCTCCCCAGAAGCGCTTCGCCATCCGGACGGAGTCGGCATACGGGAGGTCGTGGCGGAGAGCTCCGACGAGGAGCGCGGCGAGCCCCGCTCCGGCAAGGAGGGCGACGAGGAGCCGGCGGGCGCGAAGAGGGAGCAGGCGAACCTCCGTGAGGATTGTAGAGACCGCCTAGAATCCCGCCATGCCGAAGACGTTCCCCGTTCGCGATCGCGGGGCCCGGCCCTGAGCGCGCCCCTTCGTGTCGCCGTCCTGACCGTCTCCGACCGCTCGTTCCGCGGGGAGCGGGAAGACCGGGGCGGACCCGCCGTTGCCGAGGCGGCCCGCCGGCTCCTCGGCGCCGAGGTCGTCGAGACGCAGGTCGTCCCGGACGAGAAGGACGACATCGTCTGGCACCTGACCCGCTTCGCGGACAACGTCCTCGTCGACGTCGTCCTGACGACCGGGGGTACGGGGATCTCCGAGCGCGACGTGACGCCCGAGGCGACGCGCTCCGTGATCTCCCTCGAGCTGCCGGGACTGCCGGAGGCGATGCGCGCCGCGAGCCGGGCGGCGCTCCCCTCGGCGATGCTCTCTCGGCAGGTCGCAGGGATCCGCGGGAAGACGCTCGTCGTGAACCTCCCGGGCTCCCCGCGCGGCGCGGTGGAGTGCCTCGAGGCGATCGCCGCGGCGCTGCCGCACGCCGTCGCGATGCTCCGGGGCGAGGGCGCCGAGGCGCACCCCACGCCCCTTCGGGCCTGAGCGCGCCGCGAGGACGCCGCCGCGTGAGGCTCGCCCGATCCGCCGCGCTCGGCGCCTGCGTCCTCCTCGCGGGCGTCGTCTCGCTCCCGCCCGCCCGCGCAGCCTCCCGCATCCCTTTCGACGCGACGGAGGAGACGACCCGCCGCGTCCTCCGCCTCGCGAGCGGCGTCGTCGAGACGGTCCCGCTCGAGGCGTACGTCGCGGCGGTCCTCCCGGACGAGATCGGGGGAAATGCTCCGCCGGCGGCGCTCGAGGCCCAGGCCGTCGCCGCGCGGTCGTACGCGGTCGCGCAGAAGGGACGCCACGCCGACCGGGGCGCCGACGTCTGCGACTCGGTCCACTGCCAGGTCTTCCGCGGCCTCGGACGGGCGAGGGAGGCGACGCGGCGCGCCGCCGAGGCGACGCATGGGCTCGTCCTCGTCCAGGGCGGCCACGTCGTCGCCGCGCCGTTCCACGCCGTCTGCGGAGGCCTCACGGCGCGCCCCTCCGCGATCTGGGACGACGAGGAGACGCCCGATCTCGTGCCGGTCGAGGACGACGCCTGTCTCACCGCGCCGGGCGCCCGCTGGACGTTCTTCCTCCCGCGCGCGATGGTGCCGTCCCTCGCGGAGAAGCTCGGGTTCCCCGCGGCCCGCTTCCTCGAGGTCTGGGCCCATGCCGACGACGGCCGGGTCGCCGCCCTGCGCCTCGTCGCGCCCGGAGGGCGATCCCGCGTCGTTCGCGCCTTCGACGTGCGGGCGCGCGCGTCGGAGCTCTGGGGCTGGAGCTCGATCCGGTCGACGGACTTCGAGGTCGAGGAACGCCCCGCGGGCTACGCCTTCACCGGCCGCGGAACGGGGCACGGCGCCGGGCTCTGCCAGGCCGGCGCGATCGCGCGGGCCCGCCGCGGCGAGAGCCGCGACGCGATCCTCGCGCATTACTATCGTGGCGCCGCGGTCGCGACGCTTGGCGCGGCGGGAGCAGCCGAATGACGAGACCCCGCCTCCTCTCCGGCCTCGACGTCCTCCTGGAAGACCCGTCCCCGCTCCGGGGCCTGAAGCTCGGCCTCGTCGCGAACCCGGCCTCCGTCACGTCCCGCTTCGTCCCGACGGCCCGCGCCCTCCTCGACGCCGGCCTCGACCTGAGGCTGCTCTTCGGCCCGGAGCACGGGCTCACGGGAGCCGTTCAGGACATGCTCGCCGTCGGCGAGGACGACACCCCGAAAGGGCGGCTCCCCGTCGTCTCGCTCTACGGCGAGCGCTTCGAGGACCTCTCGCCGCGGCCCGAGCACCTCGCCGGCATCGACGCCGTCGTCTGCGACCTCCCCGACGTCGGCTCCCGCTACTACACGTTCGTCTGGACGACGTTCCTCGTCCTGAAGGCGTGCGCCGCGGCGGGGAAGCCGGTCTTCGTCCTGGACCGCCCGAACCCGCTCGGCGGCTTCGCCGTCGAGGGGAACCTCCCGGAGGAGCGGCTCCTCTCGTTCGTCGGCCTTCGTCCCGTCCCGGCGCGCCACGGGATGACGCCGGGGGAGCTGGCCCGCTGGGCGAACGCCGAGAGCGCGCTCGGCTGCGAGCTGAACGTCGTGCCGATGCGGGTCGAAGGACGCCCGGGGCCCGCCCCGCGCGGACGCATCGGCGAGACGCCGGCCTGGGTCCTCCCTTCTCCGAACATGCCGACCCCCGAGACCGCGCTCGTCTATCCGGGGATGTGCCTCCTCGAAGGGGCGAACCTCTCGGAGGCGCGCGGCACGACGCGCCCGTTCGAGACGGTCGGGGCGCCGTGGCTCGACGCGGAGATGGCCGCCGACCGCGCGAACGCGCTCGGCCTCCCCGGCGTCCTCTTCCGCCCGCACGTTTTCCGCCCGACGTTCCACAAGTTCGCGGGCCAGGACTGCGGCGGCCTCCAGCTCCACGTCACGGGCCGCGACGCGTTCCGCCCGTACGAGACGGGCCTCCGCCTCGTACAGCTCCTCCGCGACCTCGACCCGTCGCGCTTTCGCTGGAGGACCGAGACGTACGAGTACCGGAGCGACGTCCCCGCCGTCGACCTCCTCGCGGGGACGCCGCGCTACCGCGCGCTCGTCGACGCGGGAGAGAGTCTCGACCCCTGGATCGCGACGTTCCCGGACGACGTCGCCCGCTTCGCACCCTCGCGGGAGGCGGCGCTCCTCTACCGTCCCGGCCCGCCGCGGGTCCAGGTCGTCGGCGCGCACGACTCGGGGAAGACGACGCACGCCCTCGCCCTCGTCGCGGCGCTCGCCGCGCGCGGACTGAAGGTCGGAGCCGTCAAGCACACGCGCGACGAGTACGAGACGGACGTCGCGGGGAGCGACTCGCAGCGCCACTTCGCGGCGGGCGCGAGCCCGGTCGTCTTCGTCTCGGGGCGGCGGACGGGCGTCCACGCGAGACACGACGCCGATCCGTCGCTCGACGCGGTCGTCGCGCGCGAGATGCCCGACGCCGACGTCGTCGTCGTGGAGGGGTTCCGCGAGGCGGCGGGGCCGAAGGTGGAGATCTGCCGTTCCGCGACCGGGCGGGCCCCCGTCTGCACGGACGACCCCGGCGTCCTCGCCGTGCTGACGGACCGCGACACCCCGCATCCCTCCGCCGTCCCCCGCCTGCCGCTCGGCGAGGTCGAGCGGCTCGTCCCGCTCGTCCTCGACGCTCTCGGCCTCGGAGGTCCTCGATGAAGGCGATCCTCGTCCCGTCTCCCGGCGGCCCGGAAGCGCTCGTCCTCGGCGAGGCGCCGGAGCCGGTCCTTCGCGAGGGGGAGCTCCTCGTCCGCGTCCGCGCCACGGCCGTCAACCGCGCCGACCTCCTCCAGGCGGCGGGGAAGTACCCGCCGCCGCCGGGCGAATCGGAGCTCCTCGGCCTCGAGGCCGCGGGCGTCGTCGAGGGGACGGGGGAGCGCGTTTTCTTCCTCCTGCCCGGCGGCGGCTACGCGGAGAAGGTCGCGGTGCCGGGGTCGATGCTGATGCCGATCCCCGACCGGCTCTCGTTCGAGGAGGCCGCAGCCGTGCCGGAGGCGTGGTTCACGGCGTACCTGAACCTCTTCCGCGAGGGCGCCCTCGCCGCCGGCGAGGTCGTCCTCCTCCACGCCGCCGGCTCCGGCGTCGGGACCGCGGCGATCCAGCTGGCGAAGCAGGCGGGGGCGCGCGTCGCCGCGACCGTCCGCTCCGCCGCCAAGGCCATGGCGCTCGAGGCGCTCGGCGCCGACCTCGTCGTCGACACGACGGCGCGCGACTTCGCCGAGGCGGTCGAGGAGCGGTTCGGGAAGGCGTCCGTCGGCCTCGTCCTCGACCCGGTCGGCGGCGCGACGCTCGCGGGGAACGTCCGGCTCCTCGCGCGCGGCGGACGGCTCGTCCTGATCGCGACGATGGGGGGCGGATCAGCGGAGCTCGACCTGCGCGCGGTCCTGACGAAGCGGCTTCGGATCGTCGGCTCGACGCTCCGCGCCCGGCCTCTCGCCGAGAAGGCCGACCTCACCTCCGCCTTCGTCCGCGACGTTCTCCCCGGCTTCGCCGACGGCCGCTTCCGGCCCCTCGTCGACTCCGTCTTCCCGCTCGAGCGGGCCGCCGACGCCCACCGGCGGATGGCGTCGAACGCGAACGTCGGGAAGATCGTCCTCACGGTGGCGTC
>JADHEF010000991.1_pt1 | contig 21583 bp, 26 predicted proteins | sample 8952391 | NCBI WGS metagenome assembly JADHEF01 (sample SAMN16124439, study PRJNA663245) | bioreactor sludge metagenome | isolation source: sludge (nitrite) | place: India:Bengaluru | collected 2019-02-28
GCACCAAACAGATATAAGTTATTGATTTTATATATAGTATGGTGGGGATAGAGAGCATATTCTAATTAAAACAAAACCCTTATTCTATAAGGGTTTTTCTTTTTGTCTTTGATTTATAATAAATTAATGTTGTATTAGAATGTATTATAATGTGATTTAATACATCATCTAATCATTTGATCTGCACCAATTCTGCACCACAACATTATGAAGATTCCAAAGGCTATACAACGCGGTGATAGTTGGCGCATTTGCGTGAACTTCCAAAACAAGCGCCATACATCTACCCATGATACAGAAAAAGAAGCGTTAGAGTGGGCAGCTCGAAAAATTATTGAACTCAAGGATGCAGCAAAGGCTTCAAAAGGCGAATTGCCGAAGCATACTTATCAAGAAGCAATTGAATACTATTTAAAGAATGTCACACCTAAAAAGAAAGGTGCTAAATGGGAAACTATGCGTCTACGAAAACTGATTCGAGATAATGAACAGTTAGTGTCAAAAAACCTTACAGATTTAAAATCGTTTGATTTTGTAAAGTACCGAGATTCCAGGATTAAGGAAGTCACTACAACTACAGTTTCAAGGGAAATGGAATTATTAAGCGCAGTGCTGCACTGTTGCATCCGTGAATTGGGCTGGTTACATACTTCACCTATGACCACGGTATCACGGCCAAAACTTCCACCGCCACGAAATAGGCGTGCATCTGATCATGAAATAGCAGCCATTCAAAAAGCTTGCTCTTATGTAGATGGTGAGCCAATTAAAACCAAAGGTCAGGAAGTGGCATGGGCTATGCTCTTTGCGCTTGAAACTGCAATGCGACTCGGTGAAATCGTATCAATGACCTGGGAGAATGTTCACATTAATAAAATGTATGTGCATTTGCCAGATACAAAAAACGGACTTGCCCGGAATATTCCATTGTCCGAGCGTGCTGAAGAATTGCTGCATCATATTAAAGGTGTGAATAGTCCATGGGTTTTGAGTATTGGGTCTGATTCACTTTCAACACTATTTAGGAAATACCGCGATAAGTGTGGGATTGAGGATTTACGGTTCCACGACCTGCGACATGAAGCCACAACTCGTATGGCTCAAATTATCCAAAACCCGGCTGATCTGGCAAAGATTACCGGGCATACAGATATTAATATCCTGGTGAATACCTACTACAACCCTACTGCCACCGAAGTGGCACAAAGGTTAAGAAATGGGCTTAGGGGGTAAAAATGAAAACTTGGCTCTGCTTTCATATTGAGCACACGATTAAGAATGGGGAAATTTTTAGGAAGGAACCTGGTTGGGCTTTAAATTTGCAGAGTAATTATGTGGTTTTGAGTGGGGTGTATAGTTAGCCCTCACTTAGAGGGCTTATGAATCTTAATAAATGCATCAACCTTTGCAGCACACTCAGCGCCGATTTCCAGGCTTTCAACATAACGAGTCAGCAATTCACCCATAGTATTGTTTTCCAGAGCCTTGTATTCATCACATGGCACCAGCATGCTTGCGGGAATTGGCGGCAGTGCGGGCGGCTTCGGCGATACGCATGCCATCATCTGTAAGCTTGCAATCAGTATAAATACGCTGAGTAGTAACTTTTTGAGTTTCATGTTTTATGTCCCTAAATTGAATTTTGATGTTTTGTCGCTCAGCTTCAAGCTCTGTTTCGACGGTTGAAACTTTTGTTCTCCAAGCATTAATTGCACCTTGATAAGCATTATTTACTTTATTGATGCGCTCAACACATTCAGCATCTGCATCTTTCAGCTTTCCGGACAAATGATTGGTATAGGCAATTTGCCCCACCCATAAAAAGAAAAAGATCGCAATTGCGACCCAGTATTTGAATTTCCATAGGAATAAGAGTATTGGCATTATTTACTCCACTTTTTATAGGCATTACCCAACTTCACGTCATAACTGTTCTTAGCATAAGCAGCACCGTTATAACCACGAGCAAAGGCTTTCCAGTCTTTGTTCTTTAGAGCATTAACCAGGTTATTTACCTTGATGTATCGGCACATTGCATCAAGCTGTGAAGCCTCATCTTTGTACATCGCGTTGATGAATGCTTGCAATGATGGATAACCTAAAGCCTGCCAGTGATAGCCCATCACCTGCCCGATTCCCCATGATGCCGACTCTAAAGCCGATTCACGATGATATTGAGCAGCTGCATTTAATCGGCCATGTTGAGCTGAATATAAGCCATAAGCACCGGTAGACTTACTGCATAAATCTGGTCGTTCTCGCACAACTTTGTCTGCTACCGCCACCTTGCCATTTGCAATAAGTCGCTGTCTGAAAACATGTCGTTCAAATAGAATGACCGGCGTTCCGTCTGCATTAAAGCCAGAGCCTTTACACTCAACTTCAATCACCGCCCGGAGTGCTGCAACTTCAATACCCAATGCTTTAGATTGGGCTGCAATTTGTGCTTCAGTCAGTTTCTTACTCATTTGATGCCCCAGTTACTCGCCTGACGTTTAAGCCATGCTTCAATGAATGTACTTCCAATAATCCCAAGTGCTGATGCAATCGCAAGCAACGCCAAAGGATTGATATTTGGGATTTGTAAAACTATTGCCCCTGCGATTGTTGATGTAGCAGCACCCAAAATTGTGCGTCCAATCATTAAGCGCCATGTCAGTTTTTCATCTGAGACAAGTAGTTTCGCAAAACCAATTGCCGCCCCTATTACGATTAGTAAAAGTATATTTTTCTCATGATCTTCCATGAGACCCCCTATATTTCGACATTGGAATTTTCTTTTAAAAGTTTGGCGGCAATTGTTTGCGATCAAGTTCGGCAAGATAAGACTGATGACAGTGGTCTTTTTGCCAAAAAAATAATCCATCAATCAATCGTCTCATGAATCTCCAGCGCCAACTTTTATACCGGTTCCGGTGAGCACGGGATGAGATGGTTTCATCTGCCATGCCGCCTAGAATCGTGTTAATTAACTGATCGAAAGCGATCATGATTTGCAGGATTTTCATGAAATACCCTCATAAAAAAAGCACCCTGTTGGGTGCTATTGGTTTGTTTTTACTTAAATTAAACTTCAATTTCTGAATGTGACCCACTGGGCGCAGGTCGCAAAATAACTTGATTTGCAATAAATACCCGGGCACCCAAATTGTAAGCTGTACCCGATGTGCACAATACCGGACCGGATCCACCATCAACCTGTACCCGATATTCTGGATGATTCACCGATGTAATGGTGCCAATATATTCAGCATGGGTTGGATTAAGAAGCTTTCGTAATTCGAATAAAGGATTAGTCACGACCAATACGCTCCACTGTAATAGTTTCATTGACCTTTTCATGTGAGAAACGACCACTCACACCATCAATGACACCCCACCACTGACCATTAAATGCAATCGATTTACCTGGTAGCATTTCGCCAATTTCTTGGCTTACCGGAAGGTCTGCAAAGGTATGTAGTTCCTGAATGTTTGCTTTTATTAATTTTGCCTTGCCAAAACTGGCACCCGATAACACGTTAAACAATGGCCCTGTGACTGCTTCCAGTGGCACATCGCCTGAGGTTCCACGCTGCAATACTTTTAAGCTTTCACCACTTCGGCTATTCACTACCGTAATGGCATTGAAATCAGCAATATATTCATCATTCTTTTTGATGTTTTGCTGTATCACCACGCTTTCAGGGAGCAGAATGTCATAATCATCAACAGTCATCGAATCCCAGTAGCCTTTCTGGTACAGAGGCAAAATAGTGAGTGTGTTGCCGGATTTTTGACTGTAGATAAAGCCACCACCGGCATCAACGACCTGTTTAATCGCATCGATTGGCGCAAGTTCTGCGTAGCTCAGGCTTTCAACTGGTACGATCCAGCCCAGCTCATCAATCAGTTTCCAGTCCAGGATGGTATTGGATTGAGCTTGATCAATTTCAGCTTGCACCAATTGCACAGAGGTTCGTTCATTATCCTGGATGAATGAGCGTGAAGGCGCATATTTATCAGAGTTTAAAGCTGTCACACTCCGACCCGGGTAAGTGTATAGCACATTAGCAAAGCGCCGAGTCTCTTCTGGGTCTTCAAGCAGAATATGATGCTCAAAGCCATTAATCATGACTTTCAGGATCACCGGCCGGTCATCAATTGGCTGAAGCTTTTCTTTTTCGGTGGGTGCTACAGTAACGGAATAGGTCCAGCACCATTGTGATCGGCTGGTACTGTAGGTACCATCAATCACTTTAATCTTCTCGCCGGTATCTAATCGCTCGGCTGTTAATACATTCACGATATACCACCAGTTTCTGTTCGGCAGTGCTGGAATACAGTCATCTGCACCAAAATTTAAAACAATATTGTGCGAATCAACGTCATGACATAAGCAGATAAAATTTAGATCTGTGCTGCCTTTATATTTGGGTAATTCAGGCTTTGGCCACGGTTGAACCGGATGCTTGCGATAATGAATCGCTTTAGCTTTATCCCATGGCAAATCCGACTTGGTGATAATCTCAAGACTCTTATCCCATTCAAATGAAAAGCAGTGCTCAAAGACCTGAGCCACTTCATGTGAGTAAGTAAAAGTCTTACGCCGACGGATCATTTCTTGCCAGACTGTTTCACGGTTATGGCGCAGCTTGATCGTTTCATCATGCAGATAACGCTGATGGATAAAGCGTTTATCGCCTTCTTCCCAAACAATATAAGCATCTGAACCTAATCCGGTTGCCTGCTCATGTAGCGACCTGATCGCACGATTTAATGATCCAGCTTGCTCATGCCAGAAATCAACCTGATTGGAAATCACTAAACCCTGATCATAAAAAAGAGCCTCATTTGAGACTCTTAATATTGGCTTGGCCCACGGTATTTCCGTTACACTCAAGCACGCAATCGCCTTTTGGTATTGCATACTAAAGCCATAGGACACACCTATCAGATGATTGATGTTGAATAACGCCTCAAACTGTGCACTAAAAGCAGTCTGAATTACAGTATCAATAGCACCATACTGATCAATTCTGACTGCAGCTAATTCAGCTATAAAACCGGTTTGTAGCTGTACATCTAGCTGTGCAAACTGCCCTGTAGCCGCACTGAACTCCGCATTAAACCCGGTATTGATCCGCGTATCCAATACGTCATTGCTGTAGCTGACTGCCTTAAACTCAGCAATGACTATTGTGCTAATTACAGAATCAAGAGAAGCAAGATTTTGACCATCACTACCAAAGTTAAGATCGGTAGAGCCTGTGATGGGATCTTTAAAGTTAAGGTTTACCTGGTGGCCATCGGGTGGAATATAGTTCGACACATGTCCACCTCATTTATGTTGATGGTCGTAGGATCAGTGAGTTCATCATGAGTGTGCTGCCCAGCACCAGATCAGGATTTGCCAATGTGATATCGGATCCAACTGCAAAGTCAGCAACTGCTTTCCCTTCACCATTAAATAAACGCGCCCAAACTGCAGTGCCTGATTTAATAACTGTTGCTGCATCCGTTTGATTAAGCTCGACACTATCAGCGTGTACTTGCTTAATTGATGGCTTTGGCAGCGTTAATGTGACAAGTCTGGCGCTGTTGTTTGCTGCTACAGTTACATCAGCAGGCTTGACATCATCATAAAAAATAAAGGTAGCATTTGCGCTACCTTGGTCTAAAAAATTCGCCAGTGCCTGAAGTTGAGCCAGCCCGGCAGCTAAAGAAGTTTTTATCATCTTGCTACCACCTTATCTGAAATAACTGCGTTATATTCTTCGTTCGGATCAAAAGCCACCACAAAGCATTCCAGTCCTTTTGCTATATTTCTGAAAGAATAAGACCCATCTGGCTTTGATGTGGTTTCCCAGAGCAATTGGCGATTGTCTCGCCTAAATACACAAACAGGCACTGGTGAGTAATTGGCTCCCACTTTTTTGGTTGTACCTTTAATTTGACCAAACCCATGATTTGCATTAAGTATGGTTATAAATGGCCTTAGTAATTTCAACGGAACATATTTATAAGCAATTAATTTTCCTGGGTCAGCATCATAATTGCCCCAGAATACACGCATAATTTTAATAGCCAAGTTTGATTTCCTCCACCGGGGCGATAACATAAGCGGTACTCTGTGAGGAACCGCGAGACAAATGGTGCAAAGCGCACATGTGATCGAGGTCTATGTCATAGGTAATGCTGGGTGTTGATGTTGGTGCAACTGACGGGACATTGGTTTCTGCATAACTACAAAGATATAATCCTGCAGGTATATATCCGATGTGATGCTTCGTATTAAACTCTAAAATAGGGATTGGAAATGCGGTCGTTGTGTTAAAGCTATCCAGTGTTGCAGGCAAAAATGATGCACCAGCGCCACCATTGACTGGAGTTGGAAATAACATACTGTCGGCATTTATTGTTGCGAAAGTTACGCGTATATTTCCTATGTAGGCTCGAGCATACACTCCACCATAAGTCTGACCAGAACTCGACTCACTGCCGCCTGATTCACCTATTATCATCGGATAATCCAGAGGATCGTATGCATGACACAGTGTTGGTACAAAACCGACCAGACGCCCTGTATATCCACTTGATGAACCGTTACCAAATACAAGTAGGTGATATTTGCTTCCGATAGCGTAGGCACTACCGAAAGAACTGAACCCTTGCGAATATGTGTAGTCGTTAAACGCACTAGTTGCACTGGTGCCAAACTCCCATTTTACACCTGCTGGGATGGAAATATCTCTTGCATCGAATAGGGAGGAAGTGTCTGTAATAAACCCTGTTTCTGGGTCCCATGTTTTACCTATACAAACACTAATACAATTCCTCCGGGCGGTTTGGTTCTGAAAACAGAGACGCATATATCGATCAGTATCATCAAAATGTTTAATCTTATAAACATGAATATTGCTGACTTCATATAAGAGTTCATAACCGATTGGCGCAATGCGTGTAGTAAATCCTGGGCTTGCTGCCAACGGTGCATCGTCAAGCGTGAACGTCACAGTGTCAGCCGTAACACTATCAATCCAAAACTCACCCTCATTGATTGATGCAAACGCCCCTGAATCAACTTTTAAAACACGATCTGCAACATAGCCATGTGTACCACTATAAGTGAATGTAACTTGATTACCTGCAACTGAAACACTTGAAACTGTTCGCATGTTATAACCAAGACTGAGCATTTTTTTAAAGCGGTCAGGAAACAGATTTTTGGAACCAAAACAAAAATCCAAACCAGCATCAGAAAAATTAAATAACTTGGTTTGTGTTTGCTTCATTGCCATTTTTTATTACTCATAAAAAAGACCGCATAAGCGGTCATATGTGAATTGATATTTACAGCACGCGATCAATATCACCGCGTAGCATGATTTGAAACTGATCTGATAGAACAGATGGTTCTGATTGTTTTACTGTGCGAATCACCCAAACAGGGAAGTTTGAAGCAACTGTATTGAAGCGCAGAACATTACCATTGGCCCAACCTACACCCCAGCCCTCTTTTTTAATTGTGAAGTATGGCACACTTGTGACAGGGTTGAGTGGTGCATAGTCCGTACTTATTGACCCGGTAAGAGCCAAGCGACCTGTATATTCTCCTACACAATAAAATGCCTCAGCACTAGTGAAAACAATTGCCCATCGCTCCTGAATCGCACCTTTATTGGTAGTCTGAATTGGATAAAGCGAATCATTAAAGTTTGCTGAAATTACTGATCCAGTTGGCTCATCATTCCAGACGCTATTCCAGGATTGTTGCACAAACTTGCGTGTATAACGTGCCTGCATATCACCAATAACCAAAGCCGATCCAACAATGGTATCGACCGCATCATAGTTATGCGTTAAAGGCTTAGTGAATGTCAGCTGCCCATTAATTTGCACATCACGGATCAAACCCATGTCCTGATAGCGGTATTTCACTACCAGTGGAGCTACCAGATTACCCAGTACAAAGTCACCACCCAATGTCACGCGACCATAATCATAATCAACTGCGTACAAATCGAAAGCTACTTTCGTTCCATTAGCATCTTCAAGTTCCGCCCATGAAATACGCTGATCATTCAGATCATATGTGGTGCCAGCAATGGCATTGGGTAGTTCTTGCGATTTACTTGAGCTGACAATTCCGATACCACCTACACGGAAGATCGGAACTTTCCCATCAATCGGTAACCGAGTGGCAGACAAACCTAATATTTCAGAATCTAGTGGAATGTAGGTGTAAGCCACTGCGCTATAACGCACGGATGAAGCATCAACCCAGACCGGAGCATTAATATAAGTATCTGCTCCCTCTTGGTATTCTAGCAGCGGGTCGTACCATTCATTCGCTTCAATCTCCGCACGGTTGGCTTCGGTGATTTTAGTTTTGGTATAAAAGTAAATCGTGACAAAGCCATTATCCCAATTCACCTGTCCGTGCGCCTGGCTGGTTTCAATTACTCCGTTTTCGTCAGCGGTTAATGTGAGTTGGCCATACTCAAGCGATGCAACAACAATGGTCATCGACTGCGGGCGGATCGGAATAATTGGTGTTCTAAAACTGATCTTATTGATTGGTGGCAAATCAGTCGTAGTGATCAATGATTCCAATGTTAGTGAATTGGTCTGCCCTGGTGTCCATGAACTCAATTCAATTTCACCAGTGCCCAATCGAATCAACCCGGATTGAATGCCACTGCCATTGCTTGGATTGATATCTCGATAAATCAATCCATCACGATCAATAAAAGTACTGTTACCTAGTTTAAAACGTACCGATCCAGATAAAATTTGTTCACTGAAACCATAGGTGAGATCAAGCTTTAAATCACCACTCGTTACAGCTTTCGCGCCCGATGTACTGCCGGAAGCATCGCGGTAATGCGCTTTAATTCCTGTCGTTTCAGAAAAAGCCTTATATGTTGTATTTCCAAGAGCAACATTACTTGGCTGTGATTGATAAATTGTCATATTTCCTCACTTAACCGGCAACATAATTTGCCCATGGATTTGATTGTGGATTGTAGCTAGTGGTTGCTGTAGCTGTTGGTAGCGATACGCCTGATCCGCTTTGAGATGAGCTTTCAAGACTAAAATTCACAGGGGTTTTTTCATAGAAATATGAAGTTAAAACCACCGGAGTCATACTTACTGCACCTGTTGTGTAGTTGATTGTCCCTTGCACCTGACCAAAAGCATCAATCAGCGAGCCGGAGCCATTGTCTGTGACAACAAGCGTAACTGTGTCACCCAATGCAGATGTAAGCGGAACCTCAATCATGACCGAGTTGGGTTGTAGTGCTGCACCGGTGCCGATAGTAAAGGCGAGTTGTTGATTGATATCAGGTATGGCTGCTGGCACATCCTGAGTTTTTGCCTCACCAAACTGGTAGCCAAAGTTAAATACGGTACCTTTTTGCGGCAACTGATTCGGAATCAAAGTACCTTTCCCTAATGCGAAATTAATAAAACCTGTTGCATCACCAGTGAATTGACCTGCATTATTCGAAGTTGCTGTTTTTGTTGCACCTTCCAACACCCAGGTCACTGTCACACTACCGGAAAGAATAGCCTCTTGCTCAAGGTCAAATTCAAACTTCGCAGGCAGAACAGGCAGATTGGCGCGCTGATATGTTGCTATTGGTGTACCCCAGTTCAATAGAATCGGTGTATCCACATCCGGTAAAGCACCTGTCGTCAATAACCATGAGCCAGTTTCATAATTGATCATGCCTGAACCGAAGGATGGACTTAAAGCTTTGAGCTGACCCGATCCATCATCCTTAAGCTCATAAAACTTACCCTGACTCATGTATGAAATCGACAAAGCACCAGGCGCTGGAATTGGAATCAAAATACCTGTCCAGTTGGTACTTTGGTTGTTCTGGGTCACCGGAATAGCATGGCTCTGGTAATACTGGTTTGGCGCTGCTGCTGGCTTAAACGTGATATTCAAACTCACAGTTCCGGCTGGTGCGGATGAAGTCCACTGGATTAAGCCGCGCTGGTAATCAATCGTTCCAACTTGGGTACCTTGGGTGTTTTTAAGTAACCCGCCTTGGTCTGTGATCTGCTGGCCTTGCAAAGTGAATGACACGCTTGAAGGAATCACCGCAGAACCAATGTAAAGATTTTGGCTGGTACCGATGGTCATATTAGGGTAGCTGGCTGTAATAGTGCCAGTATTACCCGCAACCAGCACCACGCTTTCGCCTGAAGCATTAACATCAATGATCGGGGTTTCGGTCTGGGCCGATGGAATCAGCTGGGCAAAGATACTTTTCGCATTGACCGTAAATTCACCCACGTTCGCATCAGAAGCCAGTGCTGTAGATGAGTAATACAGACCGGTATCAGCAACAATGGTGTCGCGGATAATGGTTTTTGATGTTTGCAACTCATACCATTGTTTTGCGGATAGCCCAACAAAGTCTGTTTCCAATGAATCATTGATAGCGTAGGTTGCGATCTTATACTCCATATCTTTTTGATCAATCACCATCTTGGCAATGCGGGTATCAACCTTGGTAATCCGTACATACTGCTCATGCTCTAAGGGCTTCCCTTCATCTGAAATCAATACAATCGTATCACCTACCGATGCTTCAACTTCTTGTGGCCACATCACAACCTGAATTGATGACATGCCCTGCCAGTGTGTATCTAATGGTGTACCAGCAATCTGACCACCTTTGGCCAAATAGTTTTCAACTCGATTTTTGGCACTGTCTCGTTCATCCGTCCAGTTCTTGGTGCTGAATAGCAATGCTGAGACGTTTGGATCTTCTGGTAGCTCAGAGATGAATACCGTTGCCCCCATCAATAGATCAACATCTTCAGTGGTAACTGCCGGAAATACCTTACGCATAGATACATCGCCCATGGTGCGATCCATCTCGGACACATCGTTGAACAGGTTATTGCTGATGCCGTCCTGAACCACCACACCGGAATATTTACCACCGCCATCCGAGTTATCAGTCAAGCGTTCAGACTTGTAAATCACTAAATCCTTTGTTTCAATCGCCATCGTTTAACTCCGTAAAGCGTAAGGTCACGTTGTAATAATCATCCAGCGATACCGCAGGAATCCCTTTTACCGGTGCAGCCTCTAAAGCTCCATCCTGGTGATTAAATTTGACTGTGAATTGCCGGTTGTCATGAGGCTGCTCAAACTGGAGTTGAAACACTTCGTTCTGCAACTTGGACCACTCCAAAACAGTCCGTAATTCACGCAGCTTAATCCAACCCATTTCCTTATCTGCCGGCTGCAACGTAATTGGTCGGCCAGACTTCTTTTTTCCTTCCTGAATTACCAGGGAGCCATCGATTGCATAGTTTTGGGTCTGCTCAATAGCCTTCCATGAGAATTCATCAGGCCATAAAAAACCGTCCTCTAATGGGACGGTCTCTGATGTTGCTAAGCGAATAAGTTTCATGTTGATTTCGCCTGTGTTTTAAGTTGGTTAATCAGTTGATTCATTACCGATTCCTGCTCCGCCGAACCGGATAATGAGAGAGTCTGGCCACCAAAGTTGATTGTGTAGTTCACGTTTTTAGAAGCATCGGTTGATGGGGTGTTAGCTGTTGGGGTGCTGATACTTGGCGCAAGACTATTTAAGGTGATTTGACTCAGCAATTCATTGATCTTATTGGTCCCGTTTTGAGTAGTGAGGCCTTTTGCGGCAGCTCTATCAAACTCCTGACGAACTATCATATCCATCCCACCAAAAACACCTCTACCAGAGCTACTATATTTAGCTTCACGATCTGCCTCCAAACCTTGAGACCAAATTGAGCCAGCTAATTTCTGAGCCTCTTTATCGCTATAGCCTTTGGATTTAAGCATAGCTAAAACATCCTCTTTGCTATAGGACTGGTAGTCGGACAAGGAATTAAGCAACTTCTGCTGATTACTTAATTCATCTTTAAATTCCTTCCTTGATTTCTCTACAGCGGCTTCCCATGCATCACCGGCACTTTGGGCTTCTTCCCGTGCAATCCGACCAGCATTACGATAGCCATCGCCAATTCTCTCAGCTGAGCTCCTTACACGATCGTTGGCATTGGTTAATTCATCCATAGATTTAACGGAGGCTTTGCCAGTACTGTCGATTTGAACTTCCAGATTACGCCCGGCGTTGGCAGCATTTGTGGATGCAACTACACTAGCATCACCAGATGCAGCAGCTGCCTGAGCGGCTTTTTCATAGGCCTTCTGAACACCTTCCGCTGTAGCTTTTCCGCTATCTCGAATTGTAATGTAGTCCATCAAAGCCTGTTGTGCTGCAAGCCTTAGGTTTTCTTTAGTTTCAATTCCGAGACGTTTAAATGCTTCTGTTACCGGATCAATATCATCTGGTAGCTTTTGGGCTTGAAGCTTAATTGCAATCAAGCCCTGCTCTACTTGAGATGTTGAAATCTGCCCCTGATCGCCAAACTCCTTTAACTTAGTCTTTGCAAAGTCGATTTCAGCCTGGCTTTTTGCTGTTTCAAGCCATTTAAGCCAGCCTTGATATGTTAAATCAGCAGCCTGTTGGCCAGTGGCCCCCATATCCTCAAGGCCAGCAACAAAGTCATCTAGTGAGCCTTTTGTTTCAGAGAACTTTTTTGACACCTTGTTTAAGGAAATGTCAAGATCAATCCCGAGTGCTGTAGCCCCAGCCTTTGCTTTGTTGAGCGCCACATTTGTATTAGCTATTGCGACTGAGCCATCGTCCATAGCCTTAACAATAGCCTTCCCAGCGCCATCAAATTCAACCTTTAAGCCCTGGGCAGCAAGATAAGCCTCTTTCTCCTTACTAATGACCTTTGATGTTGCCTCGCTCATGGTCATCATGCTGTCAACATACTGTTGAGCTGCTGCTATTTTTTCATCTGTAATTTTCTTGCTTTCTGCCTGGTACTCCTTTTCCCTTATATCCAGTTCAGACAAGCCTTTTATAGCAAGATCAATTGAAGCTTGATTGCCAGTTTTGCGCGCATCATAAAGTTGTTGCTCCAACTTTAGCCGATCATCACTGATTGCTTTATATGATGCAGCGTGCTCCTGTTCCTGCTTAATTAACTCGCCCAGTGTGGCTTCGCTGTTTTTTAGGCTTTCAGCCTGCTTCTGCTCCTGACTTTTCCCGATCTCATCCCAGGCTTTTTTTCCTTGAGATTCAAAATTCAGCGCACCATCTGAAGCTTTTTGGTAATACTCCTCAGCCTTAGCCTGCATGGCTGCCATATTGGCAATGGCTTGATCTTTAACATCACCAAACGTGAATGTTGCTTTCAAGCCTTCCCATGCAGAGCCAGCTGAATAGAGCGCACCAACAAACAGATTGATACCAATGCCAATTGCTGTGAATCCATCATTCAGGTAACCAAGCGCAACATTAATGACTTGTAAAACCTTGGTGAATCCGTTGGTTTTATCATTAGCAGTATCAACACCACTAGAGAATCCAAGCACTTGAGATAGCGCTGTGTTAAGAATATCAACCGTGGCTTCAAAAGTGCTTCCAAGTGTCGATCCGACAGATCTTAACGTCTCATAGACGCTGGAAAGCGCAGTCTTAAAGGCTTCAATTGTTGCTGGATCAATCTTCTTGAGTTGATCGCCAGCCCAAACAAAACCTTCACCAATATCACTCAGTAGCGTTTCCACAATAGTCATGTTATCGGCGATTGTGACCATCCACTGTGCAACGGTAGCAGATGCACCATTTGACTGATCCATTGTGCCAATTAGGATTTCCCATTGGGTTTTGATGCGCTGCAATGCATTGCCAATAGTAGTCGGCATCTTGTCATAGGTTTCTTGAACCTTACCAGACATAGACTGAACAGCAGTTAGAACTTTATCTGATGTAAGTTGGCCATTTTCCGCCATCTTACGCAGTTCGCCAGTCGTTACATTAAATGACTGTGCTAGCGCCTTAGCAAGACCTGGTGCACCTTCCATGACGGAGTTAAATTCCTCGCCACGAAGCACGCCACCCTGTAGCGCCTGAATGAACTGCTGTAATGCATCTTCAGCTGCTTGAGCCGACCCACCACCAGCCTGAATAGCCTGGGTGATAGTCTTTGTGAGCTGTAGTGTTTGCTGCTGGGTGTAACCCATTTCTTTACCAGCATCATTGACGCGAGCAAAGAGTATCGCGGTGGAATCGAGGCTTGAATTGGTTGCTAATGCCACCTGATGCACGCCAGCCATCGCCTGTTCAAAGTTGCCACTATCCTCTGTAGCGAGCTTCACCTGTGTGGATAGGTTTGTATAACTATCTACTGTTTGTGCCAATTGCTGAGCTGTTAAGCCAACCCCGACTGCCGCTAACGCACCAGCAAGTGCGGTAACCCCAGTTCTTAGCCCACCCAGACCGGCCTGCAATCGACTTGATGCTGTAGTTGCTTGTGCTAGTTCGGTATTTGCTTGACCAATCGCTTGATCCAGAGTATTGACATGCTGTGCAGTAGAACGCGCTTCATTTGATAAAGCGTTTAGACCTTCTGCAGCACCACCAGATGCGCTTTTTAATCTATCGGATTCAGCTTTAATGGTTGTCAGTACAGATTTGGTGACGCTTTCGGACTGCTTGATATTGCTTACATAGTTTTTTACGTCAGCATCCATCACCAGTTTAAATGTTAAATTTTTTCCAGACATGCTGACCTCTTAATTTCAAGCATTAAAAAACCCGCATATAGCGGGTTTAGATTTGGTTTTGATAGCTTTTAAGGTGTGTCTTCCACCATAGAGCCACAGTGCTTGCACTTAATTGCAGCAACCTTTATTTGTTCTGCGCAATATGGACATGCTTTCATGTCAGCAACATCTTCTGGCATATCTTGCTGCACGCGCTTACCTGCGTTGTGTGAAAAAATATCGTCTGATACCAGCTTTATACTTGTGGTTTTCCGTGCTTTAGGGTCTGATTGATTTTGTGTACCCAAATCAACATTATTCTCAACTGGTTCATTTGCAACCTTAGCAAATGCGACATAAACCAACAAAAGGCTACCTATAAATAAGAACACCCATCCATATTGTATTTGAATGGTGCTCATCATTGCATCTGCCATACCGCCAAATGGGTTGCCTTTTAGTTTATCTGACACATCACCTTTAATGCTGTTTAGTGTGTAGAGTAGATAAATGAAATCTACAATCACTATTAAAAGTGATACACCACCAGTAATCCGTAGAGGCTTTACATTGTTTATAAAAGCCAGTATGAGGCTGATAATTGCCAACACAAGCAATATATACCCATCTACACGTCCACTGCTAAATACAGATATTGATCCAGTAATAGGCATGCTAACAATGGGAAGAAAGACCCCAAGTAAAAGAATAACCCCGCCTGCTAGACCAACCAATTGTTGTTTGGAGAACTCCACACTCAGCGCTCCCAATCAATGCTATAGACAGCACCATCAACTACTGTGATTTCATATTTTGCATTATCAATTGAATATAAATAGGTGGTGGCTTTATGTGGCCAACCTTTACGATCGTGAATAACATGACTGTATGAAGATTCTGGCTTACCAAGCACATCAATCATTTTATAGTATGAATTACCTGGCTCAATAAACCCAAAGCTCCCACGAACTGAGTCAACACTGACCGCATAAGCAGATGAACATACTGCCAACATAATCACTAAAAATATATTTTTCATGAATTTTACCCTTTGTTTTCACAAAGAATATCCAATCATTCGGTAAAAGTCACCTACATATTATTCCTTCAATTCCTCAAAAACTTCTTAAATTATTTAGTATTGGCATGATCAATCAGAAACCATTTCTTTCTTAAATGATTCAAAGCCTTTCTTGTCTGATTGAGCTACACGTGCTGCAATAGCCGAGTTAACAATCCCCTGTCTATACATTTTATTTGCTGCTTTAACGTAACCCTGAAATGCCCCGTAAGTCATTTCCATGATTTCACTGTGTTGATGGCCCATTGATACAAGGAATTGAAATGAATCGAACCAAGTGGATTCATTTGTCTGAGTATTTTTCTTTGCGCCACGCTTTGGCTTTTCATATTTGAAATAGGCTTGATTGACTATCAGAACGGCTTTAAGCAGTTCTTTAAACCTTTGCTCATCTGAAGCAAGCTTAAAGAGTGATTCATTGTCCAGATCGGTCACGCATGCCATGGTTGAAATGACCCGCATGCCATGCGCTGCAAATAGCTCTGTCAAAACTTCATCTGAATGATTTTTATTTTTAAGGAACTGCTTGATTGACTCAACATGTGTAGCCCAAGTGTCAAAATCTTTCATTTGGATCTGGCGAACTTCAATATCATTCACCGCGATAGATCGGTTCGTTGCTAAGAAAAAATCATTCATGATGGAATCTCGGGTATTAAAAAACCACCGTGAAGGTGGCTTGTTTTATTATTTAGGCTTGATGGGTACTAACTTGTCATCAATAAAATCAAATTCACTTACTTTGCCTGCTTTCCAGCCATCACCCCAGCCATCAGGTTTGATTTCAAAGTATGGCTGATTGGTTTTAGGGTTAATTGGAATACTTGGTTGGCCAATAAAAACTTTCTTATCAATCTGACTTACAACTTCATTTAAAAGATTTTCTTCATTTGATTCATATTTTACAATAGTTTCGTCACCTGTACTTTGAACACTTACGTGCACAACAGGTATTTGATCAATATCATCAAAATTTGGCTTAGTCATTCTTCTCACCCATGCTTATAATTCTACCTAAATTATAACATTGATAAAAAGCAGGCACAAAAAATGACGCTAATGCGCCCCATGTGCCTGCAATTGTAAGCTTACGGTGCTACAGCCGGGATGCTAACCATGTGACCATACAAACCAAGTGCAGCGTCAGACTGTTTGGTAACGTCTGCCAATGCCTGACCTGAAATCTGGTATTGACCCAATTCTTCATGGATCAATGCAAAGGTAGTTTCCGGTGACTTCTTGGTACGCCACAATTTCACCGCCACTTTATCCTGGTTGATCGTGTTGATACCTTTGAAATACAGCATGTATTCAGATTCAAAGTCACTGGCGATGGTAGTGTTGGTGACTGCGCCAGAGGTGTAACTGATTTTCAGTGGCATAACCAGATCAGTGATATCAGTCACCTTAACCGTACCAAATGCTGCATCCAGTTCGTACTTGCTCGGATCAAGCGTGATCGGTGTGGTTGGTGTTGAATCTTTAATGGTTACAGCGGTCAGGTTGTAGGCATCAATTGAAACCAGTTGGTTCGCCACCACGGTACCCAATGATTGATCGGTAACAGTAGCACCAGCAATGGCATGGTTTTTACCAGACAGGATGTATTCCAGATTTTCCGGTGATACCTGTTCAAGCTGTCCAGTGAATGCAACGCCCGTGGTCTGCACCAGAGTGAAGTCTGTTGCACGTTGGCCAGTCATTGATTCTTTATGCTCAAGAATTTCAGCCGTTAATTCCAGCTCAAATTCAGGTACGTTACCAATGTGGCGCAATGCACCCGGTACACCATTGACGATAGGTGCAAGATAGAATTCACCCTGCAACGAGATATAGTTATTCGCCATTTGTTTTTACCTCTTTTTTGCTTTCAGACGCTTGGATTTCTTCGATCACGCCACGCTGCAATAAGTCTTTAATTTGTGCTTCTGTTAAGCCAGAAACAAAATCCCCGGCAGAAAAACGCCCCACGGGTTGCAGGGCTTTGTATTGCTTTGCCATGAATGGCTCCTAAATAAATCGCTTCGATTCAAAAACGGCGGTTAGATATGCAAATCCCGGTGAAAAGCCTTCCCGAACTTCAACCAGAGACAATGGACGTGCACTTGAATCCGGCTGCCAACCTGACAGCAACTTAATGACCGAATCCAGCAAAGCTCCTGCTTCGTCTGTCACCACATTGCCATTGCTCATCTGTGATTGAGCATTACGACAGGCGACTGTTACTGCCCAGCGCAAGGTCAACATATTAAGCTTGCCTTGGCCAGCCTCAGCCGTTGGCACAATGCGCTGAAAGTTCACATGAGCCGCTGGTGTGACCTGTGACATCTCAGTGACCAGTACCGAGTTCAACGGCGTGTAGACCTGCTTAAACTCTGGAATATCCTTGAGCTTCAGCGCTATCTCATCACGGATCGCAAAAAAGTTAGACACCTATATGTCTCCCGATAATCTCCAGAATGTTTTGCTCATCCTCGGCATCAATCCCCAAGAACTCACGAGGAGGAATACTGACATGCTTGGATTTCCGATACTGACCACCCACAGCAAAAGTTAAATACTCTGCTGTTTTTGGATAAATCTCTGCACCAAAATGCAAGACATGGGCATATTCAAAATCTGTGCCCACTTCCACGCCATTGGCCAAGACATTATGAGTAATGGAATTCATCAAGCGGCCAGTATCACGTAGCGTCTGGCCATTCTGATTTGCGGCTCGCCATGATTGTTTCCATGGATTGCCATCAACATCATGCTGACCGGTAAAACGCCGCTGAGTACTCGATACCAGTTCAGCACCGATCTCATCAAACATGGCAGCAGTATTTAATCCTGCCAGTTGAGTGAGTGCTTCCATCACAGGAGATAAGCCATCAGCCTGAATTGAAATTGCAAACGCCATAAGACCTCCTAAGGAGAAGGCATTTTATTTAACACATCATCCCCAAACACACCGCCTTTGTAGCTCGTGCCGATAGGCATTGTTGATGGTTTATTCTTTGGCTGGTCATCCACGATTTGATTGCTTACTACATCCTGAATTTGCAAATGTGCTTTGTTATTCGCCACCAATTTTAAAAATGAAACAGCATCTTCATATCGCTGTCGCACTTCATCCGTTGGCTGCTGAAAATAAAGACGATAACGTGCAATATCACACGCCATGCGCTCTAAATTACTTGGCACATTTGGCAACGGTAAAGCATAACGACCACCGATATAGCCATTAATTTCTTCCGTTGCATCCTGAATGGCATCCTGAACCGCAGTTGATGTATTTGCATGCATCAACTTTAGCTCTTGAATTTCGCCACCAAACCGTGCAACCAAATTTGCTTCAGTTGCATACATAGTTCACCTATCAGGTTCCAGTTGGTACTGCGGTACCAATCACTTTCACCAATGCTTTAGGCTTAGCTACGATTGGCAACTGGTTAGCCTGAACATGCAGACCAAAACCACGGTCATAATCAAGCGTGCGCTGTTTTGCGTAGTAAGGAAGTGCTAAAGTATTAACCGTTTCGTTAAAGTCGGCAGGTGCTAAAGCAGTCATAAATACGTCTTGTGTTCCGCGTGGGTAGGCATGACCTGTATTTGATGCAATCACAGGTGTAGCACCTACTTTGTTGCGATTCACAATAAACTTTAAGCCGCCAAATTCAAAGCCTGACGTATTAGAACGCCCTAACTTTTGTTCAGCTGCCGACCAACCCAAAAACACTTCTTTCACATTTTTATGGATAGTAAGCGCATCATAGAAAGTACGATCAACTTCAACTTCGATAGATGTGTAAATCTCTTGACCTAAACCATCCTCAATAAGGTCAATCACGTCTTGACACTTCGCCAACACGTTTGTAGTCCCTGTACCAAGATCAAAATAAACAACTTGCTGTTGCACACCAAAGCGAGCGTTATAGTCCACAATGGTCGCACCATTTGCGTCTAAGATAACGCCTTGTTTCGCTTTAGAACGGCGATATGCCAAAGTTGCATCAATCTTGTTTTTCATAGATTGAAGCTTATCAAGCACTTTACCTTGTACGGTTTCAGCTTGTGTCGAACCAAAAGCACGCACACCCATCACATCGGATGCTAAAACAACATCCTCAAGCGGCATGTGTGGAATTGCAAACGACTCAGCGGTACGCACGCCACTTGAGTTCTTAGGCGCTACACCACCCCATGCAGTTGTAGGTACTAAGATTGAATTTTCAGCATAAAACTCAATGTCAAATGACTTGGTTGTGCCTGAAATTGGGCGAAATAGCTCAACATCACCAGGGTTTCCGATGCGAGTTGGTAGGCTGCTGATTGCAGCAGATAATTCTTGTGTTGAAAAAATAGGGTCCATATTTAAATTCCTTATGCTGAACGAACAGTGGTGATGTCTTTTGCTGCTAGATCAGCAAGACCAGCTGCAATATCAGCAGCTTCAAGTGCTGCACCCCAAGTCAGGTTCTCAGCAACAACTTTTGCAGTACGAGCGACAATTACGCCTTTCGCTGTAGCTGCGGCACCTGTGATTACAGGTTCACCCACATATATACCAATCGCAACTTCGCGCGGTACTGCTGGATCATCGCCCGATGCATCAACTGCAGCCGCTGCGGTAAATGCTTGAATTTGACCAGTGGCATTTAATGACACCACAGCACCATCAACCAAAGTTTGCGATGCTGCAATTACTACGTTTTCACGGCTTGGACGATGATTGCCATCAAGCTCGTTAGCAAGCCATGCCGATGTTGGTTTTCCTAAAGTAACTGTCATGAGTTATCCCCTGTTATTTACGTTCTTTTGCAAGATCGACTAATGTTTTCTGATCTGCGTTAAATTGATTTTCGCCACCGTTGGCTTGGTGAGTAAACAAGTGTGCCAATGCTGGATTTGCTAACGGCGTTTGTTGCTGCTGTCCAGCTGGCGCTTGTGGCTGTGATGCTGCAAATTGACGAAGATGCTTAGCTGAGAATGCAAATGCACTGTCATCAAGATTCTTCATTTCTGCAATATCTTCAGCGCTAAACTCTTTACCTAGGTCTTTAGCCAAAGCGCTGATTTCGGCATCACGTTTTGCAGCGGCAAATTGCTTATTTTGTTCAGTCAAAGTATTAACCTGACCTTGTAGCTCTGTAATTTTGGCTTTCGCCTGCTCTAATTCGGTCACGTCTGTGTCCTCTGGTTGATTAAAGTTTTTTGGAGAGTGGCTTGCTGCCACTGCGCTTGTGTTGTCATCCGCACCCAAAGCACAGAAAGACACTTCACGAATACGACCACCGCGGAATACAGTAATTGGCCCTTGGTGTGTTTTACCGTTTACAAAAACTGTCTTATCAGCTGCGATTTCTTCGGTTGAGCTTGGCTCGATACGAACTGACATTTGCCATGGAAAGCCATCATCCGAATCTTGAGCAACCTGAGTACCGTACTCATTACTCATCAAGTCACCAGAAATCACCAAGCCTTGCTCGTAGTTAATGCTGTGACTGTTGATTGCACCTGCACGTTGCTTTGAACAGTGTTCAAGTAGTGCAGGAATGCGACCTTTGATTTGCATAGAATCCAAATCAAAGATGATTCGATCCCAATACCAATGATCGACGATTGGCTCTCCGCTGTAAGCCACGCCTGTAAATGTGCGCTTTTTCTTCCCTTCTACGGGCTGTTCAACTGCAAACGTACCAAGCTCAAAGCAAAACTGGTCCTTTGGCTTTTCATTTGGATCTGGCATTTTTCATGCTCCATAAAAAAACCGCCCTTTCGGCGGTCATGATTTATTCGGTAATTTCAACTAGGGATAATCCCAGCTCTGTAAGTGCGGCTTGCCAATTCACTTGAGCATTACCGTCCAGGACTAATCGTTCATACAAAAACTCAAGTGAAGGTGC
>JADHEF010000992.1_pt1 | contig 21570 bp, 32 predicted proteins | sample 8952391 | NCBI WGS metagenome assembly JADHEF01 (sample SAMN16124439, study PRJNA663245) | bioreactor sludge metagenome | isolation source: sludge (nitrite) | place: India:Bengaluru | collected 2019-02-28
CCTTGTGCTCGGTATTTACGGCGTCCGAATCCTTCTCCCACTTCTTGCCGAAGGGGGGATTCGAGAGGCAGTAATGGAAACGCTCGTTGGCGAACTGATCATTAGAGAGCGTGCTGCCCAGACGGATGTTCTTCGACAGATCGCGCCCAGGATCAGATTCGAGGGTGCGCAGCAACATGCTGGTCAGGCAGACAGCATGAGTTTCCGGCTCAAGTTCCTGTCCATGCGGAACAAGGACAGGCGGCACCTTGAAGCGATTGCCGTACTCGGCAACGTGGTTCATGGCGTCAGTCAGAAAGCCTCCAGTGCCGCACGTCGGGTCATACAAGGTACGGATCAGGCCGGGGTTCGATTCGAACAAGGCATCGTCAGGGTCGAGCAGCAGAGCCGTGGCCAGATGCACCACGTCGCGGGGTGTCATGAAGTCCTCAGCCCCTTCATTGACCTCGGCACCAAATCGGCGGATCAGGTGTTCATAGAGGTTGCTCATCACGCGATCCGGCACCGCCTCCGGATGCAGATCGATACCGGCGAAATTCTTGCAAATCTTGAAGAGAACACCGGCCTTGTCGAGACGAATGACGGTGTTCGTAAAATCGAACTGCTCGAAGATGATGCGAGCGTTGTCCGAGAAGTGGGCGATGTAGTCTTGGAGGTTTTGGCGGGTCTTGGTGCTACCCAGCGTGGCCAGCGCGTATTCGGAAGTGTTGTAGAACGGGTAGCGAGTAGCCTGACGGAGCACTAGATCGATATCGATCCCGGCATCCTTGAAGGCCGCATGGCTTTCACGAACGCCTTCGCGTGTCGGCTCCAGTACGCATTCCAAACGACGCAGCAGCGTGAACGGCAGAATGATCTTGCCGAAATCCGTGTGCTTGAAATCACCCCAAAGATCTTCGGCGTTTTTCCAGATGAAATCCGCCAGCGATGCGCCCGAGCCTGCCTGTTCTGCCATGTGGTCCTCCAACCAAGTTTTGCACAAAACAGTCTATCAGACTGGTTGCATAATTCAACCATGTTTTGCACAAAACGGAGAGTTATCACGTTTGGCGTAGATTTAGGATTCCAACCTCAGTTTGCACATAGCCGTTTGTACGAACTGGAAGAGGAGTCATTACCGGGTCAGGCGAACAAAACGAGGTTTGGCGGTTATCTAGTCTTGGCGAGGAGTGGGCATCGTCAACGCAATATGAGCAACTTGGCGTGACGAGCGGATGAGAGTGTCCGACCTGACCGGCCAAGACTTGGCGTACTGGGTTGCCATGGCCAATGCGACTGGCTCGCGGCAGGCTCACAACATCGTGAGACGGCACTATGGCACCGGCCCTTCCAGACACGAGCCAGGCGATGAGGCCTTGATGCGCGACTTCGTATCAGGAAAACTCGGCCCCATTCTGCCGACACGCGAGGATTGGCCCTAGAGACCCGCAAAGCCATGATAGAAGGTGTGCGGCAACATGCTTTTGTCCCGCATGTCCTGTTCAAACCGACTGGAGGAACCGATGGGTCATACGCTGAATGATCTCGCCAACGATTTCCATGCGATTCGCAATGGCGACGCGATCGATGCCTTTGTGAGTCGCTATGCGCTGTCACAAGCAGACCCCGCGAAGTATCCGCACGTGCGAAATCTACTGGAGGTATACAAAGGGACCGTGTGCGAAACGAAGATCACCTTTCTGCACCGATGGCATGATCCGAGCCAAGCTTTCTCGATTCAGCCGGATATCAACAAGCTTGAGTTGCACATCGAGGGCGCGCGGCGGCTGACTACGGAGTATGCCGATGCGCTGTGATGAACACTTGCGGCAGAACGCCCCCGAAGTTGCCAACCGAAGTCATTCCCTACCTGATTGTTCGTTCGATATGCCATGCCAACGCAGCTGATTTACTCCGTAAAGCGACTTTTCTCCGAAGGGCGGGAACTTCCGAACTGGCGCCTTTCCGTGGTGCGCGGTATCCCTGCGCGCCTCATAATCCGGAACGACACCCATGATGGCGAGAACCTGAGAAGCCGACGAACCCTGTGTGCGACACTCTTGGATCCCGCGAGCGGGCAGCCCATACCGGAGTGCCCGACGATGTACGACGTCCAATTGCTATCCATGACCAGCGACGAGCTGATCTTGGCGGGTATCGAACGTATTGAAGGTCTCAATCCAATCCATTGCGCGCAATGCTGGCTCGCGACGCCGATCGAACTGGTAATCACGCCGGAGTGGTCGCCTGGCGCCCCATGAGCCGCTCCGTGCCGACACCGCTTCTTGCTTTTCCGCCGAGGAAAATGAGTTTTTAGGCGCTTGTCGCACGAAACTGGCAGGCGATTCAATAGCACGGATAGACAGCAAACGAAATTGTCGTCTGCTGAGCATGTGGTTTCTTAAGGGAGATAGTGCAATGGCAAGCTACATCGAAGGTGCTTTGACAAAGGATGAGGTTATTCAGTACGAGGGGCGCATCAGCCTGTGGTCCCTGACACACTTGATTGTGCTCGGCGTACTGCTACTTCCGCTCTATGGAGTCGGACTAATCCTTCTGGCCATGGCATTTATCCGCTACAAGACGACGGAACTCGCTTTCACCAACAAGCGGGTAATCGCCAAGTTCGGTTTCATCAGCCGCCAGACCGTCGAACTCTATATTCCGAAAGTCGAGAGCATCCAAGTGCATCAAGGCATCCTTGGCCGGATATTCAACTACGGCTCGCTGATCATCTCCGGTGCAGGCAATCCGCAAGCTCCGATTCCGGGCATTTCTGACCCGATGGCCTTCCGCCGCGGCTTCATGGAAATGCAGGAAACGGCTGGCGCACGCTTATAGCCTGACGCAATCGCACACAGGGAGAACCATGGCGGACACAATGGATGCAGTACTGTCCCTTGCCGATACAACCGAAGTAATCCGAATCGCCGGAATCACTGGCGGTGGTATCGCCACCATGGTGGTTCAGGCGTTACGGAGAGGGACTCAGCGCCATGACTGACCCATCGTCCATCGGCGCAAGACTGCGAGAAGAGCGGCTACGACTTGGCCGCAACCAGGGTGATTTTGCGGCGATCGCCAATACGACCAAGAGAAGTCAATACGAGTACGAAAAGGATGGCGCCCCCCCCGGCGCCACCTACCTTGCCGCCATCGCTGCGGAAGGCGCTGATGTCCAATACATCATCACAGGGGTTCGATCGTCCTGTGCGTTGACGGACGATGAGCGCAGATTACTCGATCGGTACCGACAAGCTCCACCAGTTCTGCGCAAAGCAGCATTGCAGGTCCTCTGCGTCGAACCGTGAAATGCGAGCCACTTCGTATCAAAACGCGCGTGCGACCGATAATGCAACGAACCCAGACGACAACGGCGCCGCCATAGGTTCAATCGTCGCGCGAGCAGCAGCGGCCATCGGTTGCCGCCCGCCACGGATCTCTATCAGATCCATGCGTAACGCCTGCTACAACCCGTTGGCGCACAGAATCGCGGTCTCGAGCAGGCTCGTGCGAGATCTCCCCGCTGACCTCCTCGAAGTACTGATTGCTCATGAGGTCGGCCACGCAGCCCAAAGACGCGAGATATTGAGCGACGCCGCACGAGTTCTGCCCTGGTCGCTGGGAGTCTTGCTGCTGACACTACTGGCTACCGCCCTATTAGCGCTCGAGGGAGCCTCGATTCTCGCCGGGGCAGTTGGAGTCGTGGGCATCGCAACTGCGTCCTTCACCGAGAAACGCGCGTCAAGGAAATGGCAAGTCGGATACCTTCGCCGAGAAATGCAGGCCGATGCCTTCGCCAATCACTTCACCGGGCGCGAACATGGCACGGCTGAGATGCTGAAGTACTGCGCGGCCATTGAAGACCACGGGTCGTTGTCATGTGAAGCGCAAGCCAGAATTTCGGCGGTCAAGGCAAGATCCCCTCTTGCACCAACCCCGCCTGATGCCACACTGACGCCTTCAATTGAGGCATATCACCCGATACCCTCATCCACAATGGAAACAGAAACTCCGATGGAAACTCAAAACGAAATCGAAGAGCAGCTGGCGTCCGCTGGCGAATTGCTCATCCGTGCTGCCGCGCGGCTCGGAACTCTATCCGCCAACGATCAGGATGCACTGCGCCGGCGAACGAATGGCGAGCTTCATCATGGCATAGCCTTGGCGATCAAGGCTGCAGCCGCCGTTTCACCACAGATAGTGCAAAGTCTCAAGACGCACCCACCAGTTGGCTTTGATCTGACCATCGCAACGCCGCCGTCACCACCAAGCGCCTATTGAAAGACCCGAATCACTGCAATGCAGAGTAGTCCAGAGACCGAAAACGCCTCGCTGCGCCGTCAGCTTGCGGATTTGATTCACGCGGCAAAACAGAACGAGGAGAAGCTGAGACGCTTTGACGACGTGGAGCGGCGCATCATCAGCGCCAGTTCGCTGCCCGAGCTGATCGAGACAGTATTGGGCGAGTATCGGCAGGCGTTTGCCGTCGATACCGTAACGCTCTGGCTCGTCGACTCCGACGGTGAGGTGTCGAAATCGCTGGATCACGGAGACGGACTCGCGCAACACTTCGACGGCTTGATTTTGTCGGCGACTGCAACACCGCTGGCGTCAATCTACGCCGACGGCCTGCAGCCGGTCCTCGCGCCGTTCGAGCATGCCACACACTCGGAGGTGTTCGACGTCAGAAAGCATGCGTTGGGCTCGGTCGCTCTTTTGCCCTTGGTACGGCACGGATCGCTGATCGGGAGTTTGCACTTCGGCAGCGTCGACCCGAGGCGCTACACCGGGGATCAGGGAACGGCTTTCCTGGAAAGACTGGCGGCCGTCGTCGCTGTCAGCATCGACAGCGCTCTGTCGCACGATCGACTGAAACGGATCGCATTGACGGATGCTTTGACCGGTGTCCACAACAGGCGCTACTTTGAACGCCGATGCGCTATTGAAGCCGAACAGGCTCGCCGACACGGTCAGGACTTGTCGGCCATGTTCATCGACATCGACCACTTCAAACGCATCAACGATACGCACGGGCACCAAGCTGGCGACGACGTTCTGCGCAACGTGGCGAATGCGATCCAGGAAGGCTTGCGCGCGGGCGATACCTTCGCCCGGTACGGAGGTGAGGAGTTTGTCGTGTTGTGCCCCCATACGGATTCTCGAGCCGCCGAGACCGTGGCGGAACGAATCCGATCCAGCCTCGAACAACGCACCTTCCGATTGCAGTCCGGCCGCGAGATCAGGGTCACCATCTCGATTGGCATCGCCACCATGCCCACTGACAACGACGAGACCGAAAAAGCTGTTCGCGTGATGCTGTCGCTCGCCGATCAGGCGCTCTACCAAGCCAAGAACGATGGACGGAACCGCGTGGTGGTCAGTCGTCTATCGCCAACGTCGCCAGCGACACGCGCAAAATGGCTCGGCTGGCTGCAGAAGCGGGGCAGGGTAGGCAATACGGCCGCTGCTTGATCGGCGACCCATGCGGCGGTAACGCTACGCGCGGTGGGCCACCATCAAGAGCGCCACAAACACCGTCATACCAGCAGTTCGGAGATTGCAGTACTCGGCCTTGTGCCGCTCAAGCCACTGGTCGACACCATCCAGAGTGAGCGATTTCGCCAGAATGGCACCTGTGGTTTCAACGACGATTTGGTACATACAGGGGACTCTTCGATAAGCGTTAGGTGCAAATTGTAGAGAGGCGCGAAAAACCTGACCAGATGCTCCGCTCTCGATTCTGCATCGTTTCCCCCTTGCAAGTGAAGGCTGCTATGCGAAGCTCATCGCATCGAAACGTGCCTGCGTGCTGCGCGGCCACCAAACCATCCTCATTTGGAGAACCTTCATGTGTGACGACGCCTCGCCTTGCGACCTCAAGGCCATTCCACGGGCCGACCGAACCGACGACTTCGACCGATGGTCGATCGAGCAGGCCGAACGACTACACCCGCATTACCGGTACAAAATCGTATGCTCAAAATGGGGTTTTCAGCGAGTTCTGGGGCAGGGCTATCGCTACGGTGTGGCTCGCGCTTTGTCTGGCGTTCTCATGGACATGTGCGCACATGCAAGACCAATGGAGGACTCCTGGACACGACCGATATTCCGTCTGGAGCTCATGCGGTCGCTGATTAGGGCTCGGCAACATGTCGGAGATCTCGCCTTCGTCCGCCACGAAAGCAATCTCAGGTTTCGCGAAGACGGCTCACTTGCCACGTTCACTTCGCGCGAGCTGCTGGTGACGATCGAAGAGATACTGCCGTCGGGCGGGGTCCATCGCGCGCGCAGTATGTCGGGACTCGTTGTCGAGAACCCGACCGTGACCAAGTCGTTCGCCAGCGACGACGTCGACATGCCGGTCTTTACAAAGCACGTCACTGAAATGCTAGACGGCTGTTCCGAGCGCGAAGCCTATGACTACCTCACGTCTGCGGACCACCTGACCGAGGCAATCTTCCTTTATGCGCGCCATGTAATTCCACGGACAGCATTCGACTGCGACCAAGCCGTTGAGTGCATACGCACCATCGGCCTGCCGCGAGGTCACGCTTGCCCGACGATCGAGAAAGATCGCCTCGAGCAACAAGTCACGTCCATCTTGGGCGGTACCGCCGATCTGAGATTGGCGGCATGAGACAAAGGGAGCGCAGAGCCCCGGTGCAGCGCTGCGCGCCCGTCGGCGCCTTACTTGCCCTTGCCGGGGGCCGCGTTTCCACGTTTGCCACCGGACTTGTTGCCCGTCGTGCTCGGCCAATTGGGATTGGGTGCGGTACCGGAGTTGTTGAGCGTCTTGATCATGATGAAGTCCTTTCGTTGGAAGTAGTGATTGGTGTACCGTGCGGCACGGTGCAATAGTCGCCTCTTCGCTCTCTCACCCTGTACCGTTTCATGGAAAACATAGTATTCGAGCAATCGCAGCCATCCGATACATCCGCCGCCGATGCCGCGCTCGAGGAGATGTTCATCGTCCCGTACGAGTCGGTCACGATCATCCGACCCCTCGGCCCTTATGGGCGCATGCTGTCGCTGTCACCAGGCGTTCGCTCGGCTCCGAACGCTGACTTCCTTTATCGGTTGCTCACGAACCATTCGAGCCACCAAGCCCTGTTGCGCACCGCCACTGGCGATCAGTTCAAGAATCTTGAGAACCTGATCCGTGGTCGCCATCAGGTCAGTGCGACGACGCGATCCGTTCTGGCTGCACGATTGCAGTGCGGACTCGACTTCATTGCAGAACTGGACGGAAGCGCCCCCAACGGCCCACTGGTACCAGGGCTGCAGCAATTGGTCCAACTATTCGAGGGAATCCCCTCCTGGCTGGCGGGGACGATCCTGAGCGTCAACGTTCCGTGTCCTTGCTGCGGCGCCAACATGGTCAACGATGTTGATGTGTGGTGGCAAAGGCATGCGCCATCGCTCGGAGAAGCGGAGTATCGGTTTGTCGAGCGGCTCCTGCGTGCCTTGATCGGCGCCAGCCTCTGCGAATTGCTCGCACACCACTTGGCCGGAGCTCGATCGCCATCACTCGGAAACCTGTCGGTTCTCGCCAATCCGGAGAGGCACCCGATCGGCAACTGGCTCGGCGAGATTCTCGCACAGCTAGAGTTCAAATCGCTGTCACAGCTCACTGCTCACATGCAGCTCAAGGGGTACGACGAGAACGCCTATGCTCACGGCCGACTGAGAAAGTGGTCGTCGGGACAGGACGCCATGCCATTCGCGGAAGGACAGATCCTTGCCCGAAGCGTCGGTACGCCACCGGGGAACGAACGGCGCCTGTGCGCGGCCCGTACCATTGCGCTGGCCGCGGACTTCATCATGGCCAGTGCGTCGGGCGACGATTTGTGCACTCGATCCAAGGCACAAACTGTACTGGACGCTCGACTCAGGGCGCTCTCTGTGAACACGGAGCTGGTCTGTCGCCGCATTGCGGGCAAATTGTCCATTACCCCGGCGGCGACACCATCACCAGGCACCTAGATCTTCCGAGACTTTGTGCGACGATTGCGGCCAAGACATTACGGAGCAAGGAATCATGGACGACCCACGAAATTCGATTTTTGATGTTCAATCGGGCATCAATGCACTTTGTGTTTATCTCGCCGACGTTGTGCAGAACGGCTCATCAGACGTGCGGGACAAACTGATCGACCTGCTGCACAAGTTGGTATCAGGCGAAGCCACCAGCACGATATTTGCTGACTTCAGCGTGCCTGGCCAGAAGAGCCGGATCTTCTTGATCGCCGACTCGGAAGAACAACAAATGAAGCTGCTGCGAGAATTTGAGTCGCAGCTGGAACAACAAATGCCACCGTTGCGACGGCGCAAGACAACATCCGCCATTGTCATCCCGTTCCCGTTTCAAACAGCCACCGAGGAAGCCGTTTGATGGAAGCCAACGAACTCGATCTTCGCGCACAAGCACTGTACGATGCTTGCCCAACCGTAAAGCCGGCATGGTCGCAGCTTGGAGAAACCACGCGCAGCGTTTGGCGCGATCGGGCCATTGCTGAGCACAAGAGCCTGCAAACACCCATGCCGGCGCCGAAGCCGCAAGCGGTGGCGATGTTGGAATCCATGTCCCTATTCTAGTTATGCGTTTCGTAGCGATTCCGTCGTTATCTGGATGCCTATTCCGATGAAACCCGCCACTGATTCCACTGCAAACCCTGCTACCCGTTCCGGTGAAATACCGCCAGTGGCGGCGATGGGGTATCAGCAATGATTGCTTGGCTGTTCGATGCATGGCACCGCGTTACTCGCATGCTCTACCTGCGGCGTCGCGCTTGGTTTTTCTTCTGGAAGTATGTTCGCGCTCATGGTGCGCTGGGGCGTGGTCACTGGCGCACGGGTTGGTATTGCCGCTACAGCAATCGCCTTGATCGTTTGCAACGCAGACAGTCGCCTTGGCAGGACGGTTGATAAGGTGGCGGAAATCACCGGAAATAGTGGCCGACTTTCAATCGGAAAGACTGGCCGACATTGCATCGGAATGGGTGGCGGTTTTGGGGTGGAATACGCAATCTGGACGCTAGCCATGAAGTTTGTCCTGCGGATGAGCTATCGGAAAACTGAATGCTGAGGCAGAAGACGCGTCGGCGCAGGACGTCCACCTTGACACCACGGACATCCGCACATGAAAATCACCCTCGTCGTAGCTCGCGACGCGAAAACAACGTAGCCACTCAAGCCTTTCCATCCTGATCCTTCCCCGAAACCGCATCGTCTTGCGCACTCCGCTGAGTGCCCATCACCATGCGCCGCTTTCGGCCATCCAGAATTTCTCGCCTCCGTGGCAGAACGGTAGCTGTGCATCACCGGGCATCTCGCCTAAGCCAGCATTCTCAACCCATCGCGGGAATTCCCGCATCGATGGGAATGCTCCGCGAGTCTTTCAAGGAGCATTACCATGACTCAAGTTATCGAACGAAGGATCTCTGGGTCCGTCAATCACGTTGATGGGGCAATCATCTTGCGCGGGAAGTTTGCAGGCTTCAGGTTGATCGCTCAGACAGCCTTTGGCCTGAAGACCGATCTGCTGAATGTCTATGGCCACAAGGGAGCCTGCATCGGATACATCCTTGCCAGCGAAATGGATTTCTTCGTTTCTGGCCATACCTCCGGCTTTACGCCGCAAGGTGGATGGCGTTCGAAATGGTCTTCCGACTTAATCACGCTGTTTGGCCTTGACGGTTGCGCGGTTGATCAGGCGTTCTGCCAATCTGCTGTCAACATGGTTGAATGTAGCCACTCTCTGCCTACGTTTGACCCTCGAGGTGGAATCCCGATTCCACCGCCCACGACGGCGATTGGAAACGATCAGGCCATCTCGTACCGCCCGGCCGCGAGCTTTCTGGCCGCGGTTGAGAATCTTTCAACCGACCAGCTGGATGACTGGTATGAGGAACACATCGGCTATCGGCTGTCGCAGGATGATCCGTCGCTGATCGGTACGCCGGAGCATGGATACGCGATTGCCGAGATGATGTGCCTGCATGCATGCGGAGAGGGCGAAGTCTATGCCGAATTGCTCCAGCTATTTCAGGCACGAGCAGCCAGCAAGCAGTAGTAGGAACCAACCCGGCCCTCCGTAGGAGGACGGAACGTTAACCCGGTGCGGGCCTCCCGCGTAGGGATGCTCCGCGTCTTTAATTCACAAGGAGTATCACTATGGAACAACAAGGAATGAGCATGACTGAAAAGCGGATTCTCGCGATCTTCCAACCTCAAGCATGGCAACGCGACTATGCGGTGGACATCGATGGCCGCTGTGAGGTCGATGTGACGGACAAGGTGCTTTCGCTGGCACTGGACGAAATCATTGGTCTGGACGACGATGATTACGACACCGATGATCTAGTCGATCTTCGGGTGTTGGGTCACAACGGTCCCTTCTACGTCACGGTCAAAGAGCAGGTTGCCGAGTTCTTCGGTGTTGATCGCCTGGCCGATGTCACGCAGGAAATGCTGGACGCCGCGCGGACATTGGCGGTCAAACCAGTTAGCGACGGCGACAAACGAGCGGCAAAGGCATTGAATGCGATTTGCGATGCCGTGGATATCCATGCGCAACGTCTTGGCATCGATGGCGACCACGAGATCAAGGTTTGGCACCTCTTGGCCTCGCTGCATGAATACTGCGGCATCTACGCAGTTCACCTCCCGCAACAGTTCGCGGACGTTCGTCGCCAGATTGACGCGGGGGAGATCGCCTCGCCTGAATGGACAAAATGGAATGGGCCACAGCCACCGTTGCAGGTCTCGACCACCGTTTAAGCCAGCAAGCCGCACCACGGCGCGTCCCTTGGGATGAAACCAGCAGTACAGCACGCCCGTTGTCTCTTCGGAGATGACGGGCTTTTTCGTTGTCGGAGTCGACAGGCCGATCGGACCGTGCGTCCTCCGAATCAGGCGCCCGATCATGAACCCGGCGTTCTTGACACAGACACGGTCCGCACATGAGAATCACGCAAGTCGTAGCTCGCGACGCGAAAACAACGTAGCCGCTCAAGTCTTCCCGCCAAACGCCCCCAAGCCCCATCGTCCTGCGCACTCAACTGAGTGTTCATCACCATGCGCCGCTTTCGGCCATCCAGAATTTCTCGCCTCCGTGGCAGAACGGTAGCTGTGCATCACCGGGCATCTCGCCTAAGCCAGCATTCTCAACCCATCCGGGGAACACCCCGGCAACGGGTGCTTCTCCGATTTCTTGAAAGGAAAAGCACCATGAAGTTCTTCAACGCAGTTCGCAAAAACACATCAATTGGCGACGGTACCGTTCGCGATCTCGTTGGCTGGCTGGAACGCTTCATCAACGTGATCTTTCCTGAGAACGGAATCGAATATTGGAGTGGCCACGAGTTTCCCGCGTCAGCACGAGACATCGGCCGTCGCCCCGTCCCCACGAGCGGCTTCGACCCGACAAGCGTGCATCACGTCGCTTGCTATGTTCGTGGGGGATACAGCGAAGGCAACATCATCGAGGCGAGCCTCGTGTTGCGCGACGGAACGCTCTTCACCTTGGCCTGGGTGAAAACCTTCGGTAAGGAAGACGAAAACTGGATGATCGCGCGGGCACTGAGTCAGGTGCTCGATAGCCTGATCTACTGGCATGAAGTCCCCGAGCTCGTCGAGATGGACAGGAAGCTGCCGCGCAATTTCTCGCATGAGCGCATCAGCAACCTGACCGAAACCATTGAACTGCTCCACGACGAGCAACACCTGACCGTCCGAACAGCCAGTGGTCGGATTTTCGATCAACGCGATTGTTCGGAGTTTGGCGTCGGCGCCAAATGGGCTGTCCTTGCTGCCCGAGACGACTGGAAAACGGTCCTCAACAGCGCCAAGGTGGCTTTCGTCGAAGTTAATCAGACGACCGCTGCAAACGATCAGCAGAAGGCAACGCTCAGCGCAGCCTGATGCCTGAAATGTCCATCACCCCCTCGGAGGGCTCGCCCTCCGGGCGGGTTCTCCGTCTTTGACTGGAGAATCATCATGGACATGTCGATCCCGTGGCTATGGCCACAATTGACGTTTGAAATACCGGGCAACCCGGCGACAGACGAATATCTGTTACCGGTATCCGGTGGCGCCGACAGCACTGCGTTGGCGCTACTGCTTCACGAACTGGCCCCTCACATCAACTTCCGGATGGTCTTCACCGACACCGGCGCTGAGGAGGCGCCCACGCTGGCCATGCTGGACCGGCTGGAAGAATGGTTGCACAAGCCAATCGAGCGCCTGAAGAGCAAGGGGTTGTTCGATCTGATTCGCGACTACAACGGCTTTCTGCCGAGTCCGACCGATCGCTACTGCACCCGCGTGCTGAAGCTCGAACCGTTCCGCGAATGGATCTCCCTGTTCCAAGGGAAGACCAAGTGGATGTTCGTAGGCATTCGTGCCGATGAGTCATCACGTTTGGCGTTCGCGATTGATGAAGTCGAGACGGTCATGCCGTTCGTCGAGATGGGTATCAATCGAGAGTGGGTCTATCGCAAGCTGGCTTCGACAATTGGCATCTCGTCGAGCTACCGCACCAGGACGCGGTCAGGATGCATATCCTGCCCGTACCAGCGAACGTCGGAACTCATCGGCTTGCTGCAGCGCAGCCCGGCCGAGTTCGAACTCGGCGCCAGCTGCGAAAAATTGTCGGCTGCCGACAACAAGCGCCACGATCCAGGTGTTCCGCTCTGGCGCGATACTGGACTCTCGGCCAACTGGTGTTCGTTGCCAACACCGGACTCCGACACGGAAATCCGCGGCGGCATCACCAAGGCCAAGGCGCCGGACCTCTTTGGAGCTCGGGTGTTCATCGGCGGTGAGTTCTTCATGGACGGGCTGTTGCGTCCTGACGAGTTCATCTGGCATCAGCGCGTCGTCTGCTTCAGCAGCACGTTGTTCGGCGTCAAGAAGCAGCTGGACGGCCGGTACCAACATCTGTTGTCGACGGCCGAAGTGCATGGACTGACGGAGGCCGATATGCGTGAGAAGGCACGATTTGCCATCTGGTATATCGAGCTGCCGAGCGATGTCTTCGATCCGAAGGGCATTTCCGAGTCGGAAGACGATCCCAGTTACACATGGGAGGCTGGCAAGTCGTACCGCCAGATTCGTCATGTCGTGGATTGGGCAACACGCGTACTGCACGCTGAGTACGAGCGCCGGCTGGCCGCCAGCGAACCGCCGCTTCTCTCGCCGCAATATGAGTGGGCAGAAGCTGCGAAAGAGACCCTGGCCGAAGCAAAGGAGCCGCTTGGGTCCGTGCTGGTCAGTCAGTGGTATCAACCGTCGGAGAAGGTCATCGAGCCGGAAACCGAGGAAGAGGTCCTGCGACTGACGCCTTGCCCGATGTGCCAGATCTAGCAAGCAGTTTTCAATCAACCGCCCGGTGGGTCACCAACCCATCGGGTGGTGACTCTCCCGGGCAACTCACAGGAGAGCAACAATGTCTCAAGCCTACCGATCGACCCCCGCCAGGGCCTTGAAGGTCGGCGACTGGATCGTCTACGCCAATTCCCGCATGAACGAACGCGTGGTCGGCGTTCAACAAACGCGTGATGGGCAAATCAAGGTGCATCACGACTACGGCAACGGCGGCGAGCCGGCGACATCGTTCTACGATGCCGACGAACAGCTTTGCGTTGCCTGAAGAAGGCTTTATGGCCACTGGCGCCGGAATCGCGAGATTCCGGCCAGCCGGGTTCATAGCCCAATGTGGCCGACTGCGCTATGATGCGTTCTCCGGTAGCTGGCGTTACCGTCTCCAAGCCAGCCTTCTCTCCACGTGCCCGTCGGGCACACCTCCATCTCACCAGAATCTTGCCCCGAACGTTTGGCGTTCCGGAGAGGATTTTCTACGCGCAAGCGTGAAACGGTAGCTGATCGCACCGGGCATTGTGCCTAAGTCAGCATTTCAAAAACCCTCGCGGGACTCCCGCGGGATGCTCCCGCGAACACTCAAAGGAGCAATATCATGGCAAACACCTATTTTGACCTGACCGGCGTGCTGGTACTGGACAAGGTCACACCGGTCATTGAGGCCGTCTTCGGTCCGTACGAACTGGATGGCAAGCATCCCGGCAACGGAGAAGCGTACATCGCTAATCTGGCCGAATCATCAAGTTGCACCTGGGACTCGATCCTGGACAATCTTGGCGAGCTCGCTGAGGACGTCGGTGTTGCAACGACCGGCCCGGACGGCAATGAAGTCGAGACGGTCGGTGAGATGCTGAAGAACCTCGCGCCGCATTTCAACGCGGTCGAAGATGCGGATCTGGATCGCCTCATTGAGGACGACTGCTTCAGCCGCGATGAGACGGCGGACCTGACGTCACTGTTCGTCATCGCCAAGGCATTCGACGACGGACATGGTCTGAAAGCAATCAAAGCCGAAGGCGGGTGGCACTGCGACAGGCCGCGTCTCTTCCAATTCGGTGGCTGCGGTGACTATGTGGGATTGCATTTTTCCACCCACAGCGATTCGCACACAGCCGTGTCGTTTGGAGAACGTGTTGAGCAAGCCCTCGGCAACGGCCAACACGACGTCGTTGCGCAGATGGTCGGCGAGCGGATCGACATTCTGTTGTCCGGCATCAAGAATACCGACGCGCGTGAGGACGTACGAAGGAAGCTGGGATGCGGCATGGAATCCAATGAGCAAGAGTACGTCGGTTGGATCTATACCTGCCCTGATTCGACGAAGAAGATCCCGCCAGTGCTGTCATTGCACCGATTGGACAACCAGCATGGATGGATTGAGCGCCCCATGCTTGCCCAGAAAGCCGGTTGATCGAAAAGCACGGCGGCCAGCACAGCAGCAATCACATCAATGAGGGATCTAGCCCGGAGGGGCATGATTCCCTCGCATTTCACATAGGAGATTCACCATGACTAAATCCAAGAACTACCGCACAGAAGTCAGGACCGACAGCGACTACGACGAAATTCCGTCTGTGGCCGTATTCAGCATCGAAGAAGCCACGGCACAGCGAATTCTCAAGCTCTCGGCTCTGGTCAAAGACCACGGCCTGTACAAGATTGAAGAGTTCGACTATCGCACGGCGTTTCTGAAGAGCGGCGCTGAAGATGAGATCGATGACGACGATCATGCCTCTACGGAGGCGGATTGCCTGAATGTCTCGGAGCGGGAATTCTGGTTCTCCGCGATCATCAAGCACACCAATGTCGAAATCGTCACTGGCCGGCAGTCAATCGCCGATCTGGCGAGCCATTTCGGTTTGGCGAGTGAAGCAACGGAAGAAGCCGGGAAGACCGCACCGGTTCTGAACGAATGCTTCGAAGGGTATGTTGCCTTCGATGGAGTCAGGATCACAGCGAGCTTTGAGGTTCCGGCCGGCGCCGGCGTCGCGGAAAAGGATGCGGCATTCATGGCCGCACTGGCGCAGCAGGCAGACGTCAATTATCTGTCGATTGGCGCAATGCACGGCTGACCACGTTTAAAACCATCTGCCCCATCGGGATTTCACCGTCCCGATCGGGACGGGTCTCGATGGGCTTCTTTGCAAAGGAGAAGCACCATGAGCAAATTGAACAGACTGTATGAACTGATGACCGCTGTAAGCACGTCCGCAAGCAACGAAGGTTGCGAAGCAGGCTTGATGGTTGTCGGGGATGCGGAACTCTGGGACTTGTTGCAATACATTCGGCTGCTGAAAGCGTCGAATGAAGGGCAGCAGGACTCGTCAGCGCAAGCGGATACTGAAAGCATCTGCAAACGCCTTGTCGACTCGGAAGAGCACGCCGTCGAGGCCGCTGTCCCGGAGGTTGCCATCGAGGCCGCCGAGGTTATCAAGCGCCTGTCGGACGCCTTGAAGGCCACTCAGTCTGCTTTGTCGCAGGCAATGCAGTACGCCGAAAAGGCCGACAAGTTCGTCCATCAGATCGGAGCCCTGAGCATTTGGGAATACGACCAGAATGATGGTACGCCTTACGAGGAATGTGACGAGCCGGATGATGGCTTCCTGGACTCGCACACTTGTCTCATGGGCCTTATCGAGCAAGCGCGCGTTTTGCAGGAGGGCAAGTGACATGAGCAAGCAGGTTACTGCGTCCGAACTGGCCGAGATTGTGACCCGTCTCTTGACGGACACCGAGACCACCGGCGAACTGGACGGACATGAAACGTTCCAAACGTTCATGACCGACATTGCACAGGTCGTTTGCGACCACTGTGGCGGGGAGATTCACTACCCGGCCGATCAGCTGGATGATATCTGGTACGTCGGTATACACGGCAATGACTCCCTTCCAAGCGCCATGGGCGGCATCTGGCGCGAGTACGACACGGAAGGAGATCTGTTTGCGGCGGGGACGGCGGAATGGTTCGAGGCGAAGTATGGCCAAGAACACCCGGACTGGCCAAAGGCAGAATGGCAGATCGATGTTGCGAATCTCGATACCAAGCTCGGTTACTGGGATTGGGTCGCGCATAACGTCGAAAGCGCCTCTACTGAAAGCAACGGCACCGTTGCCGAGGTAGCCTGCGAAGTATCACCAGGCTAGCCACGATACCACCCGAGGATGCCCGGACTCCTGATGGAGCCGGGCATTGCCGGGACGCTCATTTCACCTGCGCTAGCTCTTGCGAAGACTAACCTTCCCGCCGTACCATGCTCATGCGGTCGCTGGCGTTGCCGATCCCCAAGCCAGCCGTCTAGCGTCGCCGTCCGCGACACATTCCCGAACAGAAATCAGAGTCTTGTCCAAAACGCGACCGCGTTCCGGAGAGGATTTTCTACGCACTTGTGCGTGAAACGGTAGCTGTGCATCACCGGGCATTTCCGCCTAAGCCAGCACTTTCAATCCCTCGCGGGCATTGCCCGACGCTCTGGGGATGCTCTGCGAATCTTCTTAAGGAGCATCACATGAATCAAGATCAACCGCAAAAGACGGGATCGACGACGAACCAACGCGAGGGCAAGCCGTCGCCGCGTTTCGGCCATCGCGGACTGCACATCATCAATCTGGGCGGCGGAAACACGCCGCTTTTGCTCAAGCTGTACGGACCTGACAACCAAGTGGTAGCGACTTTGACCGAGGAGAAGGGCGAGTGCATCGACCCCGGCTACGTTGATTTCTTTCTTGGCCCGAACTGTCGGCCGGCAAAGTATCAGCGTTACTTGGTAGAGAAGCTCCCTGATGGAACGACCGGGGTTCTGCACGACAACCCGGCCTCTCTGGCCGGCAATCTCCCCGCGTGGATCGCATTCTTGGATCAGTGGGTCGGTCGCCATGAGGACAAGCCACAAGGCGCTGCTTGACCTCTAACTGTCGTGTCCCTATTCTCTTCTTAAGGAGCTACTGGTGGCTGATTTTTTCAGCGAACGGTTTGGTAAAAGTGTGTGGGTGACCAATCACGCTCGCGAACGTATGCAACGTCGAGACATTGACGCTGCTATGCTACAACGAGTCATCGAGGAAGGCGAAATCAAGCGCCGTGACGAGGTGAACCTGTGGGTTTTTGCTCACATCCAAGGTCGGACCGACAACTTAGTCTGCGCCGCCGTTGTCGAACGGGATGCAGTTGTCGTGAAAACGGTCATGGTCAATTGGGAACTGGAGGACGAAGCATGAGAATCAAGTACGATGAGCAGGATGACATCCTATTCATTGAGTTCTCCAAGGACCCAATCGTCAAGGATGTTTCGCATGGCTGGAACGTCAATGTCGGCTATTCGGCAAACGGAATCTCGGAAATAACGATTCTGGACGCTAAAGCTGCTGGCTATTGGCCCCTGGAAAACGCAAAGGATTTGCTGCCGATCGCAGCGTAGTTGATGGACCCGAGCCCACTTTCTCTTCGGAGTAAGTGGGCTTCTTCTTGCCGGTGTCGTCTCCACGGTCCCCGAGCAGTGTGAACTACAGAACGATCGCCTTGACACCCTTCGATCCGAGCATGAAAATCATGCCTGTCGTAGCTCGCGACGCGAAAACAACGTAGCCCATCAAGCCGCACTTTCCCACCCCCCCGAAGCCGCATCGTTCTGCGCACTCAGCTGAGCGCTCATCGCCATGCGCCGTTTTCGGCCATCCGGTATTTCTCGCCCTCGCGGCAGAACGGTAGCTGTGCATCACCGGGCATTTCCGCCTAAGCCAGCATTCATTAACCCCGTGGGGAATTCACTTTCCCAGCAGGGCATGGTGAGTCCCCCATACCTGATATGGAGAATCATCATGCATCACATCGTAAGCATCCTTCAGCAAGACGCGTCATCAGGCGGTTTTGGTCTCACGACCGTTGATGGCGTCATGCTGTTGCAGCGTCGTGGCATCTCAACGACACGTGAGTACGGCAACAAGGAACACGGCTTCTACGTTGTCGATCGCCGCGATGAACGCATCTCTGTTCATTTCCGTGAGCGTGATGACAAGGAAGAACGGTTCGCTCGCTTCTTCGGCGAAGACAAGTTGCTCGAGGCCCAGGAAGAAATCAAGGCGGTAACTGGTGCGGATCTCCGTTTCGGGGAATCGACACTGGCCTACTGCTACGCTTCACTTGGCGCCGCCGGTGTCGAACAGGATGATGTTTTCCTGTCGCCGCTGCGCTACGAACCGGGTTCGGACACGATTCGTCACGTCCCGACCAACTATTGCGTTGTCGCGTTCGAGGACGGTTTGTTTGCCAAGCCGGTACTCGATATCGACGTTGCGGCCGGCTTTTTGCGGCCGGCGGTGGAGGAAGCTCTGAAGTGCGGCTTCCATCCCTGCGACACGCGCTACGGTGACGACTATTGCAAGCGACGTCTTGCATGGTTGGCTGGCCGCTACGTCATAACCCGCCACACGGGGGCGAGCCTCGATTCTCAGGTCCTGAAACGGGACATGAGCACACCGACACGTTTGTCGTAACCGCAAGTCATCTCAACCACCCAGAGGGGACCATCCCCTCACGGGGAAGCCTCTCTGATCAATTCAGGAGGAATCATCATGTTCGTTGATATGGGGCAGGCCGACGCCAGTCTCTACCGCAAGCCGAGCTGCGCACAATTCCAGGTCGACTGGCTGCGCGCGATCGATCTTGCTGCGAAAGAAATGGGATACACCCACTTCATGGACGTGCCCGACGCCGAACTCGAGTCACTGAAGTCGACCGCCCGGCGCATTCAGAACGAAGGCGGCTGACATGAGTACACGAAAGTTCGATTTCGACATGAACGGCCGGAAGGTCACCGTGGAAGCGGAACAGGAAGGCTCGTGCCGCTACATGGTCCGGCTTTTCGAAGCCGGTTTCGGACGCACCCGGATCGGTTACTTGACCGGGCAACGTAGGAACTGGTTGGTCGAGTTCTTCGGCCAGCGTAACGCCCAGCCGTTCAATTCGGCGAAAGCAGCCTGTAAAGCATTGGCTGAGTGGTCCTTGACGCAACCGGGAATCATCGCCCGGAACGTCGGAAAAGCATCAAGAAACAGCGGATAGGCACTCGGCATATCTGCACATTATCAACCCATTCGGGGCATCCCGAATGGGACGCTCCGTAGTTCTGGAGCCATCACATGAAAGCAGGAGACATCGTCTGGGTATTCTTCCCATACGACGGCAGAAATGCCGACAAACCGCATCCTGCCCTTGTGCTGGATGTAGAGAGCAACGGCTTGGTCAGTGTCGCGTACGGCAGTTCAAAGCACGTCGACCTGTCCTGCCCGCGCCATAACGAGGTTGTTGTAAGCGAGAGGGAAGACCTGAAGCAATGCGGCCTGGTTGTTCCAACCCGTTTTGACCTCAACGTTCGAACCAAAATGACCGTTCAGGAGCATCGCCGCATCGGCGCGCTTCCGCAACGGAAATACAAGCAACTGTTCAGGGCCGCTGTGCATTGCGGACTGGTACCCGCTTGAAATTCATAAGTCTCCGGGTACCCTCACGGTGTACTCAGGAGACGACTCATGAAGAGGAGAAGAATCATCAAGGCACAGAGATCCACGATTTGGCGCATCCATCGCCAGAAGCGTGAGCAGTACGCCGGACTGCTTGAACTGTTCAGGCGGGAAGGCCTGATCGACGATCAGAACAGACCGACTGAAGAAGGCAAGAAAGCGCTGACCGACATCGAAGGATGATCGGCCAATGCATCAGGTCATCACTTTTCAAAAATCGTCCGGGGCACTCCATCTGCGGAGTGCCTTCGGGCATCTAACCAAAGGAGAAACATCATGTTTCAGAACGATGCATTGCAGTTCTATCCCACACCAAAGGCATTGGCTGAGAGAGCCTGGGCCAAGTTCAAGAACAAGCGCTTCAGCCGCGTTCTCGAACCGAGTGCCGGCGACGGTGCCCTGATCAGAGGCTACGAGCACTGGGACCGGGAGCACCATTACCGGCCGCCGGTCGACGCGATCGAAATCGATCTCACCAAACACGAAGCCTTGCGCAAAATGGGCGTCAGTGTGGTTGGAATCGACTTTCTGGAATTCCAGAGCGCTCCGATATACACCCACGTAGTTTTGAATCCACCATTCCGGTTGGGCGTGCAGCATGCGCTTAAGGCTTGGGACATTCTGTGGGACGGCGAAGTTGTTGCCATTCTGAATGCGGAAAGCCTGCGCAATGCGTTCTCCAACGATCGGCAGCGCTTGCTCCAGTTGATCGCCAAACATGGTGAAGTCGAGTTCATTGCCGACGCCTTCAAGGGCGAAGGCGTTGAACGAGAAGCCGATGTTGAGGTAGCGCTGGTGTATCTGCGCAAGGAAGCGAATCTGGAAAACGACATCTTCGGCAACATGCTGGATGGTCTGGACCAGGACGATGAAAGCGCTGAGCGCATCGCCACGGAGTTTCAACAGCGTCACGATATCGCTCTGCCCGCCTCGTTCATCGAGAACCGCGTATCGACCTTTGATGCCGCTGTTCGGGCAATGAAGGCGGCGGTGTTTGCCGAGGCTAATGCGTCGCATTACGAAACCCTGTTGGGCCAGACAATGGCTGAGCGCATTGATCGGAAAGCCGTTGATCCGGCCAAGACGACCGATTACGTGCTGAGTGAGGTGGAAACACGCTATGCCAAGTTGAAAGACGCGGCGTGGTCGGGAATTCTGCGGTCATCCAACGTGACTTCCCGGTTGTCGTCAAAGGCTCAGAAGCGCGTGGAATCCGAGTTTGAGCAGATCAAGAAACTCGATTTCAGCGTGAAGACGATCTACGGTTTCCTGACCGGGATCGTTGAAAGTCGAGGTCAAATCCAGCTCGATATGGCGTTCGATGTATTCCATTCCATCACCGAATACTGGAGCGACAACACGGTCTTTTTCAAAGGCTGGCTAAGCAATGACAAACATCGGACCTGTGGCTTTAGGATTAAGACAACCCGGTTCGTGCTTCCGCGAAATGGGACCTGGTGCCGCGAGCTTGATTGGGATGCCATGCAACGCCTGCGCGACTTCGACAAGGTTTTCGCCATGCTCGACGGCAAGGTGACACCCGAGGTCAGCCTTGAGGAACTGTTCACGAAGCACTTCAACGCCCTGTGTCATGGCGAACGTCTGAGTGGCAGTTACTTTGACGTCCGGTATTACCCAGGTAAGTAAGTGTTAGCGTGTAAAGACAAACAAGTTAGATAAGTAGAATAATGG
>JADHEF010000994.1_pt1 | contig 21558 bp, 22 predicted proteins | sample 8952391 | NCBI WGS metagenome assembly JADHEF01 (sample SAMN16124439, study PRJNA663245) | bioreactor sludge metagenome | isolation source: sludge (nitrite) | place: India:Bengaluru | collected 2019-02-28
GCCGCCATTTTGCCAGAGCCACGCGGGCTCTGGCTTTTTTCAACGGCCTGCTAGAGGCCGTGCGCATTCGCCTGCGCCCGGTGCTGATGACCTCGCTGGCCTTCATCCTCGGCGTGCTGCCGCTGGCCCTGAGCAGCGGCGCCGGTGCTGGCGGGCGCCAGGCCATCGGTACCGGCGTGCTGGGCGGCATGCTCGCCGCCACCGTGCTTGGCCTGTTTTTCATCCCCTTGTTCTATGTGCTGGTGCAGCGCCTGGCTGCGCGCCGCAACGCCCCACGCACTGACGTTGTTGCAGGAGAAGCCTGATGCGCCTGTCCCCTCTTCCCCTGGTGCTGGTCATGGCCTTGGCCGGTTGCGTCAACCTGGCCCCGGACTACCAGCGCCCGGCTGCCCCCGTAGCCGAACAATGGCCGGGCACCACCGCCAGCAGTAGCAACAGCGCCGACATCGCCTGGCAGGCGCTGTTCGTTGATGCCCGCCTGCGCGACACCGTGGCGCTGGCCTTGGCCAACAACCGCGACCTGCGGGTGGCAGCATTGAACGTGCGCAGTACCGTATCCAGCGTGCGGCGTTGTTCCCATCCGTTTCCGCCACGGCAGATGGCACCCGCCAACGCAGCGTGAGCGATGGCAACAACGCCGTCAGCAGCCAGTACAGCGTCGGCCTGGGCGTGAGCAGTTACGAGCTGGACCTGTTCGGCCGCCTCGGCAACCTCAAGGACGCGGCGCTGGAAGACTACCTGGCGCTGGAACAAACCCGGCGCAGCACGCAGATTAGCCTGGTGGCTGAAGTGGCCAGTGCCTGGATGACCCTGGCCGCCGACCAGCAACTACTGGCATTGGCCCGGCAAACCTACGCCAGCCAGCAGAAAACCCACGACCTGGTGCAACAGAGCCACGCGCTGGGTGGCGAGTCTGGCCTGAGCCTGTCGCAGGCGCTGAGTACCGTAGAGTCGGCACGGGCCGACGTAGCCAACTACCAAAGCCAGGTGGAACAGGACCGCAATGCCCTGGAGCTGCTGGTGGGTCACCGTCTGGACGACACGCTGTTGCCGGGCGATGCCCGCCTGGATGCAGCGCTGTTGGTCGGCGTACCAGCAGGCTTGCCTTCGAGCCTGTTGCAGCGGCGCCCGGATGTGCTGGCCGCCGAGCATACGCTCAAGGCCGCCAATGCCGACATCGGCGCGGCGCGGGCGGCATTCTTCCCCAGTGTCACCCTCACCGCCAGCGGTGGCAGCGCCAGCAGCGAGCTGTCCGGTTTGTTTGGTGGCGGCAGCCGCGCCTGGAGCTTTGCACCGTCGATCAACCTGCCGATCTTCAATGCCGGCAGCAACCGGGCGTCACTGGATGCGACCAAGGTCAACCGGGAGATCGAGGTGGCCACGTATGAGAAGACCTTGCAGACCGCTTTCAGTGAAGTGGCCGACGCATTGGCGGTACGGGGGCACATCAATGAGCGGCTGGATGCCCAGCGTGGCCTTACCAACGCCACCGAGAAGAGCTATGACCTGTCGTTGGCGCTGTACAAGCAAGGGTCTGAGAGCTTTTTGGAGGTGCTGGATGCGCAGCGGTCGCTGTACTCGGCGCAGCAGACGCTGATCAGCCTGGAACTGGCCGAGCAGCAGAACCGGGTGACGTTGTACAAGGTGTTGGGCGGTGGCTGGCAGGGCTGAAACTGCTACTCAAAGGCTTGCTCGGTCCCTGTGGGAGCGGGCGTGCCCGCGAACACCGGCATAGCCGGTGCCATCCACCGCGGTGGCTGCTTCGCGGGCTCACCCGCTCCCACAAGGTCCACAGTAAGCTTTCAATATGGCGTTCGCCTGCTCCCATCAATCGCGCAGGAAACTTTCCTCGAACGGGTAATGGGTCAACAGCTCATACCCATCCTCGGTCACCAGCAACTGATTCTCCAGTTTGATGCCGTCACGCCCACCCACCTCCCCCACGTACGCCTCCACACACAACGCCATGCCCGGCTGCAGTTCACCTTCGTAGCCATAAGACTCAAGGTCTTCCGGGTAACGAATGCTCGGGTACTCGTCGCACAAGCCCACGCCATGGAACATCACACCGTAACGCTGCTCACGACAACGTTCGGGCAGGCGGTGGCCGTTGCGGGTGAGGTCGGTAAAACGTACGCCAGGCTTGACCATCCCGGCATTGAAGTGGATGTGCTCGTGGGCGATGCGGTACAGGCGCTTCTGCTCGGCCGTGGGTTCCAGGCCACCACAGATCCAGCTGCGCGACATGTCCACGCAAACGCCATACACCCCGATCAGGTCGGTGTCGAACGACAACAGGTCGCCATCGCTGAGCACCCGTGGCCCAGACTCCTGAAACCAGGGGTTGGTGCGTGGTCCGGAACTGAGAATGCGGGTTTCGATCCATTCACCGCCACGGCGAATGTTGCCGCTGTGCAGCGCTGCCCAGACATCGTTTTCGGTGGCCCCCGCGCGCATCGCCTGACGCATCTCGGCAACCGAGGCCTCGCAGGAGGCCACCGCACAACGCATGGCCAGGATTTCGTCGGGCCCCTTGATCAGTCGGGCGAACTCGGTGACTTCCTGGCCGTTGTGTACCTGCACGCCCAAAGCGTCGAGGGCACGCAGGCCGGCCACTTCGATACGGTCCACGGCCAGGCGGCGGTTGTTGCCGGCGTGGGTGCGCAGCAAGTCGTCGACCTGGGCGCAGAAGCGCCGGGCGTGCTCGTCGGTGCGGTCGCCGGTTTCGAAGTAGAAGAAGGAGGCACCGCTGCGCAGCTCGCTCACCAACGGCAAGTGCGCGGACAAATGGTCGCAGCCATGGAAGTCCCACAGCACCACATGGCCGCTGGCAGCAACGAAACAGGCGCGCGCAGGGTTGTGGGTGGTCCAGAGCTGCATGTTGGTGGTGTCGGTGGCGTAGCGGATATTCAGCGGGTCGAACAGCAGAATGCCGCCCAGGTCGCGGGCCGCCAGCTGGTCACGTATGCGTTGCAGGCGGTATTCGCGCAGGGTCGGCAAGTGCGGCGCCTGCAGGCCAAGCGCTGCCCATTCAGCGAAGGCCAGCGGTGTAGGGCCGATTTCGGTGCGGTCGTTGTCATCCACAGAGCCATCGGCCTTGAGTGCGGCAGCGCGCTGGCGTGAAGGGTCGATACGGCGGGTATGGGCGGGGATCGAGAACGGCGATGTCATCATGGCTGGCGGTATTCCGTCGGTTATTGTTGTGTGGAAAACAGCGTTTGGATCGGGGGCCGCCACCTGAGTTTAGGAACAGCGGCACACCTCGATAAGCGATATTTTCCGGGGCAAAACGATAACCAGAGCGTATAGGCGGGCATCACCCCTTCAATGCCGCCGCTATTTTTGCCACATCGATCTTGCCCATCTGCATCATGGCCTCGAACGCCCGCTTGGCTGCGGCGCGGTCGGGATGACCGATGGCTTCGATCAGGATACGAGGGGTGATCTGCCAGGAAATCCCCCATTTGTCCTTGCACCAGCCGCAGACGCTGGCTTCTCCGCCATTACCAACTATGGCATCCCACAAGCGGTCGGTTTCGGCCTGGTCTTCGGTACTGACCTGGAACGAAAACGCCTCGCAATGCGTGAAGGCCTTGCCCCCATTGAGCCCCACACAGGGTATGCCCATGACGGTGAATTCGACCGTGATGACATCGCCCTCCTTGCCCGAAGGGTAATCACTTGGCGCCTTGTGCAGGGCGACCACTTTACTGTCCGGAAATACGCTGGCGTAGAACTTGGCGGCCTCCTCGGCCTCGTTGTCGAACCAAAGGCAGACGGTGTTCTTGGCAGTCATGGTCTTGCTCCATGAAGATGTGGACCTTTCATTCTAGCGTTAGGTCCGAAAATGCTCCTGCAACATCCTGCAGACATTTCCGACATCAGGTAGTGAACCTGCTGACAAAAAAGCGGTCTTTCGCTGACGGTCAACTCACCGACCGGTTCATCGGCCCAGTCACCGGGCCTACTTTTGTCCTGTTTCAGCGAAGACCCAACATGCCCGATTCCCGCCCAACCGCTTCCGCCCTCCCTGCCCTGCGCGGCGGCCTGATTGCCGCTCTGGTGGCCCTCGCCCTGCCGGCGCACGCCGAAGAGCCCGCCAGCGACGCACGCTGGGTCAGCGACAGCCTGAGCACCTATGTGCGTAGCGGCCCGACCGATGGCCACCGCATCGTTGGAACCCTCAAATCCGGGCAGAAGCTGACCCTGCTCGGCAGCCAGGGCAATTACAGCCAGGTGCGCGGGCAGAACGGCGATGTGGTGTGGATCCTCAGCAACGACCTGCAGGCCGTGCCGGGGCAGAACGAGCGCCTGCCGCAGCTCGATGCCCAGGTCGCGGAGCTGACCGGGCAGCTGAAGACCATCGACGACAGTTGGAAGAGCCGCGTGCAGGGCATGCAGGAAACCCTGGATTCGCGCAAGAAGCTGAACGACGAACTGGAGGCGCGCAACAAGGCACTGAGCGAGCAGCTTGACCAGAGCCAGTCGGACCTGCGCGATACCCAGGCACGCCTGGGTGACGAGAACAAACAGGTGATGATGCGCTACATGGTGTATGGCGGCAGCATTGCCGGGGCGGGGTTGCTGGCGGGGTTGATCTTGCCGGCGCTGACTCGGGGGCGTAAGAAGAACGACCGCTGGTTCTGACACTGCGGCCATGCTGCACTGGCCTCTTCGCGGGCTCGCCCGCTCCCACAGGATTTTCAACAGGTTCGAGGCCGGTGATGTACCTGTAGGAGCGGGTTTACCCGCGATGAGGCCCGCGAAGGCTTATTTGCTGCGTGCCTTGTTGTAGATGGTCTTGGCTTGGTCCGCCGAGGCCTGGCACTGGGTATAGTCCTTCTTGCTCTGAGCATCCTTGGCATTTTGCATGTGGACTTTGAAGTCATGAGCCATACCGCCATGCATCGCCTGGCCACTGGCCTTGTGGAAATCCTCAAGTTCCTTGATCTTGGCCGCACAGTTGCCTGCAGGGTCTGCGTGCACAGCAAAACTGAGGACGGAAGCAATCACCAGCAGAGGTATGCATTTCGTGGATTTCATGGAGCGTTCTCCTGGAAAACCATAGGGTTCGTCGAGGCCCGTTCGGCTCGACGCAGCCAAAAGCATAGTAGGCCCGTGCCTGCCCCGCACCCCGTCAGCCCAGCGGTCGCCCGGCTTCGGCAAACAGAAAATCAATGAACACCCTCACCCGCAACGGCATGTGTGGGCCATGCGGATAGATCAACATGAACGGCCGTGTAGTCCCGCCGAACTCAGCAAGCACCTCCACCAATTCGCCGCTGGCCAATGCGTCCTGCACGGTAAAGCGGTAAGCCTGCATCAAGCCGCCGCCATGGCGTACCAACGTTGCCGTGGCAAGGAAGTCGCCCAGGCAGGTGAATGCACCTTGGGTTTCGATCTCGATGTGGCGCCCATCCTGGCGAAAACTCCACGGTGGGCGGCGACCACTGCTGGGCATTTCGAACTGGATGCACTCGTGCTGCTGCAAGTCTTGCGGCACCCGCGGCGTGCCGCCACGGGCCAGATAGCCTGGCGTGGCCACCACCACCAGCTCGGCATCTTCAAGGCGGCGCGCCACCAGGCGTGAATCGGCCGGTTCGCGACCACGGATGGCCAGGTCGAAGGGTTCTTCGGCAAAGTCGACATTGCGGTTGCTGACATGCACATCCACCTGCACCTTCGGGTAGCGCTGACGAAAGCGCGGCAGCAGCGGTAGCAGCCGGTGGTGGGCATAGGGCGTGGGCGCACTGATGCGCAAGCGGCCGCTGGGTTCAACCTGCCCACCCGTCACCTGGCGCTCGGCCTCGACCAGTTGCCCCAGCGCCTGCCGGCATTGCTGGTAATAGATCTCGCCGGCGGCGGACAAGCGCATCTGCCGCGTGGTGCGGACAAACAGGCGCACCCCAAGCCGCTCCTCCAGGCGCGCCACGCTGCGGCTGACTGCCGCCGGGGTAACACCAGCCTCCGTGGCGGCAGCCGTGAAACTGCCGCTGTCTGCGGCCAGGCAGAACAGTTCCAGGCTGCCGAGTTGAAAGTCGTCGAAATGGCGGGTCATGGCGGCTCGATTGATTACATGATGTATCGATTGAAATGCCCTGCGCCTCATTTTTCAAGTGCTGGTGGCGGCCTACAGTGGCGTCACGCCGAGCCGATGGCTCACTTCACTGGAGAGCATGCACATGAACACGCCACGCACCATCATCATCACCGGGGCCTCCAGCGGTCTGGGGTTCGCCCTGGCCGAGGCCTTTCTCGAACGCGGCGACAACGTGGTCGGCAACGCCCGTAGCCAGGTGCGCCTGGACCAGGCCGCAGCGCGTCTAGGCAACCCTTCGCGGTTTATCGGCGTGGCGGGCGACATTGCCGAACCCACTACGGCGCAGCAGCTGTTCGCCACTGCCCTGCAAATGTTTGGCGGCGTGGACATCCTGATCAACAACGCCGGTATCTTCATTGCCAAGCCCTTTGCCGAATACAGCGAAGCCGATGTTGACGCCCTGGTCGGCACCAACCTCAAAGGCTTTTTCTACCCGGCCCAGGAAGCGGCGCGGGTCATGGCCAGGCAAGGGCATGGGCAAATCATCGCCATCACCGCGTCCATTGCCCTGCAACCGGACACCCGCGTGCCAGCCCTGCTGCCGGTACTGGTCAAGGGCGGCCTGAACCAGGCGGTCAAAGGCCTGGCGCTGGAACTGGCGGCCAGCGGCGTGCAGGTGAATGCCGTGGCGCCAGGGATCATCGCAACACCCCTGCATGGCGACAATGTGCAGGGAATGGGCGCGTTGTCGCCCAGTGGCCGCACCGGCTCGCCCCAGGATGTGGTGGACGCCGTGCTGTACCTGGTCGATTCACGTTTTGTCAGCGGCGTCATCCTGCCTGTGGATGGCGGCAGTACCGCTGGCACCTGGCACTGACTTGAGGAGCGTGCAACCATGCCTTATGTACATATTCGCGTTACCGATGAAGGGGTTACTGCCGAGCACAAGCGCCAGCTTATCGAGGGAACGACCCGCCTGCTGAAGGATGTGCTGGGCAAGCCGCCAGCCAGTACCTTTGTGGTGATCGAAGAGGTGCCGACCGATAACTGGGGGGTGGGCGGCGAGACGGTGGCCGTGGTGCGGGCACGAGAGCGAGGGTAAAGCCGGCAATCGCTACTGCCGCAACCGCTCCAATGCCTGCAACACATACGCCGTGGCCCGCTCAACCTGGCCTTCCCGGCAGGCAATACCCAACTGCCTCCACAACCCGGGCCGCAGTGGCCGGCGTGCAATGCGCCGGTCCAGCTCGGCCGCCTCGCCCTCCTGCGGCAATAACGTCGCCCCGTACCCGGCGCCGACCAGGCTCTTGATCGCATCGTTGTAATTCAGCTCGATCCGAGGCTCGGGGTACAACCCCGCTGCCGCAAACCACTCCCCTGTCACTCGCGAGAGCTGGGTGCTGCTGTCATTGAGGATCAACGCCCTTTGCGCCAGCCAGGCCGGGGTGACCCTGGCCGGTGGCTGCCAGTCGACCGGCACGTAGGCCAGGATCGGATCGCGCCGCCAGGGCGTCACTGTCAGCCCTTTGCCGGCGACTTGCGGCAAGGCCACAAGGCCGATATCCAGCGCGCCTTCACGCAAACGCGCCAGCGATGCCTGGGACGTCAGCACCTGAACCTGCACGTCGATCCCCGGGTGCTCCACGCGCAGGTGCTCCAGCGCCTGTGGCAACAAGTGAGCGATGGCACCAGTGGACGCGCCCAGGCGTACCCGGCCGGTCAGCCCCTCGACCTGTCGGCGTACTTCGTCCAGCGCCAGGTCAGCGTCGGCCAGCAAGCGCCGGGCGCGGGCCAGCAGTGTTTCGCCAATGGCCGTTGGGCGCACCTGGCCGCGGGCACGGCTAAGTAACGGGGCACCGATACGTGACTCCAGTTCAGCCACATGCAGGCTGATGGTGGGCGGTGCCAGGTTGAGCTGGCGAGCCGCCTCGGCGAAGGAGCCCAGGTCGCTGATGACCACCAGGGTGCGCAGGCGGTCGAGGCTGATTTCACGCATGGTCTGTGCTGGCCTTTTCATTCATGAAACATGAACATCAGCATCATGATATTCAAATTTCCATTAACTTAGCCACAGGCGAGCATAGGTCATCCCAACCCAACCCTACCCGGACCCTGACCATGCACACCCCTGTTGTTTTCATCGACGGCGACCAAGGCACCACCGGCCTGCAGATCCATGCACGCCTGCAAGGCCGCAGCGACCTGCGCCTGCTCACCCTCCCCGAAGCCGAGCGTAAAGACCCGCAACGCCGCCGCGAGGCCATCAACAGCGCTGACATCGCCCTGATGTGCCTGCCCGACGACGCCGCCCGTGAGGCCGTGGCGGCGATCCATAACCCGCAGGTGCGGGTGATCGACGCCAGCTCGGCGCATCGCACCACACCGGGCTGGGTCTATGGCCTGCCGGAACTCGACGAGCAGCAAGCCGAGCGCATCGCCCTAAGCAAGCGCGTCAGCAACCCAGGCTGTTACCCTACCGGCGCCATTGCCCTGCTGCGCCCGCTGGTCAAGGCCGGGTTACTACCCGCCGACTACCCGCTGGGCATCCATGCCATTTCCGGCTACTCCGGCGGTGGCCGGGCGGCGGTCGAGCGCCACGAACACCCCGGCGCGAGCAAGGCACCGACCCTGCAACTGTACGGGCTGGAACTGGCCCATAAGCACGTATCCGAAATTCAGCAGCACGCCGGGCTGTCGGCACGGCCGGTGTTCATGCCCGGCTATGGGGCCTACCGCCAGGGCATCGTGTTGAGCATCCCGCTGCAACTGCGCCTGCTACCCGGCCAGGTCAGCGCTGACCAGCTGCAGGCCTGCCTGGAACAGCACTACCAGGGCGCCCGCCACGTACAGGTGATGCCGCTGCACCAACAAGGCGCAGCAGCCAACCTTGACCCAGAAGCATTGAACGACAGCAACGACCTGCGCCTGGCACTGTACGCCAACCCCGAACATGGCCAGGTATTGCTCACTGCGGTGTTCGATAACCTGGGCAAAGGTGCCTCGGGTGCTGCGGTGCAAAACCTCGACCTGATGCTCGGTGCACTACAGGCACAAGGCTGACACGGCAAAACCGGTTAGACTGTACAACCCGCGCCTACACGGCGTGGGCTGTATTCCCACCCGCCGGAGCCTGCCCCCCGATGTTCATCCTGAGCCGCCTCGACAGCGTGCCGCCCGAGTCTTTCCAGAACCAGATCCGCGAACTGGTGATCCACAATGTCGGTGAATTGAGCAGTGTTGCCATCACCGCCGACAACCCGCTGTACCCGCTGTACCAGTACGGCGTTGGTATGGAAGTGCACCAGTACCTGCAAGCGCTGGACGGCACCCGTGGCCTGGCCGTGGCGCTAACCCTGGCGCTGGATGCCGAAGCGCCGGACCAGTTGCTGGGTTTTGCCCTGTCGCTGCCGGCCGAGGACGATGAGCAGGCATGCTCATTGGCATTTCTTGCCGTGCGCGACAGCCACCGCCGCCAGGGCATCGCCCGTGCCCTGCTGAGTGACCTGCAGGCGCGCCATGCCTGCGTGGAACTGAATGCCTTTGCCAATCAGGTGCCGTGGTTTGAGGCGATGGGCATGCAAGTTGTAGCCGCCAATGGGCCGCAGGTGCTCATGAGCAGTACCGGGCTGGCCAGTGGCGCATTGATCGGGCGGTTGGACATTGCGCCGATTTATCAGACGGCAGAAGTGCTGCAGATTCATACTTACCTGCTTAACCAGCAGGGTGAGGATGCGATGATCGAAGCCGAACAGATGCGCGATGAGCGGTTGGATGAATTGACCGTTCAGGCTCAGGAGTGTGTACGTCAGCGCAAGATGGTGCATTGATCTGAAGACCTCTTCGCGGGCAAGCCCGCGAAGAGGCCCCACTGGCCCCTCAGCCATGCACCCAGCGCCGATGCAGCCCTCGCGCCAAGGCATCCAGCACAAACCCCAGTACACCAATCAGCAGCACCATCGCCATCAGCTCGGAATACGCCAGCCGGTCACGCGTATCGAGGATGAAGTACCCCAACCCCGCACTCACCCCGAGCATTTCGCACGGCACCAGCACGATCCACAAAATGCCAATGGCCAGCCGCACGCCGGTCAGCACATGGCCGATCACCCCCGGCACGATCACCTTGCACAACGTCTCCCAACGCGTGGCACTCAGGCTGCGGCTCAGTTGCAACCAGCGGGGGTCCAGCTGCCTGACCCCGGCCGCCGTGTTCAGCAAAATCGGCCACAACGCAGCGAACGCCAGCAAGAAGTAGATAGGCTGGTCACCCACCCCCATCAGCATCACCACCACCGGCATCCACGACAGCGGCGAGATCATGCGCAGGAACTGGAACGCCGGGGTGGTTGCCGCCTCCAGGTGCCGGTAACTGCCGACCAGCAAACCCAGCGGTACACCGATGAGCAGTGCCAGCAACAGCCCGACCAGGATGCGCTTGAGGCTGACCCAGATATGCCCGTAGACCTCACCCTGCCCCAGCAACTCGAACAGGCTGGCCAGGGTTGCCGCCGGAGAAAAGCGCGCCGACAGCCCGTCAGCCTGGCCAAACACGGCAACGCCAGCCCACCAAAGCAACAACAAACCCAGCAATCCGGCCAGGCCAAGGCCGGCATGTACGACATGCGTGCGCATCAGACCGCAAACTCCTCGCTACGCTCGAAGTTGTCGGCAATGCCGAACACCGACGGGCCACCCACCGCAGCGATGGCATTGCGCACGAATCGGTCGTCGACCAGGTCGCGGGCAGTCTGCGCCGGATCAAGGCCGGCAAGAAACGCATTGTCGCCTTCGATCAGGGTGGTTTTCAGGCGTTTGACAAGTTCCTCGGTGTAGCTGGGGAACGGATACGGCTGGAAGTCGATGCGCTTTTCGTCCCACTGCTGATGCCGAATGGCACCGCTGGCAATGTAGCCGGCACGGTCCTCGGCGGCCGGGGCCAGCACCTTGGTCAGCACGGCAGGCTCATGCGGGGTGTACTTGTTGGGGCCGGCCTTGGACAGCAAGGCAGCGGCTTCGGCGCGGTGGTCGCGGGTCCAGTGCTGGGCCTTGACGATGGCGTTGACCACCTTCTGCGACCACTCCGGGCGGTTGTTCAGGTCGTGCTCATGCATGAACACCACGCAGCACGCGTGGTTGCGCCATACATCGCCGGTAAAGCGCTGCACGCGGCCAACCTTGAGGTTCTCGGCCAGGGCATTGAACGGCTCGGCGACGATGTAGCCGGCAATGCGCTTGCTGGCCAGGGCTGGCGGCATGTCGGAGGGCGGCAGCACCAGCAGGTTGACTTCGGTGGCAGCCAACTGGGCGTTGGCCGGCTTCGACACTGGCGTCAGGCCGTTGTCGTTGAGCATCTGCTGCAGCACGACGTTATGGATCGAGTACCAGAACGGGATGGCCACGGTCTTGCCACCGAGCTGTTTCATGTCGGTGATGTCCGGGGCCACAGTCAGGCCCGAACCGCCCACGTGGTTCCACGCCACGACCTTGGCCGGCACCTTGCTGCCGTAACGCGCCCACACCGTCATCGGCGACAGCAAGTGGATGACGTTGACCTGGCCGGAAATGAACGCCTCGATCACCTGTGCCCAACTGCGCAACAGCACCGGGCGCTCGGCCTTGATACCTTCGGCCTCGAACAGGCCATTGTTGTGCGCCACCAGCAAGGGCGTGGCGTCGGTGATCGGCAGGTAGCCGATGCGCACCGGCGCATCCGGCTCGGCGGCAGCGCGCGCCTGCAGGCTCGACAGCAATGGCAGCGCACCCGCCGCCGTAAGCATGGCGCCAAGCTTGAGAAAATCGCGACGCGAAGAAGAGGAACAGCAGTCATCCATGCACATGGACAGCCTCCGAGGGCAACGGGGTTGGGGTAGGTTCTACGGTGCGGCTTGCCCGCCGAAGGGTTTTGAGGATTTCGATACGCAAGGCACCCAGTTCTTCAACCCGCTGCGCGCGTGGTTGCGGCAGGTCGATGTGCCATTGGCCGAGGATGTGCGCTGGGTGGTTGCCCAGTAGCAGAACCCGGTCGGACAACAGCAGGGCTTCGTCGATATCGTGGGTGATCAGCACCGCCGCCGTGTTGTGGGTGGCGATCAGTTGCAGCAGCAGTTGCTGCATGTCGGCCCGGGTCACTTCATCCAGCGCGCCAAACGGTTCGTCCAGCAACAGCACTTCGGGCTGGCGGGCCAGGCAACGGGCCAGCGCCGTGCGCTGGGCCATGCCGCCGGACAACTGCGCCGGGTACTGGCCACGGGCGTGGGCCAGGCCCACGGCGGCAATCGCATGGTCGATACGCGCGCGCCGCTCGGCAGCATCCAGCTTTGGCTGGCGGGCGAAGTCCAGGCCAAAGGCAACATTCTTCTCCAGGCTCAGCCAGGGCAGCAGGCTCGGGTCCTGAAAGGCCACTGCCAGCCGTGGGTGCGGCCCCTGCAAGGGTTGGCCGTGCAAGGTCACGCTGCCGCCACGGGGCTGCTGCAGCCCTGCCAGCACCCGCAGCAAGCTGGACTTGCCGACGCCGCTGGGGCCAAGAATGCTCACCACCTCGCCCGGGGCCAATTGCAGGTCAAACTGCGCCAGCACTTGCTGCCAGCCACCCTCACGCGGGTAGCCCAGGCTGATATCGCGGGCTTCGAGCAACACGTGGCTCATGCGGCGCCCGCCTGGCGTTGCAGTTCGGCGCGCAATTGCACCAGGCTGGGGGTGACGATCGGCACGAAGGCCGATTCGCGCCAGCGGCGGGCAAAGCCTTCGCCATATTCGCTGAGATAGGCCTTGCCACCGCTGGCCTGCAACTCCAGTTGCACAGCATCGGCAGCACTTTCAGCCAGGGTGATGCGCAACTTGAACAACGCCGCTGGCTGCTGCTGGAAGCGGCCATCGAGCAACCCCTGCTTGAGCTCGCTCACGGTGTTTTCCAGGCGCTCACTCAGTACCTGACGGGCTTCATCGAGGAACGAGGCACGCCCATGCAGATGCGCCTGCACCTCTTTCAGCGCCCGTCGCGCCAAACCGATGGCCATCCCGCATTGCAATGCCAGGAAAGCCGGGCGTACCCGCGGCAGGAACTCGCGGGCGTTATCGTGCAGCAACCAGTCACGTGCCAGCGGCACCTGGTGGAAAGCCAGCGCCGCCGTGTTGCTCGATTGCAGACCCATCAGTTGCAAGTCATCGGAGCGCTGCAGGCCCTGGGCGTCTGAAGGTATGGCGAGCACGAACGGCGCACCGCCGGCTTCGTCTTCGATGGCCGCCGCTACCACGAAGCCGCTCTTGCGCAGGTTGGTCACCCAGTGCAAGCGCCCCTCCAGGTGCCAGCCATCAGTTACCGGCCGGCCACGCACCTGCAGCGCTTCGATGCCGGACAGGAACTTCATGGCGTTGGACAGCCCGGTGGCTCCCGCCAGCTCGCCCGTCAACAGGCGCGGCAGCAAGCGCTCGCGCAATGGCTGGTTGGGGCTGTGTAACAGGTATTCAATGAAGGCACGCTGGCCCCAGCAGACAAAGGCTGAAGCCAACGAACGGCTGGCAATCGCGGCGATGGCCTCGACGGCGTCGGTCACCTGCCCGCCCGTGCCACCCAAGGCCGGGTCGACACCAATGCGCAGCAGCTGTGATTCGGCGATCTGTGCCAGCACCTGTTGCGGTTCGCACAGGCCCCGGTCGATGGCCTCGGCATTGGCATCCAGCCAGTGACGAAATGCGCAATCTTGCATGGTCTTGCTCCTTTGGGAACGCCGGGGCCGCCTTGCGGCCCATTCGCGGCACAAGGCCGCTTCTACAACGACCGCATCAAGGCCGCTATCACGGGTGGGTTACGCAGAAGGCTGCCAACGGTATTTGCCGAGCTCTTCATTGAGCGGCGTCTGGGCGAAAACATTAGCAAAGTTGCACAGGGTTGCGAGGCTCACGCCCAGAATCACCTCCAGTGCGTTGCCTTCGCTGAACCCGGCTGCGCGGAAGGCCTGGTAGGTGGCCTCGCTGACATTGCCACGGGTAGCGATCACTTCGCGGGCAAACGCGGCCAGGGTTTCGTAACGGGCGTCGGGCAGTTCGCCACGGGCGCGCAGGGCATCGACCACCTCCTGCGGCAGCTTGGCCTTGTTCAGTGCCACGGCGGTGTGGCCAGCCACACAGAAGTCGCAGCCATGCTGGGTAGCGGCAATCAGTTGCACCACTTCACGCTCGGCCAGGCTCAGCTCGGACTTGCCGTTGAGCGCCGAAACGGTCACGTAGGTTTCCAGCGCCGCCGGGGCGTTGGCCAGCACACCCAGCAGGTTGGGGATGAAGCCTGAGTTTTTCTGGGCATTCTCGAGAAATGGACGGGCCGCTTCCGGGGCGCTCTGCAGGGTGTGTAAAGTAATGCGGGAGGACATGGAGTGGTCTCCTTTGATGGGGGTCACTACAGTCTGTTGGTTATAAGAATTACCCTCCATATTCATCAGTCGCCTTTCCTTGCTCCTGAGTGTTTGTATTAGATGATTTCGTCCAGCCACCTTGTCGATTGGTTATTAGAGGGCCTGGAGCTCGATGCGAGCCTGTTTCATGTCGGGCGCTACTGCGGTGGCTGGCACGCCAGCACCCAAGGCATGGGCCGCGCCAGCTTCCACCTGGTGGTGCAAGGGCATTGCTGGCTGCACATCGACGGCGAGGCGCAACCGGTGCGCCTGGAAAAGGGCGATGCAGTATTCCTGTTACGCGACCTTGCCTATCGCTTGTCCAGCGACCACGACCCGGCCGACGCCTGTGCCCAACCGCGCCAGGCCATGCAGGCGCTGGACAGTGAGGCCAGTGACGGCGTAGGGCTGGTCTGCGGCTTCTTCCACTTTCAGTCCGGCCTGTCTTCGCTGATTGTCGAAGGCCTGGCTGACTGGATCTTGCTGCACGCCGAAGACCCCGCCGGCAGTGCGGCACGGGCGCTGTTCGAGCTGATTCTGGAAGAGTGCCGACGTGCCGCAGGCCCGTCGCAGACGTTGCTGGAGCGGCTGACGCACCTGTTGTTCCTGTACGTGCTGCGCCAGCAGGTAATTGCCGGGCAGTCACTGGGCGGGCTGGTCGCCCTCGCCCGCCAGCCGGCGTTTGCCGGTTTGCTGGAGCAATTGATCGAGCAACCGGGGCAGGCCTGGACACTGGAGAGCATGGCTGCCTGCACCGGCTTGTCACGCTCGGCGTTTTTCAAGCGCTTCAATGAGCTGGCCGGGCAATCGCCGGGGCAGGTGCTGCTAGCTTTGCGTATGCGCCATGCCAGCCAGTTGCTGCGGGCGGGGAATACCGTGGAGCAGGTAGGGGCGCAGGTGGGGTATCAGTCGGTGGCGGCATTTACCCGGGCGTTTGCCAAGGCGGTGGGGGTGCAGCCAGGCGCTTATCGACGGCAGCATGAAGGGCGCTGATCTGTAGCGGCAACAGGTTCAGACCTGGCTGACAGGTATATCCCCGCCACCTTTACCTTCGCGCCGCTCTCCCATCCAGCTGTTCACCTGCTGCCCGAACTCGGCCGGCGCCTTGCGCCCGAAGCGCCGGGCCAAGTCAAGAATGGTCTGCTGGGCCAACGCTTCCTCCATGCGCTTCTGCGCCCCCAGCATCACCGCATGGATCGCACAGGTGCCCTCGGTCGCCCAGCCAGGTGGCGAGCCGTCGAACAGGCTGCAGCGCTCACGCACCTCGCGGCAGTCGAAAATCTTCTTCGGCCCGTCGATGGCATTGACGATATCCAGCACCGTGATTTCGTCCGACGGCCGCGCCAGCCGGAAACCGCCGCGTACGCCCTCGGTAGCCGCCACCAACCCGGCACGGGCCAGTTTGGTGAAAACTTTGGCCAGGTACTCCTGAGGCACCCCCTGCAACTCTGCCAGGTCGCGCACGCTGGACTCGCGTGAATCGCCACGTTCGTCCACCAGGAACAGCAGGCAATGGATGCCATATTCGACGCCAGCACTGTAGAGCGACATATAAATCTCCGACCAATCTTGTCGCAAATAATACGCCGAACGCATTGGATGGGCAAAGCAGACAGTTGCCGCCTGTCGGTTCACCCCACACCTCTGAACCAGCAAATACAGCCATCTGATCCCTTTTCAGGCGGCGCGAGGCACCGGCGTGCTCGAAAAAAGACTTGCAGGGATTAACTACGACCAATACAGTCGTAGTTGTTCGAGCGACACCCACCCGTCCTCGAAGCCCTCTTCGAACCTTGCGGAGCATCTACATGAAATCGAACATCCTCATCATCGGTGCCGGCTTTGCCGGTGTCTGGAGCGCCCTGAGCGCCGCTCGCCTGCTCGACCAGGCCCAGCGCGACGACCTGAGCATCAGCGTGCTCGCCCCGCAAGCAGAACTGCGTATTCGTCCGCGCTTCTACGAAGCCAACGCGCATACCTTGAAGGCCCCCGTGGGTGAGTTGTTCGAAGCCGTTGGCGTGCGCTTCATCACTGGCAACGCCGAGGCCATCGATGCCGATGCGCGCAGCGTCAGCTACCTCGACAGCCACGGCCAGCGCCAGCAGATCGCCTACGACCGCCTGATCCTCGCCGCTGGCAGCCAGGTAGCGCGCCCGGCAGTCCCGGGCCTGGCTGAGCACACGTTCGATGTCGACCAGATGGAATCGGCTGTTCGCCTGGAGCAGCACCTGACCGGTCTGGGGGCCCTGCCCGCTTCACCTGCCCGCAACACCGTGGTGGTCTGTGGCGGTGGTTTCACCGGTATCGAAACCGCCACCGAAATGCCCGCCCGACTGCGTGCCATCCTGGGTGACGATGTACGGGTGCTGCTGGTTGACCGTGGTGTCAGCATTGGCGCGGCATTGGGTGCTGGCATCAAGCCGTCGATCGTTGCGGCCTCGGAACAGGCCGGGGTCAAATGGCTGACCGATACCTCGGTGGTGGCTGTGGATGCAGGCGGCGTCACCCTCGACAACGGCGAATACATCGCCAGCAGCACCGTAATCTGGACCGTCGGTGTCAAGGCCAGCCCGCTGACCGCACAGGTTGCCGGCGAGCGTGACAACTTCGGCCGGCTCAAGGTCGATGACCACCTGAAAGTGGTGGGCCAGCAGCACATCTACGCCACCGGTGATACCGCCTGGGCCGCCGTCGATGAAATCGGCAACCACGCCATGATGACCTGCCAGCACGCCATTCCCATGGGTCGCCACAGTGGCAACAACGCCATGGCTGACCTGCTTGGGGTGGCACCGGTGGTGTACCGCCAACCGAAGTACGTCACCTGCCTTGACTTGGGTGAATGGGGCGCGGCGTACAGCGAAGGCTGGGAGCGCGAACTGAAGCTGCAAGGCCAGGAAGGCAAGGACCTCAAGCGCCAGATCAACTCGGTATGGATCTACCCGCCCGCGGCTGATCGTGCCGTGGCCTTGGCTGCTGCCGACCCGATGATTGCGATCGTTTGACAGCAAGATCCTGACAAAACCGTCAATAAACGACGGTTTTGTCAATTATGTCGTTACATTGTTGGACTGTTCAACAATGATGGCCATATGGCATCATTCAAACCAAAAAAGTATTCAAGAGGGTGAGGCAACACTACTAATCCGCAGCGCATCAAGAGCCTGGCGCCATACCGATGACCCGGCTTTCCGACCAAGCTCCTGAGGCCTGCACGCCACCGTCAAGGAGCATTCCATGCAGTTACGGAATATGAAGATCGGCATTCGCGCTGCCAGCGTATTTGCCCTGTTGGGCATCCTGGTCCTGTTCATGGGCCTTATCGCACTCTATGAAACCCGCCAGATGGACAAGGCCACCGACGAGATCCGTGTCACCTGGATGCCCGCCGTGGTAGCCCTGGGTGACATCAGCAGCAACCTGGGCCGCGCACGGGCTGTCACCTTGCGCGCCGCACTGGACGACAACCCCGCCGAGCGCGCACGCAACCTGCAGCTGCTCGAAGGCATCAACGCCGAGCTCAAGGGTGGGTTGAAAGACTACGCCGACACCATCATCGCGGCCGACGACCGCGCCCTGTTCAACACCTTCAATGACGCACACCAACAGTACCTCGACCTGCAGGTAAAAGTGCTGCAGGACATTGCCGCAGGCCGCATGGACGATGCCAAGCAGCAGATCAGCGGCCCCCTCACGCAGCGCGCCGACACCATGATGAAGGCCATGACCGCCCTGCTCGGCTATAACAGCAAGGGTGCCGAAGACGCCTCGCAGCGCAGCAGCGATGTGGCCGACGAAGCGTTCACCGCCATCATCGCCTCGTTGCTGGTCATCATGCTTGCCCTGGCCGCCATTGCCACCGTGCTCACCCGCAGCATCGTGGTACCACTGGCCGATGCCGTGGCTGTTGCCGAACGCGTGGCCACCGGCGACCTCACCCGGGAAATTCGCGTGACCGGTCGCGACGAGCCAGCCTTGCTGTTACGCGCCCTGGCCCGTATGCAGGAAAGCCTGCGCGATACCCTGCGCAAGATCGCCGCGTCGTCCGACCAGCTGGCGTCTGCTTCGGAGGAGCTGCACACCGTTACCGAAGACACCAGCCGCGGCCTGCACCAGCAGAGCGCGGAAATTGACCAGGCGGCCACCGCCGTCAACCAGATGACCGCCGCCGTCGAAGAGGTCGCGAACAATGCGGTCAGCACTGCCGATGCTTCCAAGGGCGCCGACCAGACCACCCGCGATGGCCGCGACCGGGTCAATCAGGCACTGGCATCCATTCAGCATCTGGTGGCTGACGTAACGGGTACCTCGGCCGAAATCGAGCAACTGGCCAGCAATGCCAACGAGATCAGCCGCGTGCTGGATGTGATTGGCGCGATTGCCGGGCAAACCAACCTGCTGGCGCTGAACGCCGCTATCGAAGCAGCCCGCGCAGGCGAGGCGGGCCGAGGTTTTGCAGTGGTGGCAGATGAGGTTCGCGCCCTCGCCCACCGTACCCAGCAGTCGACGGCGGAGATCGAGCAGATGATCGCCGGTATCCAGAACGGTACCGAGCGGGCGGTGACGTCGATGCACAGCAGCCAGGGGCGTGCCACCAGCACACTGGATGTGGCGCAAGGTGCTGGTCAGGCGCTGGAAGTGATTGCCGAGGCGATTGCGTCGATCAACCAGCGCAACCTGGTGATTGCCAGTGCTTCGGAAGAGCAGGCGCAGGTGGCGCGGGAGGTGGACCGCAACCTGGTGAACATTCGCGACCTGGCGATGCAGACGTCGGCTGGGGCGAACCAGACCAGTGCGGCGGCGCAGGATCTGTCCCGGTTGGCGGTGGATTTAAACGGCATGGTGGCGCAGTTCAAGGTTTGACCTGAAACAACAGGGGCCGCTCTGCGGCCCTTCGCGGGCAAGCCCGCGAAGGGCTGCAAAGCAGCCCCATTTACAGCAAAAGTCATCTATCAGTCGTTAACACTCACAACCCGCCCCGCCTTCTCGGCAGCCTTGCCACGGGTCGCCAGGCAGTAATACAGCGGCACCGTGACGATCAACCCGAACAACCAGGACAAGTCCGCACCTTCGACAATGTTCGAATACGGCCCCACATACAGCGACGTATTGGCAAACGGCAGTTGCACCAGAATCCCGCACGCATAGGCAATGATCGCGTGGTGATTGAAGCGGCCATAGATACCGCCATCAGCACTGAAGATCGACGCAATGTCGTACTGCCCCTTCTTGATCAGGTAGAAGTCGATCAGGTTGATCGAAGCCCACGGCACCAGTACCAGCAGCAGCGCCAGGATCAGGCCGATGAAGTGGCCAATGAAATCCGCCGACGCGTTCAGTGCAACCATCCCGCAGCCCACCAGAATCACCGATGCCAGGATCACCCGCACCTTGATGCTCGGCGTCCAATCGGCCATGAAGGTCTGGATCGCGGTGACGATCGACAACACCGCGCCATACAGGTTGAGGGCGTTGTGGCTGATGATGTTGAGCAGGAACAGCACCATCAGGATCGGGCCCAGCCAGCCGGTGGCCTGTTTCACCGCATCCATGGCGTCGGTGCCTTCCGGCACGCACAACACCGCTACCGCACCAAAGCTGAAGCACAGGATGGTGCCCAGGGTGGCGCCGAAGTACGTGGCCCAGAACGGCTTGGCGATGCCTACTTCACGCGGCAGGTAGCGCGAGTAGTCGGAGGTGTATGGCGAGAAGCTGATCTGCCAGATGGTGCCCAATGACACGGTGGCGATGAAGCCCGACAGGTTGAATGCACCACGGCTGAAGAAGTCGGCCGGCAGGTCTTGGGCGAACATCATGATGAAGCCGGCCAGCAGCGCCGAACCCATCACCCAGGTACCGATACGGTTCAGAATATGAATGAAGCGATAACCGATCACGCCAATGGCAGTGGCGCTGAGGGCACCGATCACGATCGCGCCCGGCATCGGCACGCTTGGGGTGATGCCATGGATGGTCTTGCCCGCCAGGACGATGTTGGAAATGAAGAAGCCGACATAGATCAGCGCGGTGAAGAACACGATCAGCAAGGCGCCGTAGCGGCCGAACTGGCCACGGCTCTGCACCATCTGTGGAATGCCCAGCTGCGGTCCCTGCGCAGAGGCCAGGGCGATGACCACGCCGCCGACCAGATGGCCCAGCACGATGGCAATCAGCCCCCATAACAGATTGAGGTGGAATACCTGGACCACCATGGCGCCGGTGACGATAGGCAGTGGCGCAATGTTGGTGCTGAACCAGAGGGTGAACAGGTCGCGCGCCTTCCCGTGGCGCTCGGCAGGTGGAACGTAATCGACCGTGTGATTCTCGACAAACTGGTGTTGCGACGACGGTTGGGACATAGGATTCAGCTCGAAAGGTCGTTTTTATCGTTGTAAGGAAACCGCATCCAGGGCGGCCTCTCAGCTGCGGACCATATTATGGTATTCCAAACTTTTGACAACACTGATCCGCAGGAAAAAACGGCCGCTGATCTGCTCGCGAAACCCCTGCGACAAACCGCCTCATCGCTCAAGGCCTCTATTTACGTGGCCTTGAGCCGTTCATCGTGAAAAATCAGGGTTGAAAATTCCGCTTGCAAATTAGGTATTACGGTATACCATCAGACACATCAACGATAAAAACCGCGGACCACCGCCAGCGCATTTTCCTCCCTGTCGATGGAGCCGCCGCTGGTGCTGTTCTGCCCTAACTACACCTCCGACTCCTACCCTGTGCTGATCAGGCAGAAACGCTTCGCCATTCACCTGCTCTCGGGTGAACAGCAGGCTGAAGCCTATGCGTTCGCCAAAAAGGGCAAGGACAAGGCCAGTGGCATCGAGTGGAGCCTGAGCGAACTGGGCAACCCGATCCTGGCCGGCGCCACCGCTGTTATCGAATGCGAACTGTGGCGTGAATATGAAGGTGGCGACCACGCCATCATGGTCGGCAAGGTGCACAACCTGATCGTCCCTGCAGAAGCGCCACGGCCGATGGTGTACTGCCGCGGCAAGATGGCCAGCCTGCCGGCCTTTGCCTGAAGCCTATTCTGAATCGAGCCCCCTGGCGCCTCCCCTGCCCGGCGCCAGCCCCTTTCAAGCGTTGAGGAAAGCCCCATGAAATTTTCGTTGTTCG
>JADHEF010000996.1_pt1 | contig 21481 bp, 22 predicted proteins | sample 8952391 | NCBI WGS metagenome assembly JADHEF01 (sample SAMN16124439, study PRJNA663245) | bioreactor sludge metagenome | isolation source: sludge (nitrite) | place: India:Bengaluru | collected 2019-02-28
CCACGACTGGCCGGGCAACGTGCGCGAGCTGGAAAACGTGTGCTGGCGGCTGGCCGCGCTGGCGCCGGGCGAGACGATCACCCAAGCCGACATCACGCAGGTGCTGCGGCATGGCGCGGCACCGGGCGCGCGGGAGGACACGCCGTGGGAAACCGCACTGGCCGACTGGGCACGCCAGCGCCTGCGCGAAGGCGAGCAGGGCAACCTGCATGCGCAGGCGCGCGAGCGCTTCGACACGGCTCTGCTCGGCGCCGCGCTGGAATACACCCACGGCCGCCGCAGCGAAGCGGCCAGCCTGCTCGGTGTCGGCCGCAACACGGTCACGCGCAAGCTCGGCTCCGGCCGGCGCAGGCGCGGGCACGATGCCTGAACCGTCCATCGGGCCGCCGGCCGGGTGATGCTGCCAAGATGCCCAAAGCCGTGATCGGCCCGCCATTCCGCTGAAGGAGATATGCCATGCGCATGAAACCGCTGCTCGTCCTCGCCCCGATGCTGGCCTTGGCTGCCTGCAGCAGCACACCGGTCAAACCACAGCAGGCGCAGGCATCGGTGCCGCCCGCCCCGCATGTCGGCAAGGCGGCCGCCGCGCTGGCGCCGGCTTCGGGCAGCCTGGTCAGTGGCCGGGTGGTGTTCGTGCCGATGACCGATGGCGTGCACCTCACCGGCACCGTCGGCGGGCTGGTCCCCGGCGGGCGCTTCGGCTTCCACATCCACGAGAAGGGCGATTGCAGCGCGGTCGATGCCAGCAGCGCGGGCGGCCATTTCAACCCGACCGGCGCGCCTCATGGCCGTGCCGAGGCCGGTCCGCACCATGCCGGCGACATGGACAACCTCGTGGCCGGGCCCGACGGCACGGCCAACGTGGATGTGCGCCTGATCGGCACGACGCTGGGCGGCAGTGCGGCCACCAATATCGTCGGCCGCGCATTGGTCGTGCACGGCGGTACCGACGACTACACCAGCCAGCCGGCCGGCAACGCCGGCGCGCGCGTGGCGTGCGGAGTGATCAAGCCGGCGATGTGAACGCAAGGGCGGCCCGGCGGCTGCCCTCGAGGGGACGCCGGGCCGATGCGCAAGGCTCAGGCGGTCAGCGCCGCGCGCGCGTCGGCACCGGCCTCGACGTGCACGTACAGCACGTCGAGGCCGTGGGCTTCGAGCACGGCGGCGAGCTGGCGCTGGCGCACGAGGTAATGCTCGTACACCGGGCGCAGGCGTTCGCAGGCATCGACGGCGGCATGGTCGTGGCCGTAGTGCGCGCACCAGCCGGCCGGGTCGAACAAGGCCATCCGCACTTCGCTCCCGCTCAGTTGCAGCAAGGGCTCGGGCGCGGCATCCAGCCATTCGCGCGTGCCGGGGACCAGCAGGGCGGCTTCGATCAGCGGCCACAGCGGGCCCAGGCCTTGGTTGTCGTACTGCATGGACATCATCGCGGCCAGGTCGTGCACGGTCAGGTAGCGGGCGTGCTCGATCTGCGCGCCGAAGGCGTCCTGCGCCAGCAGCGCGGTATCCGGCTGGGCCATGCCCAGCGCGAGCAGTTTTTCCTCCATCGCGGCGCCGACCTGTGCGACGAGGGCTTCGTCGCCGGCCACGATGAACGGCAGCACGCGCAGGCTGCCGCCGGCCAGCGCGAGGTCGGACTGCATCGGCATCGGCACCTCGCCGTCGGCATCGGCGCCGAAGGCGAGCAGGCGCGGGCCTTGGTCGCGGCCGGGGGCGCGGGCGTGCAGTTCGATCAGGCGCTGGTGCACCGGCCAGCCCGGGCGCAGCACTTCGGCTGGGTCGAAATGGGCGGCGGCGAAGGCCAGGTCCAGCCCGCGCAGCTCGGGGACCAGTTTGGCCAGGTCGCGGCCGACGTGTTCGGCCAGGGCTCCGGCCTGCGTGGTGGGCAGGGCCTGCCGGGCGGGCGCGGTGCCGCCGGCGAGTTCGAGTGCGAACACTCCGAGAGCATGAGTGGCGGTTGCGGCTGTCATGGCTGTTTCCGTTGTTGGCGCGTTGTCGGTGCATCGCTACACTTCGGGCCATTATGCCCGTCCGCTCCCGTATGGGCGCCCTGCCATCCCGCGAGGTTTTCCCCGATGACCGCACCCCGCCCTGTCGCCATCCTCGGCGGCGTCCGCATCCCCTTCTGCCGCCAGAACACCGCGTATGCGGATGTCGGCAACCTCGGGATGTCGGTGCGCACGCTCGGCGCGTTGGTCGAGAAGTTCGGCCTGCAGGGCGAGCAGCTGGGCGAAGTGGCGATGGGCGCGGTGATCAAGCATTCCTCGGACTGGAACCTCGGCCGCGAGGCGGCGCTGTCGTCCGGGCTGTCGCCGCTGACCCCGGGCATCACGATGCAGCGCGCCTGCGGCACCTCGCTGGACACCATCGTCCACATCGGCAACAAGATCGCGCTGGGGCAGATCGACTCGGGCATCGGCGGCGGTTCTGACACCACCTCCGACGTGCCGATCGTCTACGGCAAGAAGCTGCGCGCGCGCATCCTTGCCGCCAACCGCGCCAAGACCACCGGCGACAAGATCAAGACGCTGCTGTCCGGTTTCCGCCTGTCCGAGCTGAAGCCCGAGTTCCCGGGCGTGGCCGAGCCGCGCACCGGCAAGAGCATGGGCGACCATTGCGAGGACATGGCCAAGGAGTGGGGCATCACCCGCCAGGCGCAGGACGAGCTGGCGCTGTCTTCGCACAAGAAGCTGGCCGCGGCCTACGAGCGCGGTTTCTTCAAGGACCTGGTGGTGCCGTTCCGCGGCGTGGACCGCGACAACATCCTGCGCGCGGATTCCACGCTGGAAAAGCTGGCCTCGCTGAAGCCGGCCTTCGACAAGGTGTCCGGCCGCGGCACGCTGACCGCCGCCAACTCCACCCCGCTGACCGACGGTGCCGCCGCGGTGCTGCTGGCCAGCGACGAATGGGCCGCCGCGCACGGCCATGCCCCGCTGGCGTATCTGAAGGACGCGCAGGTGGCGGCGGTGGATTTCGTCCACGGCGAAGGCTTGCTGATGGCCCCGACCGTGGCCGTGCCGCAGATGCTCGCCCGTCACGGCCTGAGCCTGCAGGATTTCGACATTTACGAGATCCACGAAGCGTTTGCCGCGCAGGTGCTGTGCACGCTGCGGGCGTGGGAAAGCGAGGACTACTGCAAGAGTCGGCTCGGCCTGTCCGGCGCGATGGGCAGCATCGACCCGGCCAAGATCAACCCGCTCGGCTCGTCGCTGGCGGCCGGCCATCCGTTCGCCGCGACCGGCGCGCGCATCATCGGCACCGTCGCCAAGGAACTGGCCGAACGCGGCGGCGGCCGCGCGCTGGTGTCCATCTGCACCGCCGGCGGCATGGGCGTGGTGGCCATCGTCGAGCGTTGACGGCGGGGCCGTGCCGGCGATGAATCTGGCTGCCACGCTCGGCCTGTTCGTCCTCACCGCGCTGGCCGAAATCACCGGCTGCTGGTTGCCGTGGCTGTGGCTTAGGCAGGGCCGCAGCGCGTGGCTGCTGCTGCCGGCGGCCATCAGCCTGGCCGTGTTCGCATGGTTGTTGACCCTGCATCCGCAACCGTCCGGGCGCATCTATGCGGCTTATGGCGGCGTCTACATCTGCGTGGCGCTGCTGTGGCTGTGGCGCGTGGATGGCGTGAAGCTGGCCGCCAGCGACTGGATCGGGGCGGCTTTCTGCCTGTTCGGCATGATGGTCATCATGGCCGGGCCGAAGGCGGGGTGAGCCCGCAACCCGGCCGTGCAGGCCTTCCGGTGCCGATGCGCCGGCCGCCAGCGGCTCGGGCCGCAGGCACGATGCGCGCTTCCATGCCGGCTCCGTGCCACGCCGTTGCCTCCGGAGTGGCCTGCCAACGGCCTTGAAGGGCCAGGCCGCCACCGCGCGGCGCGTGGGGGGCCCGCTTGCGTGGCGTTGGCCGACGAAGGGCGACAATGGCCCGGTTTTCCGGAGCTTGGTGACCTGTGGCCCGAACCCGCGTGAGCACATCCCCCGACCCGGCGCCACCGGTGCCGCTGCCGCGCCTGCTCGGCATCGTGCTGTTCAATTTCGTCGCCTATTTCTGCGTGGGCCTGCCGTTGGCGGTGATCCCCGCACAGGTTCACGTGACCCTCGGTTTCGGCACGGTGCTGGCGGGCCTGGCGGTCAGCGTGCAATACGTGGCCACGTTGTCGAGCCGGCCGGTGGCCGGCCGGCTGTGCGACGTGCGTGGGCCGAAGCATTCGGTGCGCATCGGCCTGGGCTTTTGCGCGGCCAGCGGCGCCTTGATGCTGGCCGCGGCGCTGGCCGTATCGGTGCCGGCGGTGAGCCTGGCCTTGCTGCTGCTGGCCCGCCTGCCGCTGGGCGTCGGCGAAAGCCTGGTGACCACCGGCACCACCTTGTGGGGCATCGGCACGGTGGGCAATGCGGACACGGCCCGCGCGATTTCATGGAACGGCATCACCAGTTACGGCGCACTGGCGCTGGGAGCGCCAGTGGGGGTCTGGCTGGACGAGGCCGTCGGGTTTTCCGCGCTGGGCCTGCTGATGCTGGCAGTGGCGCTGGGCAGCCTGTGGCTGGCCGGTCGCCGGCCGGGCATGGCGGCCGCCCCGGGCGTGCGCTTGCCGGCGCGGGCGGTGTTCGGGCGGATGTGGCCGTTCGGCACCTGTCTGGGGCTGGGATCGATGGGGTTCGGCGCGATCACGGCTTTCGCGGCCCTGTATTTCCTCGATCGGCACTGGGCGCATGCGGCGCTGGCGATCACCGCGCTGGGCACGGCCTTCGTGCTGACCCGCCTGCTGGCCGGCAACGCGGTCGTCCGCTTCGGCGGTTATCGGGTGGCGATGGTCTCGTTCTTCACCGAGGCGGCCGGGCTGGCGCTGGTCTGGCTGGCCCCCGGTGCGGGTTGGGCGGTGCTGGGCGCGGCCATCACCGGCGTCGGGTTCTCGCTGGTGTTCCCGGCGCTGGGCATGGAGGCGGTGAAGCAGGTGCCGGCGGCCAATCGCGGTTCCGCACTGGGCCTGTACTCGGTATTCCTCGACGTGGCGCTGGGCATCACCGGGCCGCTGGCCGGTTGGCTGGCCCGTCGCGGCGGCTACGGCGACATCTATCCGTTGGCATCTGGCGCGGCCATCGCGGCCTTGCTGGCCAGCGCCCTGCTGTGGCGCCGGGCCTTGCAGCTGTCCGCACCGGCTTGATCGACGGCGGGCGGCGGGCCAGTCTCGCCGGCAGATCCTGCCGGAGCCGGCCATGCTCAAACGCTATCGCAAACACGATTTCCCGGTGCACGAGGTACGCCGTTACCTCGAACCCGGCCCGGTGCTGCTGCTCAGTTCGGCCTGGCGCGGCGAGCGCGACGTGATGGCCTTCGGCTGGCATACGGTGATGGAATTCAGTCCGTCGCTGGTGGGTTGCATGATCAGCGCCGGCAACCACAGCTTCGAGCTGGTGCGCGGCAGCGGCGAATGCGTGTTGAATCTGCCCGCCGCCGACATGGGGCGCGTGATCGCCGGCGTGGGCAATTGCAGCGGTGCGGACACCGACAAGTTCGCCCGCTTCGGCCTGCATGTCTCGCCGGCCGCGCGGGTGGCGGCGCCGTTGATCGACGAGTGCCATTCCAGTTTCGAGTGCCGGCTGCACGACGCGCGGCTGGTGGAGGACTACAACTTTTTCGTGTTCGAAGTGGTGGCCGCGCACGTGGCGCGGGTGCCGAAATGGCCGAAGACGCTGGGTTATCGCGGCGAGGGATTGTTCATGGAATCCGGCCGCCAGCGCCGGCTGTCGTCTGCCAAGTGAGCCCGGGGCGAGGCTGCGCGCCGACGCGGGGCTCAGCGGCCCAGCGCATAGCGGACGAAGAACGACGCCAGCACGAACAGCGTGCCGATGATCGTCGCGTTGCGTCCGCCCGCGTGCAGCGGGGCCGGTTCGTCCATGCGCCGGAACGCGCCATTGCGCCACGTGCCCCAGGCGAGCAGGCCGAAACCGATCGCGGCCAGCAGGTTGCCCGGGCGGCGTCCGTCGAACAGGAAATCGCCGGCATGGAAGACGGCGATGAGCAGTTCCAGTGCCAGCAGCACGCGGCTGGCGATGCTCAGGGCGGGGCGGTCGGGCGGAGTCATCGGCATGCGGACCAAAGGCCAAAGGGAGGAATGCGGCAGTTCAATGCCCGTCGCGCAATCGCGGCACGCCGTGCTCGTCGCGTTCTTCCGCCGTGGCGACGGGGCCGCTGCCGGATGCGGCATCCGGCAGCGCGTCCACCGCTTCGCCCCGGCGCGCCTTGAGCGCATTGCGTGCGGCGATGGCGGCGGCGCGGTCGTCGCCTTGGGCGGAAAACCCGCCGGACAGCGCTTCCCAGGCCTCCGCGCCGGCACCGGCGGCCACCGCATGCAGCAGGAATTCGCGTGCCTGCGGCCATTGCGCCTGGGCAAGGGCCAGCCGCCCGAGGCTGAGCAGCAGAGCGGGATCGTCGGGTTTGGCCTGCAGCCACGCTTGGGCGCTGGCGCGGCGCGAGTCGAATTTGTTGACCGGCAGATGGCCGTACAGCGCCACCAGCTGCGGGTTCCAGTCCGCATTGATGGCCTGTTCGAGGCTGTGGGTGGCGGCATCGTCCCAGTGGAAGTCGGCCGCGCGGGTGGCATAGGCGGAAACGACGGCCGGACGCAGGCGCAGGGCGCGCGGCAAGGCTTCCCAGCGCGCGGCCAATGTGTTGCCGTCGGTGGCCTGTTGCAGCGAGGCGGTGGCCCAGCCGGTTTCCAGTTCGGTCAGGCGGGCGGCGGGCAACACGTTCTGCTGGCGCAGCGGGCCGAGCATGCCGTAGGCCTCGTCGGCGCGACCGGCCGCGGCCAAGGCGCGGGCTCGCAGCAGCAGGCCGCGCGGTGGCAGGGGCTGCACGTCCGGCGCATCCAGTGCGGTCAAGGCTTCTTCCGTCCGGCCATGCTCCAGCGCGCGGTCGGCGCGCAGCAGGGCGGCCTGCACGGGCGCGCGGGCCGCCAGCGCTTGCAGGTGGGTTTCGGCCACGGCGTCGTCGCCGCGCGCGTCGGCGCTGCGCACGGCCGCGGCACGGGCAAGGGCGCCGGCCTCGTCGTCGTCGGCCGCGGCGACCAGCAGCTTCTCGGCGCGCGCCCACTGGCCCGCCTGCAGGGCATTGAGCCCGTCGATCAGGCGGGCGCGGCCCTGCTTGCGGCGGTGGCGCAGCCAAGCGCGGAACGGCAGGGTGGCCAGCTTCCACAGCAACCACAGCAGCACCAGCGCGATCAGCAGCAGCAGCACGGCGTGCGGCAGCGAGCCGAGATAGTCGTAACCGCCGACCCGCACCATCACTTGGCCGAAGCGGTCGGGTTGTTGTTGGGCCAGCCATTGCGTGCCGAAGGCGCCCAGGGCCAGCACGACGAGCAGGATCAGGGCGGTGCGCAGCGGTTTCATGGGGTGTTCCTCCCGTCGCGCAGGCTGCGCAACTGTTGCAGGGTGGCGCCGAGCAGCGGCGCTTCCGGACGCAGCGGCCGGGCCGCCAGCGTGGCCAGTGTCTGGCGCAGGCCGCGCCGCGCCGGCGAATCCGGCCACAGGCGCAGCAGCCCCGCGTCGATGCGGCGCAGGCCGTGGCGGTAGCCGGCGGCATCGCCGCGTTCGGCGGCGGCGCGGGTCAGGGTGATTTCGACCTGCAGCGCATCCAGTGCGGCGGTGCGTCTGGGGGTGTCGGTGAGCGGGCCGGTCTGTGCGGGCCTGACCTGCACCAGCGGGGCGATCAGGCGCTGCCATGCGGGCGGCTGCACCAGCGGGGCTGCGGTGGTCGGCAGCCGCGCCAGCGCCGCGTCCAGCGCGTCGAGCCGATCCTGCACGGCGGCCAGCGGGCCGGGGCCGAGCGCATCCAGCGCGGCGCGTTCGTCGGCCAGCGACTGGCGCAGGTTGAGCAGGCGCGGGTCGTCGATGCCGGCCAGTGTCGATGCCGCCAGCGCATAGGCACGGCGTGCGCCGTCCAGGTCGCCGGCAATGCGCAGCCGGCGTTCGCCGAGGGCGAGCATCGAGGCGACTTCATCCAGATGCAGGGCCTCGCTGCCGCGGCGGGTGTTGTCGTTCAACTTGCCGAGGCTGTCTTCGAGCAGCGCTTCGCGCTGGCCGAGCGCCAGTACTTCGTCGCGCAGCACGCGGTTGGTGGCCGCCGCGTCCTGCAGGCGCTGCGACTGGGCGCGCAAATCCGCGCGCAAGGTATCCAGCCGCGTTTCGAGCCCCTGCCATTGGCTGGATTCGGCGGCCCGTTCGGCGCGGCTGCGCTCGCCGTGCAGCTGCCAGGCCTTCCAGCCCGCCACGCCGAGTGCGCCGAGCACGAGCACGCCGATGATCACGGCCGCGCGGACGCGGCGGGGCGGGTCGGCCGGCGATGGCGTGGTGTCGTTCATGCCGCATCCCTGTCGTTGCAACGCGGCGCATGCCGGCCGCGTCCTGCCATCTATCGAGGGCAAGCATGGCCGCTGCCGGTGCTGCGAGGCAAGGCGTGCCGCCGCCGCGATTCAGGTGGCGCGTCTCAGCGAGCCGTTTCGCCGCCGTCGGCGAGGGCGGACAGCAGTTGCGCGGGGCGAGGGCCGCAGGCCACGGCCACGTCGGAAAATCCGCAACTGCGAGCCAGCGCGGCCAAGCGCGCGCTGGCGGCCACGACGCGGCCGGCGCGCAGCCGGGCCAGCGCGTCGGTCGGCAGGCGGTCGACGGCGTGCTGCAAAGCCTGGCCGCTGCTCACCGCCAGCACGACCTGGCCTTCGGCAGCGAGAAGGCGGCCGATGGCCGCAGGCGCGAAGGCCACCGGTTCGCGCCGGTAGACATCGGCGCGCCGCACCGCGGCGCCGCGCCCGATCAGCGCGGGGACAAGGTGGTCGCGTCCGCTCGGCGCGGTGATCAGCCCGACCGTGATGCCGGCCAGTGCGGACGGCGAGGCCTCCGTGCCCCCCAGTTCCGGCAGGTCGAGCAGGCCTTCGCTGTCGGCGCGTGCCGGGACGCGCACCTCGGTGATGCCGGCACGATGCAGGGCCGCGGCGGTGCCGCCGCCGACCGCCAGCCAGCAGGTGTCGATGCCCGCGTCCAATGGCGACAGCCGTGCCGCGGTGCTGACCGCCGCCGGACTGGTGAACACGATGCGGTCGGCCCGCAGGGCGGTGTCGAGTGCGTGCCGGGCGGCGTTGTCGTCGACTGGAACGATCCGCCACGGAGACAGGGCCAGCAGCCGCCCGCCGTGCCGCGCCGCCGCCCGGCGCAACGCGGCGTGCTCGCCTTGCGGGCGCAGCGAGACGAGCGTCCATGCGGGTAGGTCATGTGCAGGCATGGCGGGCATTATGGGCACCCTCCCCGCTTCGAACACGTCGATGCCCTCCGTTGCCGCCGCATTCCAGTATCTCCAGTCCGAGTTCGACGCGATGCCGCCGGTGGCCGCGCAGCAGGTGCGGGTGGCCGGTTATGCCGATGGCCGGATGCGCCTGTCCGCGCCGCTGGAGGCCAACGTCAACGACAAGTACTGCGCGTTCGGCGGCAGTCTGGTGACGCTGCTGACACTGGCCGGCTGGAGTCTGGTGACCCACCGCCTGCACGAGCACGGGCTGGTTGCGGACGTGTTCGTTGCCGACAGCCGCATCCGCTACCTGGCCCCGCTGTATGCGGACCTGCAGGCCGAGGCGGTGCTGGCCGAAGGAGAATCGTGGGAGGCCTTCGAAGCCATGTTCCGTCAGCGCGGCAAGGCGCGGATCGAGGTGCTGGCGCGGGTCGCGCTGCCCGATGGCGGCGTGGCCACCGAGCTGGCCGGACGTTTCGTCGCCAAGGCCAAAGGGTAGGATGGCGGGCATGTCCCGCCGCGACAGGCTGTTTCCGATGCGCCGATGGCTTCGCTGGTCCGCCCTGCTCCTGTTGTTGCCGTGTGCCCTGGCCAGTGCCGGGTTCGGCAGCAAATCGCGCCAGCTCGACGAGATGATGGCCGCCTACACGGCCGCGCTGCGCTGGGGCAGTTTCGAGGACGGCTGGCAGTTCATCGATCCGGAGGTGCGCAAGGCACATCCGCTGACCGATCTGGACGTGGGCCGCTATGCCCAGCTGCAAGTGACCGGCTACCGCGATACCGGCACCAGCAACATGAAGGACGGCAGCGTGGTGCGTGACATCGAGATCAGCATCACCAACCGCAACACCCAGAACGAGCGCACCGTCCGCTACCGCGAAATCTGGCGCTGGGACGACAAGGCCGGGCGCTGGTGGCAGACCACCGGCCTGCCGGATTTCTGGAACGGCCAGTAACCGGCCCCGGGCCGGCGCCTGTGCGACAATCGTCGGCCATTCCGCAGCGATCCACTCGAATACCGTGACCTTCGCAGACCTGCTGGCCTTTGCCGGCCGCAATCCGATCCTTTCGCTGGCGCTGGCCGGCTTGACCGTCGCCATCGTCGCCAACGAGGTCGCCACGCTGCTGCGCGGCTACAAGGCGCTCAAACCGGCCGAGCTGACCGCGCTGATGAACACCATCGAGGACGCCGTGGTGGTGGACATCTCGCCGTCGGCCGATTTCGAGAAGGGCCACATTGCCGGCAGCCGCAACGTGCAGGCCAGCCAGTTCGGCCCGGAACACAAGCTGGTGGCCGGGGCCAGGCAGAAGCCCGTCATTGTGGTCTGCCGCAGCGGCATGACCGCGCAGGGGGCCGCCAAGAAACTCAAGAAGGCCGGGTTCGAGCAGGTCTACGTGCTCGACGGCGGCGTTGCCGCTTGGCGTCAGGCCGAACTGCCGCTGGTCAAGGGCCGCGCCTGAGCCCGCCATGCCGGGTGGCCGGCCGGCGTGCCGGCCGTTTGCGCGTCGTTCACGCGTGCCATAATCCGGCTTTCGTTCAACCCACACCGCATTTGTCTGGAGCAGGAAATGTCTGACGAAACCACCAACGGCGCCGCCGCCCCGACCACCCCGGCTGCCGCGGGTCCCGCTTTCACCGTCGAGAAGATCTACGTCAAGGACGTTTCCTTCGAGGCTCCCAATTCGCCGGCCATCTTCAACGAAGCCACCCAGCCGGAGCTGCAGCTCAACCTGAGCCAGAAGGTCCAGCAGCTGGCCGAGAACGCGTTCGAGGTCGTCCTCGGCGTCAACCTGACCTGCAAGTCCGGCGACAAGACTGCCTACGTGGTGGAAGTGCAGCAGGCCGGCGTGTTCGGTCTGGTCGGCCTGGAGCCGCAGGCGATCGACATGCTGCTCGGCACCCAGTGCCCGAACATCCTGTTCCCGTACGTGCGCGCGTTGGCCAGCGACCTGATCCAGGCCGGCGGCTTCCCGCCGTTCTTCCTGCAGCCGATCAACTTCGAGGCCCTGTACGCCGAAACGCTGCGCCAGCGCGCCGCGCAGGCTGGCGGCGACGACGCCCTGGCCAATTCGGAACCGGCCGGCAACGCCTGATCCCGTGACAGGAACCGCTTCGACGAACGCGGCCATGTCCCGGTTGGCTGTCCTCGGGGCGGGTTCCTGGGGCACCGCGCTGGCCTCGCTCACCGCCCGGCACGGTCACCCGACCGTGCTGTGGGGGCGCGACGAGGCAGTGGCCGAGGCGATCGCCTCGCGCCATGAAAACCCCCGTTACCTGCCCGGCATCCCGTTGCCGGAGACGCTGCTTGCCACCACCGACCTCGATGCGGCCTTGGCCGGCATCGACTGGGTGCTGGTGGTGGTGCCTTCGCACGCGTTCACCGAAACCCTGCGCAGCATCGCCCCGCGCCTGCACGGCGTGAAGGGTGTGGCGTGGGCGACCAAGGGCTTCGAGCCAGGTTCGGGCCGTTTCCTGCATGAAGTCGCGCAGGACGTGCTCGGCCCGGACATGCCGCTGGCCGTGGTCACCGGGCCGTCCTTCGCCAAGGAAGTGGCGCAGGGCCTGCCCACCGCCGTCACCGTGCACGGCGACGATGCCGCCTTCACCAAGGCCGTGGCCGATGTGCTGCACGGGCCGACCTTCCGTGCCTATACCGGCAACGACATGGTCGGTGCCGAACTGGGCGGCGCGATGAAGAACGTGCTGGCCGTGGCCACCGGCGTGGCCGACGGCATGGAGCTGGGGCTCAATGCGCGCGCCGGCCTGATCACCCGCGGCCTCAACGAAATGCTGCGGCTGGCCGCGGCGATCGGTGCGCGCCCGGAAACCCTGATGGGCCTGGCCGGGCTCGGCGATCTGGTGCTGACCTGCACCGGCGACCTGTCACGCAACCGCCGCCTGGGCCTGGCGCTGGGGCGCGGGCAATCGCTGGACGCCGCCGTCCGCGCCATCGGCCAGGTGGTCGAGTCGGTGCAGACCGCCGACGAGGTGATGCGCCAAGCGCACCGCCACGGCATCGACTTGCCGATTTCCAGCGGCGTGCAGGCCGTGCTGCACGGGGACATCACCCCGGCCGAAGGCCTGCACCAGCTGCTGGCCCGCGAACAGAAACCGGAATATCCGGACACCTTGTTCCGCTGACACGGTCGGCTCGCAGGCCGTGCCCCGAATGCCGCCCTGCCACGCGCAAGGCGGCATTTTGCTTTCAGGGCTGTGCGGCCGGACGCGCCGTGGCGTACATCTCGCGGGCGATCTGCAACAGCAGGCCGCGCGGGTCTTCGCCGGTCTTGTACAGGTCGAAGTGGGTACGGTCGAGCACGAAATGCACCTCGGCCTTGGCCCCCAGCGCCTTCAAAGCGGTGTCGAGGCGATGCGCAGCGCCGTCGAGATAGAAGGTGTCGGCGGTGCCGACGTACACGTGGATCTTGCCGTCCAGGTCGGGTTTGAGCACCGGCCAGTCGCGTTGCAGGCGCGCGACGATGTCGTAATGCGCGCGCCAGTAGGCCACCACCTGCGGGTCCACCTTGCCGGTGTCGCGGTCGAACATCGGCATCGGTCGTCCGTCCGGCCCGCGCGGCGAGAACGCCCATTCGAACGAGGTCAGCTGGCCACCCCAGGCGCCGAGCACGCGTTCGAGCCTGGCAAAGCCCTCGAAGGTGCCCAGCACCTTGCCCTGGTCGCGCACCAGCGGTACCGGGCTGTCGTCGGAGCGGCGGTAGGCGTTGGCGCTGGGCGCGTACAGGTCCACGCCGGTGAAGTCGTGGAAGTCGGCGGGATCGGGCGAGGTGGACCAGGTGCCGCCGAACACCTTCGGGTAACGCACCTGCAGCCACAGCGTGGCCCAGCCGCCGGACGAATGGCCGGTGAGGAAGCGTCCGGACGGCGCGGCGTCCATCCGGTAGCGGGATTCCAGCGAGGGGATCAGTTCCTCGGTCAGTGCCGTGCCCCACGGCCCGTTGTTGACCGAATCGGCGAACTCGTGGGTGCCGGTGGGCGTTGACTGGTCGAGGAACACCCAGATCATCGGCGGCATCTTCCCTTCCGCCGTGGCCGCGTAGACGCCGGCCGCGTAGCCGGCCAGATAATCGGCGTTGGCGCCGAAACCGTGGGTGAAATACACGGTGGGATAGCGCTGTTTGCCGGCCTCGTAGCCCGGCGGCAACAGCACCCAACCGCGCATGGTGACCGGTCGGCCCCAGAAGGCGCTCAGTGCGGGGCTGCGGAAATCCAGCGGCCGTGCGTGCGCCTTGGCCTGTTCGAGGTGCTTGCCGATTTCGGGCGTCAGCATGCGCAACGGCAAGGCCCACGGCGTCGCTGCGGGTACCGCGGGGCCGAGTTGCAGCGAGATCGGCGTGCTCGCCGGCAGATGCACGGCGGTCACCGGGCCGACCAGATCGCCGGGACCGCGCCCGGAGTAGGCGTAGCTGTGGTCCACGTCGAGCACGGCCTGCACCAGATAGTCGCCGGGCGGCAGCTGCGAGAAGGCCGGCAAGGCGTCCTGGTCGCCATCGACGGCCACGGCTTCGCCGGTCTGCAGGTGCCCGATGTCGCGCGCGGCCACGGCGGTGCGGGTGCCACGGAACGGATTGGCGTCGATTTCGTCCACCTTGCCGTCCTTGGCCGCCGCGCGTGCGGCGCCGGCTTCGGTGGCGAATACCAGCAGGCGTCCTCCGGCCACGGCCGTGGCGCCGGTCGGCAGGCTCACGGTGAAACGCGGGGCCGGGGCCGGATCGGCATCGCGGGCGAAGACGTGGCCGGACAGCGACAGTCCGACGGCCAGCAGGCCGGCCAGCAGGCCGGCCAGCAGGGCCGGAGGCGGGGGCGTGCGGGCGATGCGCATTGGCGGCGGGTCTCGTGAAGGGCCCGACATCCTCGCCGCTGCCCGTCCCGTCTGTCCATATTGCCCCTGCGCGCCAAAAAGAAACCCGGCCGGAGCCGGGTTTCGCGGGTACGGCCCGCCGGGAGAGAGGGCGGCGGGCCGGATGCTGGCGTGGCGCTTACCAGCTGTAGCGCGGGCCGACGTACCACTCGCGGGTGCCGCCCTTGCCCAGCTTCACTTCGCCGGTCACGCCCCAGTTGGCGTTGAACTTGCCCAGCACGCCGACGCGGCCGTAGAACTCGCCGTCCGGGTTCACGCCGTGCTTCTTGGTGTAGTCCTCGTAGCCGGCCAGTGCGTAACCTTCGAACATCGGGTTGAACGCACCGCGCAGGCCGACTTCGGCGCTGTAGCCGTCCCAGTCGGCGCCGTGGCCGGCGTCGAACTTGTTGTAGGCGATGCGGGTCAGCAGGTCGATCTTGGCCCCGACCTCCTTGTTGTAGCCCACGCCCACGCGCCACTGGTCGACGTCGATGTTGGTGTGGTCGATCTCCTGGCGGTTGTAATCGCCGAAGACGTGGAAATTCGGAGCCACGGCGAACGAGCCCTTCAGGCCCCAGCCGTCAGCGTCGCCGCCCTTGGAATCGGTGTTGACGTAGCCGGCATCGACGTAGTTGTACGAAACGCCGTCCGCAGCCGAGGCGGCGAAGGGCAGTGCGGCCAGCAGGGCCAAGGCGGTCAAGGTCTTCTTCATGGGGTCGATCCCTCTTTCTTCTCTGAGTTGGGTGCTGCTTTATGGTTATCCTGGCGCTGAGGCAAAGCCGTTCGCTGCCAGTGGCCGGGGATTATCCGGGGGCGAGCTGCAATTGCCCCTGAATATCAAACTGACCAGTACATGAATTAACGGCGCAATCGGGGGACTTGCCGGCTTCCACCGGCGGGGCAGTTCATGGCACGCGCGCGGATCGGCGCGGCAGACGGTTCAGGCGCCGCCGGCGAAGTCGTGCTGCCGCCAGGCCTCGAACACGGCCACCGCGACCGAGTTGGACAGGTTGAGGCTGCGGTTGCCCGGACGCATCGGCAGGCGCAGGCGCTGCGCTTCGGGAATCGCGTCGAGCACCTCGTCCGGCAGGCCGCGGGTCTCCGGGCCGAACAGGAAGGCATCGCCATCGGCATAGGCCGGCGCGTCGTGGCGCACCTGGCCGCGGGTGCTGAACGCGAACAAGCGTTTCGGCGCCAGCACCGCCAGTGCGGTGGCCAGGTCCGGATGCACCCGTACCTGCGCGTACTCGTGGTAGTCCAGCCCGGCCCGGCGCAGCTGCCGGTCGTCCATGTCGAAGCCGAGCGGCTCGATCAAGTGCAGGCGCGCGCCGGTGTTGGCGCACAGGCGGATCACGTTGCCGGTGTTGGGCGGGATCTCCGGCTGGTACAGCAGGACGTCGAAAACGGGGGCGGATGGCATGGGCGGATTCTACCGTCGCGCATGTCGGGGGACATGGATTTGCGATGGTTCAGCGCAGCTTGCCGGCCACTGCGGATACGGCGCTCAGGTCGCCCAGCACCGGCCGCAGGTCGATGGACGGCAGGCGGATGATGGCCTCGGCGGCACGGAAGACCCCGGCCATGCCGTCGGCATGCGCGACCGGCTCGCGATCCACCGTCGTGGCGGCAACGGCAGCCTGCCCGGACAGTGCGGTGCGTTCGGCGCGCTGTTCGGCCGAGGGGCGGACTTCGACCGTGGACAGGGTGACGATGCGCTCGGCCATGGCGCGTTCGGCGGCAATCTGGCGCAGCAATTCGGTATCCGGGCGGACCGTGATGCCCGGCAGAGTGGGGATGCCGCTGGTGGCTTCATGGCGCAGCTGGGCAAGCTGGTCCGCGTCGGGGCGCACCTGCGTGGTCGGCAGCGTGGTGATGACGGGGCTCTGGGCGGACGCGGCAGAGGAGAACAGGGCGCCGGCCGCGAGGGCGGCAGCGAGGGCAACGCTCAGGGACTGGGTGTTCATGGGGGCCTCTTTGGTGTCATTGAAAAGTGGTGTTGTAGTAAAGTAAAACACTAAACCAGAAAGGGCAAGCAAGAACTGCGGAATTTCCTGATTTGTTCAGCATCCAGTCAGAAGTTGATTTTTCGTGGATGTCTTGCCTGTTTGATAAGCAGAACCCGTGCCAAGTACATCTAATTGAATTTGAAGGGAAATTCATTTCACGAGGTGTCCGCTGTCCGGACGGCGGCAGCTGCCGGCCATGCGCACCGGACGGACGCGCGCAGTCATGCAGGTGTCCGGTGGCGTGCCGTGCGCATCCGGGTGCCACCCATGGCTTGTGGCCCATCACTTGCGATGGCGCTTGGACATACCATCGGGAACCCACCTGCATCCTTCACAGGAGTGTCCGATGTCTCTTCTCGTCCGGCCGCGTGCGGCTGTCCTGTCCCTTGCCCTGGCCACCGCGCTGGGCGGCATCGCCTTCCACCCGGAGGCCGTGGCGGCCACGGCACCTGCCGGCGCGGGCGTGGACATCCCGTTTGAAACCTTCACCCTGCCCAACGGCCTGCGCGTGGTGGTGCACACTGATCGCAAGGCGCCGATCGTGGCGGTCAACGTCTGGTATCACGTGGGCAGCAAGGACGAGCCGGCCGGGCGCACCGGTTTTGCGCACCTGTTCGAGCACCTGATGTTCAACGGTTCGGAAAACCACAAGGGCGAGTTCTTCGAACCTTTCGAACTGGTCGGTGCCACCAACCAGAACGGCACGACCAACCAGGATCGCACCAACTATTTCGAGAACGTGCCGACCACCGCGCTGGACATGGCGTTGTGGATGGAGTCCGACCGCATGGGCCACCTGCTCGGCGCGATCGACCAGAAGACCCTCGACGAGCAGCGCGGCGTGGTGCAGAACGAAAAACGCCAAGGCGAGAACCAGCCTTACGGGCAGGTGTGGGAGAAGCTGACCAAGGCGATGTATCCCGCCGGCCACCCGTACCACCACAGCGTCATCGGCTCGATGAACGATCTCAACGCGGCCACCCTGGACGACGTGAAGACCTGGTTCCGCACCTGGTACGGCCCCAACAATGCCGTGCTGGTGCTGGCTGGCGACATCGACCTGAAGACGGCCAAGGAAAAGGTGGCCGCGTATTTCGGCGACATCCCGGCCACGCCGACGATGGCCCAGCCCAGGGTCGACCCGGCCAAGCGCGGCACTGATACCCGCGAAGTGATGCAGGACAAGGTGCCGGCCACGCGCATATACCGGGCGTGGAACGTGGCCCAGGCCGACAGCCTGGACAACGACCAGCTGCAGTTGCTGGCGCAGGTGCTGGGCGGCAGCAAGGCTTCGCGTCTGGACAAGCGCCTGCTGCACGACGAGAAGCTGGTGGACGCCATTTCCGCCGGGCTGGATTCCTCGCAGCTGGGCTCGGGCTTCATCGTCATGGCCACGGTCAAGCCGGGCGTGGACCCGGCCAAGGTCGAGGCGGCGATCGACGAGGAAGTGAAGAAGCTGGTCACCGCCGGCCCCACCGCGGCCGAGCTTGAGCAGGCCAAGACGGTGACGCGCGCCGGCTTCATCCGCGGCATCGAGCGCATCGGCGGCTTCGGCGGCAAGGCCGACGTGCTGGCCGAATGCGCGGTCTATACGGGCAACCCGGGCTGCTTCCGCGAGTCGCTGGCCAACATGGCGGCGGCCACGCCGGCGCAGATAAAGGCGGTCGGCGGCAAGTGGCTGGCGTCGGGCAGCCATACGCTGGTGATCGAGCCGGGCGAGCGCACGCCGCTGGCCGAGGAGCCCTCGGTCGCCCCGGCGCCGTTCAAGCTGCCGGCGGTGGACCCCAAGTACAAGGTGCTGGCCAGCACGGTGGACCGCAGCAAGGGCGTGCAGGTGCCCACGCAGTTCCCCGAGCTGAAGTTCCCGGTGCTGCAGCGCGCCACGCTGAAGAACGGCACCAAGGTGATCCTGGCCGAACGCCACGACATCCCGGTGGTGCAGTTCAGCTACGAGTTCAAGCGCGGCGCGGCCACCGATCCGGCCGGCAAGCTGGGCCTGGCCTCGTTCGCGATGAACATGCTCGACGAAGGTGCCGGTCCGCTCGATTCGCTGGCTTTCGCCAATGCGGTCGAGTCCGAGGGCGCCGTGGTCAAGGCCGGCGCCTCGCTGGACGGCAGCAACGTGTACCTGTCGGCGCTGAAGGAAAACCTCGACCCGTCGCTGGACCTGTACGCGGACATGCTGCGCGCGCCGCGCTTCGACCAGGCCGACATCGACCGGGTCAAGGCCACCACCATCGCCGGCATCAAGCAGGAGAAGGCCCGCCCGAACGGGGCCGCGCAACGCGTGCTGCCGCCGCTGCTGTACGGCGCCGGGCATCCGTATGCCATCCCGATGAGCGGCAGCGGCACCGAGGCCGACGTGGCCGGCCTGAGCCGCGCCGATCTGGCCGGATACGGGCAGTCCGGCCTGCGCCCCGAAACGGCCACGCTGATCGTCGCCGGCGACACCACGCTGAAGGAGATCGTGCCGCTGCTGGACAAGCACTTCGGCGACTGGAAGGGCGAGGGCGCCGCGCCGGCCGAGCTGAAACTGGCCGAGGTGGCGCGCCCGGCCAAGCCGCGCGTGTACCTGATCGACCAGCCCGGCGCGGTGCAGGCCACCATCTTTGCCGGCGAACTGGTGCCTTCCACCAAGGATGCCGGTGCGGTGAAGTTCGACATCGCCAACTCCGTGCTCGGCGGCGAGTTCTCTTCGCGACTGAACATGAACCTGCGCGAGGACAAGCACTGGGCCTATGGTGCCTACAGCTTCACCAGCAATGCCGTCGGCCAGCGCCCGTGGCTGGCCTTCGCGCCGGTGCAGATCGACAAGACCGCCGATTCGCTGAAGGAAATGGACACCGAGTTCGTCCGCTACTTCAGTGGCAAGGCGCCGGCCACCTCGCAGGAAGTGGCCAAGATCCAGGCCACCGAGATCCGCGGCTTGCCGGGCGCATACGAAACCGCCGCATCGGTGATGGGCACCATCGGCGGCATCGTCAAGTACGACCGTCCGGACGATTGGGTGTTCAAGCGCAAGGCCGAGATCCAGGCGCTGACGCCGGAGCAGGTGAAAGCGGCCGCGACCACGCTCGACCCCGGCAAGCTCACCTGGGTGGTGGTCGGCGACCTGAAGCAGATCGAGCAGCCGATCCGCGCGCTGAACCTGGGCGAGATCAGCATCGTCGATGCCGACGGCAAGCCGGTCGCGGCCAAGCCCTGACCGTGCATGGCGTTCCCCGGCCGTCCCGCGCGGCCGCCGGGGAACGTGTTCATTGCCCATCCATGCGCCCGCACCGCACAATGCGGGCGCTTTCCATGCACCGGAGTCCGTGATGCGCCTGTCCGCCGTTTTCGTCCTCGTCCCCGCCGTCATGCTGTCGGCCTGCACCTGGGTGCCGATGGAGCCGCAGGGGCGCGGCGTGCAGGTGGTCGCCGCCGGTGCCATCCCGGCCGGCTGCCAGAAGCGCGGCGAAGTGTCCGTGTCGGTCAAGGACAAGGTGGGCTTCTACCGCCGCGACCCGCTCAAGGTGAAGGACGAGCTGGAAACCCTGGCCCGCAACGAGGCCGCCACCGTGCCGGCCAACACCGTGCAGCCGCTGGACCAGCCCTACAACGGCAGCCAGCGTTTCGCCGCGCTGGATTGTCCGCGGCGCTGAGCGCGCGTTCCGCGGCGGGCTGCCTTGGGCGGCCATGACGGGGTGCAAGGTGCGCTGCAAGGCTGCTGGCGATAGAATCGGCAATCTTTGCCCCCCATTCACATCCGGCGCAGTTCGATGATCTTCAAGAACGTCTCCATCGCGGGACTGGCGCACGTCGATGCGCCGCACACACTCACCTCCGACGAAATCAACGAACGGCTCAAGCCGACCATGCAGCGCCTCGGCATCAAGACCGACGTGCTCAACGACATCGTCGGCGTGCACGCGCGCCGTCTGTGGGACGACGAAACCCAGGCTTCCGATGCCGCCACCATGGCCGCGAAGAAGGCACTGGCCGACGCCGGCATCGACGCCACCCGGGTCGGCCTGCTGGTCAACACCTCGGTCAGCCGCGACTTCCTGGAGCCGTCCACCGCCAGCATCGTCTGCGGCAACCTCGGCGTGTCCGATTTCTGCCAGACCTTCGACGTGGCCAATGCCTGCCTTGCCTTCATCAACGGCATGGACATCGCCGCGCGGATGATCGAGCACGGCGACATCGACTACGCGCTGGTGGTCGATGGCGAAACCGCCAACCTGGCCTACAACAAGACCCTGGCCCGGCTGAGTTCGCCGGAGGCCACCGCGGAGCAGTTCCGCAACGAGCTGGCCACGCTGACCCTGGGCTGCGGCGCCGCCGCGATGGTGCTGTGCCGCCGCGAGCTGGCGCCGGAAGCGCCGCTCTACAAGGGCGGCGTGACCCGCTCGGCCACCGAGTGGAACACCCTGTGCCGCGGCAATCTGGACCGCATGGTCACCGACACCAAGATGCTGCTGATCGAAGGCATGAAGCTGGCGCAGAAGACTTTCGTCGCCGCCCGCCAGGCCTTGGGCTGGGCCGCCGACGAGCTGGACCAGTTCGTCATGCACCAGGTCAGCCAGGTGCACACCAAGGCCTTCATCAAGGCCTTCGACATCGACCCGAAGAAGGTGCTGACCATCTTCGGCGAGCACGGCAACATCGGCCCGGCTTCGGTGCCGATCGTGCTGAGCAAGCTCAAGGAACTGGGCAAGCTGAAGAAGGGCGACCGCATCGCCCTGCTCGGCATCGGCTCGGGCCTGAACTGCTCGATGGCCGAAGTGGTGTGGTGACACGCACCGCCCCACGCGGCGCCCGGTTGCAATGAATCAACACGACGCCCGCGCCGAACGACGCGGGCGTCTGCATGTCCAGCGAGCGATCCGATGAACCTGCCCGGTTACCCTGCCCATCCCCAGCGTTTCCAAGTCCGCCCCGGCATCGCGATGAGCTACCTCGACGAGGGCCCGCGCGATGGCGAGGTCGTCGTCATGGTGCACGGCAATCCGTCGTGGAGCTATTACTGGCGCACGCTGGTGGCCGGCCTTTCGGACAAGTACCGCTGCATCGTGCCGGACCACGTCGGCATGGGCCTGTCGGACAAGCCCGACGATGCGCCGTCCGCGCAGCCGCGTTACGACTACACCCTGCAATCGCGCATCGACGATCTGCAAGCGCTGCTGCGCCACGCCGGCATAGACGATGCCACGCCGGTGACGCTGGCCGTGCACGACTGGGGCGGCATGATCGGCTTCGGCTGGGCGCTGAAGCATGCCGCGCAGGTCAAGCGGCTGGTGGTGCTCAATACCGCCGCCTTCCCGATGCCGCCGGCCAAGGCCATGCCGTGGCAGATCGCGCTGGGCCGG
>JADHEF010000995.1_pt1 | contig 21476 bp, 20 predicted proteins | sample 8952391 | NCBI WGS metagenome assembly JADHEF01 (sample SAMN16124439, study PRJNA663245) | bioreactor sludge metagenome | isolation source: sludge (nitrite) | place: India:Bengaluru | collected 2019-02-28
GGATAAAGGCCGAGAATGGCCAATGCCGCCAGCGAAAGTATCAACCAAGGATATCTCATGGCCCACACCTTCCGATCAGATAGGTAATATCACTGTCTTTTCTATTTAAGGCCATCCGGCTCCGCACCTTCTGAATGAAGAGGCACCGCTTGAGCGAATTAGAGTCGCCGCTCTATAGTACGAAATCTTGATCTCTTCAGGCGGCAGAATAGATGGATATGAAGCTTCATTCCGACCTCAATCTGCCTCCCGGCCTGGAGGGCCTGGCCGACCTGGCCCTGGACCTGCGCTGGACGGTGCGCCAGACCACAGACAGAATCTGGGAGATGCTGGATGCCGAGGCCTGGGAGAAGACCAAGAATCCCTATTTAATATTGCAGAATGTCTCCCGGGCCAGGCTGGATGAGGCGGCGGCAGACGAGAATCTCAGGAAGGAGATCGCTTCCTGGCAGGAGAAGAGATGTCGGCTCTTAGAGAGATCCTTCTCTCCGGGAAAGGACGATCCCTCATCCATAGCCTACTTCAGCATGGAGTTCGGATTGTCCGAGGCGCTTCCTATATATTCCGGCGGCCTGGGGATCTTAGCCGGCGACTACCTCAAGACCGCCAGCGATATGGGAGTTCCCCTAACCGGAATCGGGCTACTCTACCAGCAGGGATACTTCCGCCAGATATTGAGCCAGGACGGCTCCCAGCTGGAGGCCTTCCCCTACAATGATCCGGAGACCCTGCCCATCGTCCCGGCCAGGGATAGGGACGGATCCAGGCTCCGGGCGAGGATCGAGCTGCCTGGCCGCTCACTCATTTTGCGGGTCTGGCAGGCCAATGTCTGCCGGGTGAACCTATACTTGCTGGACTCCAATGATCCCATGAACCGGCCCTGGGACAGGGCCATCACCGCCAACCTTTATTCGCCGGGTCAGGAGCGGCGGCTGATTCAGGAGATAGTTCTGGGAATAGGCGGCTGGAATGTGCTGGAAAAGCTGGGGATCGAGCCGGAGATCTGTCATCTCAATGAGGGTCATGCCGCTTTTGTGGTCCTGGCCCGGGCTCATAGCTTCATGAAGAGGACCGGCTGCCCGGCCAGGGCCGCCCTCTGGGCCACCCGGGCGGGAAATGTCTTCACCACCCACACCCCGGTGGAAGCGGGATTCGATAGGTTCGACAGAACCCTGGTGGGAAAGTATGCCCATTTTTACGCCGAGCGCCTGGGCCACTCCATGGATGATCTGATGAAGCTGGGCCTGGGGAGAGAGCCCGGCGGCCCGCCCGAGGCGGCTCTATTCAATATGGCCCATCTGGCTTTGAGCGGCTGCAGCCATGCCAATGGCGTATCCCGGCTGCACGGCAGGGTGAGCCGCAGGATATTTCAGTCCCGCTATCCCCGCTGGCCGGAGCGAGAGGTGCCGGTGGATTATGTGACCAATGGAGTTCATATCCCCACATGGGACTCGCCGGCAGCGCAGCAGCTGTGGAGCGAGGCCTGCCCCGGTGGATGCGGTCCTGAGGGGATAGACTACCAGAAATCGGGCATCTCCCAGAAGAGCGATCAGGATCTATGGTGCTTCCGAGCCGAGGCGCGGAGGGATCTGGTGGAGTATGTCCGCCGCCGCCATTTCCGGCAGGAGGTGGAGAGAGGAGCGAGAGAGGAGGAGCTGAAGGCGGCAAAGCATGTGCTCAACCCCAATGTCCTGACCATTGGCTTCGCCCGGCGGGCCACGGCCTACAAACGCACCGACCTTCTTTTATCCCAGCCGGATCGCCTGGCGGCCATTCTCAAGAACGATAAGCAGCCGGTGCAGCTGGTGATGGCAGCCAAGGCCCATCCAGCCGATGAGGAGGGAAAGGAGATGGTGCAGAAGATGGCCGGATTTGCCGCCCGGCCAGATATATATGATCGGGTGGTCTTCCTCTCCGACTATGACATCGACCTGGCCCAGCACCTGCAGCCCGGCGTTGACGTCTGGATCAACACTCCCCGCCGGCCCAATGAGGCCTGCGGCACCAGCGGCATGAAGATCCTGGCCAATGGGGGGCTGAATCTCTCCAATCTGGACGGCTGGTGGGATGAGGCCTATGAGCCGGAGGTGGGGTGGTGTCTGGGGGACAGGCAAGAGCACAGCGAGCCGGGCCTGGATGTTGAGGAGGCGGAGATGCTCTACCGGCTGCTGGAGGAGGTGGTGGTGCCCCTCTTCTATGAGCGGAATGAGGCGGGGATTCCCTCAGGCTGGACGGCTAAGGTCAGAGAAAGCATGACCAGGCTTACACCGCGCTACAGCAGCGAGAGGATGATGCGGCAGTATTTGGAAAAGTTCTACCGGCCGGCAGCCCGCGCATATCGCCGCCGGTCGGCGGAGGGAGGCAGCCTGGCTGGCGCGCTCGCCGAGTGGCAAGCACGGCTGGAGGAGGGCTGGAAGGATCTGCGGCTGGGGCGGATGACGATAATTCAAGAGGGAGAGATGTGGAGCTTTTCCGTGGAGGCCTACCTGGGAGAGTTGCAGCCGGAAGACGTGCGGGTGGAGCTATATGCCGATCCGCTGCCGGAAGAAGAGATAGGGGCGGGAGAAGAGGGCAGGCCGGAGAGGATAGAGATGGAGAGGCTGGGGCCTCTGGCGGGGGCGGTGAATGGATTCGTCTTCGGGGCCAAGGTGGCGGCGGCAAGGGCGGCGGAGGACTATACCCCCAGGATAGTGCCCTACCATCCGGAGGCTATGGAGGAGGGGCATATATTGTGGATGATGTGATAGGAAGCCCTCTCGTAGAAAGGGGATGAGCTGGTTCCTGCCCGCCATAAAAATACCTTAAAACCGCAACCGGCTTCGGATAAATTTATATCGCTTGCCGCAAAATAAACCCAGATTGTGTGGGACGTGAAAGATATTCACCTCAAGGTGGCCAAGGCCTATCCCAATGACTCCGCCCGGGGCATAGCCCGCCTGGACCCCAATGCGCTGCTGACATTGCGCCTCTCGCCCGGCGACATCATCGAGATCGAGGGCAAGAGAATGACCGCGGCCAAGGTCTGGCGGGCGGACCGGCAGGACTGGTCCCAGGACTACATCCGGATAGACGGCTTCATCCGCCAGAATGCCGGTGTGGGCATAGGCGACAGGGTCAAGATCCGCAAGGCCAAGTTTGCCGACGCTGGCCCCGCCTTCGGGGTCCAATATGCACTACGGTGATGATGCGGCAGACATGATCCGCCGCCAGACCTTGAAGAGGCCGGTAGTTGCTGGCGACATCCTGCCCATCATGAGCTCCGGGGCCCATCCCTTCATGGGAAGGATGGAGGCCGTGCCCCTGGTGGTCACCGAGACCCATCCCGCTGATGTGGTGGTCATCTGCGAGAAGACGGAGATAGTGCTCCTGGAAAAGCCGGTCAAGAGCGTCGGCTCGGTGAAAGCCACGGGTACCACCTACGAGAACGTGGGAGGCCTGCGGGCGGAGGTGCAGAGGGTGCGGGAGATGATTGAGCTGCCCATGAAGCACCCTGAGGTCTTCCAGAAGCTGGGCATTGAGCCGCCCAAGGGGGTCCTGCTCTACGGCCCGCCGGGCACGGGAAAGACTCTCATCGCCAAAGCAGTTGCAAATGAGAGCGGCGCCAACTTCTTTTCCATAGCCGGGCCGGAGATCATGTCCAAGTATTATGGCGAGAGCGAGCAGCGGCTGCGGGAGATATTCGATGATGCCCAGAAGGCCGCCCCTTCTATCATTTTCATAGACGAGATCGACTCCATCGCTCCCAAGAGAGGAGAGGTCACCGGCGAGGTGGAGCGCCGGGTGGTGGCCCAGCTCCTGGCCATGATGGACGGCCTCAAGGAGCGGGGTGCGGTGGTGGTCATAGGAGCCACCAACCGGGAGGAGGCCATAGATCCGGCCTTGCGCCGGCCGGGCCGCTTCGACCGGGAGATTGAGATCGGCGTGCCGGACCGCTCCGATAGAATTGAGATCCTCCAGATCCATGTGCAGAATATGCCCCTCGCCGATGACATTAACCTGGAGAGCCTGGCGGACCGGATGCACGGCTTCGTGGGGGCGGACGTCAATGCGCTGTGTAAAGAGGCGGCCATGAGGGCCCTGCGCCGCTATATGCCCGACCTAACCACCGAGGACGAGATCCCTCCCGGGATCATGGAGCAGATGCAGGTTCGAAGGGAGGACTTTGAGGAGGCCCTCAAGGAGATAGAGCCCTCCAGTATGAGAGAGGTGCTGGTGGAGCTGCCGGCTGTCAGCTGGAGCGACCTCGGCGGCCTGGGCTCTCTCAAGCAGGAGCTGATTGAGGCCATAGAGTGGCCTTTAAAGCAGCCGGAGAAGTTCCGGCAGATGGGAGTGCGCCCGCCAAAAGGGGTTTTGCTCTACGGCCCGCCGGGCACGGGAAAGACCATGATCGCCCAGGCGGTGGCCAATGAGACGGCAGCTAATTTCATCAGCGTGCGGGGCCATCAGATGCTCTCCAAGTGGATGGGCGAGTCGGAAAAAGCCATAAGGGAGATATTCAGAAAGGCCAGGCAGGTCTCGCCGGCCATCATATTCTTCGATGAGCTGGACTCCATAGCCCCCATGAGGGGAACAGACGAGGGCAGCCATGTCATGGAGCGGGTGGTAAACCAGCTACTCTCCGAGCTGGACGGCCTGGAGGCTCTCAAGGACGTGGTGGTTATAGCTGCCACCAACCGGCCGGATATCCTGGACCCGGCGCTTCTGCGGTCGGGCCGGTTCGATCGCATGCTCCTGGTAGGCCCGCCGGACAAGCTGGGCCGGCATGAGATCCTCAAGATCCATGCCGCCGCCATGCCCAAAGCGGAGGATGTCAACCTGGAGGAGCTGGCGGAATTGACCGAGGGCTATGTGGGCTCAGATCTGAATGCCCTCTGCCGGGAGGCGGCCATGCTTGCTTTGCGCCAGGAGGGAGAGAAGGTGGAGATGAAAGACTTCCGGGAGGCTCTGCGCAAGGTCCGGCCCAGCGTGGAGGAGAACATGGTCAGCTACTATGAGAGGATCAGCCAGAGGTTCAAGGGCGGCATAAAGGTGGACCCTGCCTCTTTGATGGGCTATAGATGATCCGTGTGCTGTGACATATGTCTGTCTTGAAGGGTGGCTTGCAGGTATAAGATTTGGAGGGCGGGAGAAATGGGAAAGGTGTTCTCGGGGAGCATTGCCGGAAAGGAGATAGTGAATATAGACGGCATGGTATTGGGGCGGCTCGATGATCTCACCTTTGATGTCCAGACCGGAAAGCTGCAGGACATGAGGGTCCGGCCGGACCGGGAGCTCAACCGCATCCAGTACCGGGAGGAGGGCAGGTTCGTGCTCATACCATTCTCCTCCGTTGTGGCCATCAAGGACTACATTGTGATCGATGAGAGCCGAGCGGTGATGGATAAGCCTTTCAAAGATAAAGCATCAGAATAGGCTTCAGGCAATACATTTCGATCTCCGGATTCAATGCTGGCTCATTGCATCCTGGGAAAGGCTTAATTTATTCCGGGTGCATGAGCTATCCCCCATGAGATTTATCTTCCATTTAGCCATTATCGCCCTGGTTCTGCTGGCAGCCGGCTGCCTCGCACCCAAAGAGGAGGTAGTAGTGGGCAAGGTTCTCCTGAAGACCAGCATGGGTGAGATCACCATTCAGCTTTACGATGATATGCCCAAGACCTCCGGCAACTTCCGGGATCTGGTGGAGAAGGGATTCTATAATGGGGTGATCTTCCACCGGGTGATAGACGGCTTCATGATCCAGGGGGGCGACCCCACCGGAACCGGTTCCGGCGGGCCGGGCTACACCATAGATGACGAATTCGCCGAGAGCAACAGGAACTTCCGGGGCACCATCAGCATGGCCAATGCCGGGCCCAACACGGGTGGCAGCCAGTTCTTCATCAACCTGGTGGACAACAACTACCTGGACAGCGCCCATCCTGTCTTCGGAAAGGTAATCGAGGGAATGGATGTGGTTGATGCCATCGGCAGAGTTCCCACTGACGAGAGCGACCGTCCCATCAGCGAGGTCAAGATCATCGAAGCAAAGATGGCATCTTGATTTATCATCTATCATTTCTAGCTGCATCACGGGATGAAAGAGAAAGCGAGAGCCGATCAAAGTCAATAAGAAAAAGGATTGATTGAAATGTCAGAGGATTCCAATAGCGGCGCAGTCAAGGTACAGCTCAAGACCAATATGGGTGAGATCACCCTAGAGCTTTATCCGGATATGCCCATCACGGCAGGCAACTTCCAGAAGCTGGTGGAGAAGGGATTTTACGACGGCACCATCTTCCACCGGGTGATAGATGGCTTCATGGTCCAGGGGGGCGACCCCACCGGAACCGGCCGGGGCGGGCCAGGCTATGCCATCAAGGACGAGTTTTCCGGCAAGAACAAAAACAACCGGGGCACCATCAGCATGGCCAATGCCGGACCCAACACCGGGGGCAGCCAGTTCTTCATCAACCTGGTGGACAACAACTTCCTGGACAAGGCCCATCCCGTCTTCGGAAAGGTGGTGGAGGGAATGGATGTGGTGGACGCCATTGGCAAGGTGAGGACAGGGCCCATGGACCGGCCGGCGAAAGAGGTGAAGATCGAGAGCGCCAGGGTGGTAGCTTAATCATTTTTTGAGATACTTAAGATACTCATTCTGTTAATGCTAATGCGGCCATCCTGGCAGCTGGCTTGGATTATGGAGATCGGAATTTGAAATATCTTTATCTGCTATCGGCTCCAGCCAGAATAGCATATGCCCAAACCCAGATCCGGCAAGAACACTATCGCAGCTTCCGAGATCTCCCAGTACGTCTACTGCCCGGTCTCCTGGCACCTTAAAAGATCGGGAGTGCCCATGGAGTCACCAGGCCTGGAGCGGGGAGCGGCGGAGCATGAGCGGGCCGGAGGCTGTCTGCGGCTTGCGGCACGCCGGGAGAGAGCATCGAGCATGCTTTGCAGGGCGGGCTTGCTGCTCGCATTTGCCGCTCTAATTCTGCTGGGATGGATATTATGGACACATTCTTAAATGAGATCATCCCCGTCATGCTGCTTTTGGCCCTTGCCCTATCCTTTTTCTATTTCTCCCGGATGGCCAAGTCCTCGGCCCGATCCGTGCGCCGGGTCAATGGCATCCCTGCGGGAGAGGTGATTTACTCCGACCTCGATCGTCCGGCTCATGCACTCCACTCCCGCTCCCTGGGCCTCTCGGGAAAGCCCGACTATCTCGTTCGGGATAAAAAGGGACGCCTTATCCCGGTGGAGATCAAAAGCAGCAGGGCAATACAGCCTTATCGAGGCCACATAATGCAGCTTGCTGCCTACTGTCTTCTGGTAGAAGAGAATTACAATGTGGCCGTGCCCTATGGGATCTTGGTTTATGCCGACAAGGTGCAGCATAAGATCGAGTTCGACCCCCATCTGCGCTCTGATCTATTGAGCACTCTGGAGGAGATGAGAGGCGCCCTGGAAAGCGGCTCTCCTGAAAGGGGGCACAGCCAGAGAAAGAGATGCAGATCCTGCTCATTTTACAGGAGCTGCAGCAGTAGACTGGACTGAGACGGCTGGCTTGGGCATCGTACTATGCTCAGAGCAGCCTTCCCGATTCGATCTTGGCGCATCTTCCTGCCACCACCCGGTAGCCCTCCCGGTCCAGCTTGACTATGGTCTCCGGGCTCTCTGTGCCCGGCTGCATCCAGAAGACCTTGAATCCCTTCCTGACCGCTTCCTCGGCCAGAGCGGCAACGGCAGAAGGGCGGCGGAATACATCTATGATGTCTATCTTTTCCGGAACATCATCGAGCGAGGCATAGACCTTCTCTCCCAGGATGGTCCGGCCGGCATAGTTGGGATTGACCAGAAAGAGCTTGAAGCCGCGGCTTTGCAGCACATCGGATACGAAGTAGCTGGGCTTATAGGGATCGGGAGAGATGCCGACCACGCAGATGTTCTTGCAGCTGGCCAGGGCCTCTTTAATGTCCCTGTCTTCACGCAGGATGGGCATGAGATGATGTCTTGTACTTATGGGGATAAATAATTTCTTTTAATTTTTCCGGCTATTCTTCTTCATCACGCATCTGCCCCGGGCCACCAGAACGGAGGGGCCCCGGCGGGCCAGCTCCTTTCGGAGAGCTGCCTCAACATCCTCTTCCTCGGCGGGCAGATCCAGGACGCTGGTGGGCAGCAGCGCCTCTAAAACGCGGGAAAGATCGGGAGCCTCCTGAAAGCCGGTCATGGCCGCCACATCGTTCTTGAGCACCACCGCCAGAAGATCGCGCTTCTGCCAGACGGCATTGATCAATCCCGCCAATCCGGAATGAGCCAGGGCGAAGTCTCCCATCAGAGCTATTCCCTTGCCGCAAAAGCCTGAGGCCACGCCAGCCGATGAGCCCAGGCCGTAGGCCACGTCCGCAGAAGAGAACGGCTCCCGCGTTGCCCGGATGGAGCAGCCGGCGTCCCCGGCCACGGGCGCATCCACTTTTGCCAGGGCAGAAAAGAGGGCCCGGAAGGGGCAGTCGGAGCATACGCCCTCATACCCCCTCTCCGCCACGCCCTCATATGCCTGCCGCCTCCTCTCTGGCCTGCCTCCCAGCTCCTCCAGGGCTTGGATGATGTCCAGGCGCTCCAAGGCTCCTCTGGGCAGGTGGCCGGTTAGCTTGCCTCTGATCTTGGGATTTTCGGAGAGGATGCTCTCTATAAATGGCTCCGGCTCCTCGGCCACCAGTATCAATCTATGTCCATCTATGAAGCGTCGCAGGAGCCTCTCCGGCAGGGGGTGGCTGTAGGCCGGACCCAGGAACGAGACGCCCAGCCCCTGGGCCAGGCTGGCGGGATGGCCGCTGGCTATGATCCCTATCTCTCCGCAGATCTGCACCTGGTTCAGTGTAGAGGACTCGGATGCCTCCTGGGCAAAGGCCATGATCCGATCATGGTGCCTCTGGTGACGGCCCTTTGCCGTCAGCTCCCAGTTTTCTTTCTCAAACCTCTGCCCCGTGGCCGGAAGAGGCCGGGATGGAATATGCTCCTCCTGGGCGGAGAGGAGACGAGATGTCACCCTCACCATCACCGGAATCCTGAGCCTCTCCGAGAGGGTGTAGGCTTCCAGAAGGGAGGAATGAAGAAGGCCGGGTCTGCTGGGATCGAGCAGCGGCAGCTCAGAGAGGGGGGCGTAGAACCTGCTGTCCATCTCCGCCTGAGAGCGGCGCGGCCCCAGGTCGTCCCCTACTAAAACCACAACACCGGAGCCTATGCCATGGGTGGCGGATATGACCAGAGGATCGGCCAGCAGATTCATGCCCACCTGCTTGACCACAACCAGAGAGCGCAGGCCGGTGGCTGAGGCCCCAAGGGCTATCTCCAGGGCCACCTTCTCATTCACCGATATCTGGCAGCGGAGGGCCTGGGCCAGATCGGTTATGGGGTAGCCGGGCACATAGGTCCGCACGGACACGGCGGCATCCTCTGCCGCCCGGAGGGCAGCATCCAGGCCGTTCATGCCATTCAGGCCTTCAATGAATCATCCGGCTGTACCGATTCATCAGGCTGGGCGCAGAATGGAAGGGCAGCCACGGCTCCGATCAGCCCCTGGCCGTTCATCACTATCTGCACCCCATTCTCCCGCGCTGCTTCCAGGGCATCCTCATAATGCACCCTCTCTCTCTTGCACCGCTGCCCGAAGGGCAGTAGGGAGGAGGGATCATAGTCCCGGAAGACGGCCATCCCTGTCTGGGTGGAGACGGAGTACTTGCCCAGCAATGCCTTGAACTCGGAGAGCATGGCCTCGGCCCGGTCGGGGAGACAGGCAAACTCCACCACCGTGGCCACGCAGTTCTGAGTCTTGGTGGGCACGGGAAAGAGCTGCACCAGGCTGTGGGAGATGTAGCGGGCCTCCTTTCGATCCACCTTCTGAGCGATATTATGAACCAGGCTCCAGGTGGCTCCCTCGGTCTTGGAGTCGGTGTCGTCTATCCCGATGATAAGCCTCTCCCTTCGGGGCAGGACGATGGTTCCTCTAGCCACCCGACCTCCCCCGCTCTCCGTTACCTCATAGCGCAAGACATCCTCGGCTCCGGCCCGGCTGAGTGTGGCCCCCACTCCCCCACCGCCCAGGCCGGCGTAGGTCACCTCCACCTCTTTGCCATTGACTGCTACCGACTCTATGCCAGCCGACCTCTTGGAGGAGACCAGATCCAGATCGACCGCTCCGGGCTCGATGGTGTATCTAAACCACCCCCCGATATTGCGGCAGCTTTTCACCAGGGGACCGCGGCAGTAATGGTACCTGGCCCAGGCCGATCCTCCATAACAGTTGGAGCGCTCCATAAGCTCCACCTGTCTGCCTCTGTCGTCAACCACGGCATGGATCTGTTTGTAGACCACAACGTATGGATTCTCTAATTCCAATTGCACTGGCATCATTCCTCGGCTGAAACTCTCTCTGCTGAATCATGACTGTATTCATTGCCCTTGATATACTCTCTCAATAACACTGTGGCGTAGCTTCCCTTGGGCAGAGAGAACTGCAGATTTGCGCTGCTGCCGGAGAAGGTGATCTCGGGCAATACCGGACAGAGGGCAGCCCGTCTGGTGCCCTTGGATCCCATATCCAGGCACCCGGCCACCCGGAAGTCCTCCTCTGAGACGGCCTCCTCGGCGAGGAGGGCCCGCTCGATCTCGCCTTCCCTACCCTCCCCCAGCTCGGTCTCAAATCCTATCAGGGGCAGGGTGAGAAAAGATCTGCCCCTCTCGATCAGCCTGTTTATGGCCGAGAGGTTTTCCGGGTTAGCCTTTTGCAGCCTGCCCATATCCGGCAGACCATCCCGTGCAAAGCAGACTACATCTCCTATCTCCGCCCGGTTGAGAGGCATTCCTTTCGCCAGACGAAGGCTCAGGATCTTATTGAAGAGATAGGACTGATAGGCATGGACGAAGAGGCGGCGCAGATTGGGAGAGAGCACCATAAAAGAATGGGCATAATCTCCGGGATGCTCCACCAGATAATTGAGCATGGCCGTCTCAAAGCTCAGGCGCTCCGGAAAGTGCTTCAGTGCTTCAGGAATATTCCGCCCCGTCCACAACTCCTGCCGGGCGATAATGGTCTCAGGGAGCTCTCCGGGAAAGGGCTGGGCCAGATAGATGAAGACTGCATCTTCATAATGCCCCCGCACCAGGGCCTCTCCCACTCTGTGTGTCACCGGTCGGACCTCTCCGAACCTTTGCACCCCGAAGTAGTTGGGGATGCCTCCATGACTCTCGATCTGCCGGGTGATAGCGGCAAATTGAGCCGCCGGCTCGGGGCAGGAAAGGTCGCGGATGGTGATGGAAAAATGGTTGCCCAAAAGATCCCCCAGCCCCACACCTCGGTTGGAGCGCCCAAGAACCCTGATCTTCAGGTCCGGCAGGCTGATCCGGGATAGCTCTTTTTCCTCCAGGTTCATAATGCTGATGCGCTGGCTGGTGACAGCTTTCTTGTCCTTGGTGCCGGCCCAGGAGAACCTCTTCTGGCTGATGCGTAGGATCCTGGCCATCTCCCGGATAAGCCTGTGCGCATCCCAGTTGGTCTTTTCCACTTCCACTATCAGGTACCTGCCGCCCTCATATGCCCTTTCCGAAAAGAGCTCAGAGACTATGAAATCCCCTGCGCAGCTCTTGATCTTTCCTCCACATCCGGGAGCATCGGTGATGTAGTATTCCATTCCCAGGGACCGATCCATCTCGCTGGCAGGAATCATCATCTATCGCCTTTTGCAGCGCTTGATATCACTTTTTAATCGCCTCAGACCAGCTTGAGCTTGCCTGTAACCTTGTCCATAAGCTTTGCCTGGGCCGGGCCGAGCCCCAGAGCGGTGATGGTGCCGGCCGGAATCTCGGTCAGACCCGCATCTGCGACAATGGCGCTGGCTATTCCGGCTCGATCCGCCTCCTCACGCAGCCGGAAGAGCTCCGGCACACCGGGGATCTTCAAGACCACCTTCTTCTGTCCCTCACTCTTCCAGTCGGCTACCGTAGATCTATCCATCTTCTCCGCCCTCTCCACTGCCATGACCGCAGCATGAGCCACCTGAACTGCAAGCTTGCCTGGAGAGAGCTTGAGATCCTCTCGGATGACAATGCACTGCTTGAACTCCATTTAATGCAACATCTCCTGAACAGATTAAATCGGAATTGGATCGCTTAAAGATAGACCATGCATCAGGCGAGAAAAAATTTTCGGAAAAGGGGAAGAGGCTGAGATGATCAAGCCTCTTTGGTCAGAACTCTGATGCAAGAGGGGCTTTTCGCAATATTGCCCATCTTGGCCCCAATAAGATAATCCAGGCCCTTCTCTGCGGCTATGTCCAGTATGCGCTGGGTTACCACGCCATCGAAGATCACTCCGCTCACGTCACCATTGGCCTCCTTGAGCTCCCGGGCCAGATCCCTGACAGCAACCTCTTTGAGCACATTTTGATTCCTGTCCATGATCCTGGCGGAGAGTGTACCATCCAGCTCTTCCATATGAGCTCTAAACCATTCTCTCTCCGGCTCAGGCTCCGGGACCACCTCAGGGGCGACAACTGCCGCCTCCACAATGGCCGGCTCAGGCTTGGCCATGACCTCTCGGGGCATGATCCTTCTTGGTGCGATTACCTCCGCCCTCTCCATAGTGCTGCGCACGCACAAGGGCTTCTCTCTGATGAGGCTCTTTCTCTTGGTGGTGATCTCCCGTCTCTTCTTGGGCTGGCTCTTGATCTTGTACTGGTCTAAAACCTGCTCCACGGGGATCTTCTGGCGAAGTGCTCGCACGATCTCCTTCTGAGTCAGATCCTCAACGCTCTTGCCCTCCGGGGCTCTGGCCACGAAGTCTATGTCCGCCACCTGAAGCAGCTCTTTGATGATCAGCTCCCCGCCCCTGTCACCATCGGTAAAGGCGGTCACAACCTTCTTGGCGCAGAGATCAGCTATATGGGGGGGCACATTAGTCCCGCCCACGGCCACAGCATTCTTTATGCCGTATTTGAGAAGATTTAGCACATCAGCTCTGCCTTCCACCACCAGGATTGCATCTGAGTCCAGCACATTAGGGCCAGCCGGGAGATTATCTTTGCCCAAATGAGTAATCTCTTCCACCCGGACTGACTGCTTGATCTCCTCGGTGATCTCCTCCGTCTCCAGGATGTTCTCATCGAACATCTCCACCAGGATGCGCTTGGCCCTCTCTATGACATATTTTCTCTTGGAGGCGCGCACATCCTCGATGCGATTGATTGCAATGCGAGCGATGCAAGGCCCTACCCGGTCGATGGTCTCCAGGGCTGCCGCCAAAATAGCTGTCTCTACCTTGTCGAAGCTGGAGGGGATGGAGATGGTGCCGCTGGATTTTCCCCCACTGGAGGTGATCTGCACATCTATTCTTCCCAATCTTCCTGTTTTTTGAAGATCTCTAAGATCCAGATCTGATCCCAGCAGGCCTTCGGTCTGGCCAAAAATAGCTCCGACCACATCCGGCCTCTCTACTATTCCCTCCGCAGTTATATCCGCATAAATAACATATTTAGTTGTATCAACATTTTGCATTTAAGACACCTCTTATTTTAAAATAGTTCGATAAAAGTCACACTCAACCATAAATGCAAAGCTATCTCCGGCCTGCCAAGGCCGTTTCGCGACCCAGCGCCGCGCCTATAGCCATGCCGCCTTACAGGCAAGCAGTGAGCAGTGAATGAGGTGAATATGAGGTTTATCCAACTATTCTAGTGTCCATCTATCAATGTTAGGGGACATCTGATAGAAATGCCCACATATGAGCACTTTTACTCTTTTTTTGCTGGCATTTCATCGCCCAGGCTTTGCCCAGGCTTAATCATCATGTGATTTGAAGCTTAAATACGCGCTTCTATGTGTAGAATTGCATAAAACTAGTTTAAGAACTTTTTGGTAGAAACGGATTCAGATACAAATCCATTAGATCTGCTCACAACTATAATATTCTTTATAATATTATAAATACATCCTTTGTTCTTATTACCTTGACCTCTTCTCCCGGCTGGACCTTCAGATCCCTGGGGCGAGTCGCGAGGGCTGATTGAAAAGTCTCCGGATCCATGATCTCCAAGACGTCATCATCCACTGAGATTACCGTTGCCGATAAAGCATCGGCCTTATTTCCCAGGATCTGGGCCATCTCAGAGATCTCCTGGCTCATAGAGGACCTGCGACCCGCCTGGAGGGAGGTGATCAGTGTGGTTTTACCGTCGAATCCGGATACGACGGATAAAACACCCCGGGAGGAGACTATATCTCCCCGTTTGAGCCTGGGGAATCTGACCAGCAGGGTGGTGCGATAGACGTCCCGGTTGTCCTTCCTTCCCACCAGCTTGGCTGTCTCCAAAAGCCTGCCGCCAAAGCGCTCTACAAATGCCTTGGCCATGCGTCTGCCGAGCTGAGTCGAGCCCAGGATTATATCCAGGCCTCCTTTGACCTCTTTTATCTCCTGAATGAAGGAGAGCTGGTCTCCTCCCCGATATGCGGAATCTGCCATATCCCTGGCCATCTTCTTGGCTTCCTCAATCTCGCGGTGATTTATGGCCCGCTCGGAGCTGCCCCGAAGCTGCACTGTTGATTCAAAGTATTTTCCGGCCATGCGGCTGCAACGCTCGCAAGCCACTTTCTTGATGCGAACAGGAATCTCGCATTGCACCAGGGAATCCCTTCCCCTGAAATTGCCCCTAACATCGATCCTGGCCAGATAGCGGGTGGCTCCTGCTGCCTTGAGGTCCACATCGATCTGCGGCTGGATCATCTCTTTATGGATCCCTATAGAGTCGACAGCTGCCTGCGCCGCCAGATCATGCAGTGGAAGGGTGCCCGGAAGCTGCCACTTGCCATTGATCTGCTGGGAGCCGCACATGGAGCATATCACCACCTCTACCTGATTGGGGCAGCTGGCCAGCTCTGTCGTCTCCTGCACGCAATTGGAGCAAAGGCCGTCGTCAGTGGGCTGGCCGCAGCGGGGGCAGATGGCTTGCATCACATTCGCACCATCTGAGCGTAGAGTATACCGTCAATGGAAAGGACATTATCCTCTTCTACATAGCCAAGAGAGATGGCATACTGGACGGTCTTATGGCCCACAAAGTTGGCCATGGTGGCCGAGGCCAGAGCGGCCTCAATCTCTGCACAGGAGGCCTTCTCGCTGCCGAAAAAGTCAGGGCTGACATCTATCCTCAATTGACCCTCCGAAAACGTCCGTCCCAGGATATCGCAGTCGCATACAGCTATGAGGCGTTCTCTCCCCTGTTCATAGGCCTTGAGGTACATCTCTTTCTTTTCGGTCTCTTCAGACATGTTCATCATTTATCAGATTTAATTTCCAATTTCTCGGGCTATGCTTGTCCTATGGAAGCCTGAGCATACCGTGTCGTTGTTCTATGAGGTCGCCGTCCCGCCTCAGACGCTCTACAATTCCCTCGGCCCGTTCTCTCTCGATTCCAGCCTGCTCCGCCAGATCCAGGACGGTCTCCAAGGGAGCCAATCCCTGTTGCTCCTTGCAGACCTCTCTCACGATGTCCTTTATCGATTTAGTCTTATCCCTTGTGCTCTTGCTGGTTCCCGAGGCGATGATATCTGCATCTAAAAATCCTGTCTCCGGGTCGATGCCCACCTTTCTCAGGCAGGCCTCCAGTATCTTGACCACCCTCCTGGCGTCTTCCAGGGTGACCTTGGGGGAGAGGCGCAGCCGGGCGCTGGCCTCGCCCAGGCGGATGAGGGCCTCGAGCTGCCGGGCGGTGACCGGAACGGGCTTGTTGCTGTCCTGCCCCTGGCTTCGCAGGCCCACATAGTACTTGAGGAAGTAATCCTTGGCCTCATCGGTCAAGGTGGGAAAGATGTTCTTACGGGCATAGGCCACATACTTTCTCAGAAGCTCCGGATCTATGGCCGGCTTGATCACTACCATGGCCTGGTCGATGTCCTCCTGGGAGATATCCGGGTTCCATTCGATCTGGGTGGCCAGCTCTCCGGCATAGTTGCTCTTCAATATATGCTGGGCTATGGCCGAGTCCCGGTTGCCGTCCGGATCGTCGGTGAGGACGAAGATGAGATCAAAACGGGACATTAGGGCGGGGGTGAGGTTGATCTGGGGGGCGATGGGCTCGTACTTATCGAAGCGGCCCAGCTTGGGGTTGGCGGCGGCGAGCAGAGAGCAGCGCGACTTTAGTGTGGCCATGACCCCCGCCTTGGCCACGCTGATGGTCTGCTGCTCCATAGCCTCGTGCAGAGCACTCTTGTCCTCGTTGTCCATCTTGTCCATCTCATCTATGGCGGCTATGCCCTTGTCCGCCAAGACCAGGGCTCCCGCCTCTATGGTCCAGCGGCCGTCGCCCAGCTCGTCCTTGACAGCAGTGGCGGTGAGCCCCGCCGAGGTGGAGCTCTTGCCCGAGGTGTATATGCCCCGGGGCGAGATCTTGGTCATATAGCGCAGAAGCTGGGACTTGGCTATGCCCGGGTCGCCCACCAGGAGGATGTGGATATCTCCCCGGATGCGGGCTCCGTCGGGAAGGTGCTTCTCGAAGCCGGAGACCAGCTGCAGGCCCAGGGCCTCCTTGACATCGTCATAGCCGTAGATGGAGGGGGCGATGGAGCCACGGATCTTATCATAGATCTCCGGATCGCAGGACATCTCCAGTATCAGCTTCTCCTCCTCGGGATCTATCTCAATCTCCTCGAAATCCTGCTCCTTCATCTCCACGGAGACCCCCTTATGGAAGAGGTCGAAGTAGGTGCTCTTGCCCTGCTGGGGGGAGGAGCGCTGGTAGGACTTGAGAATGCCGTTGACTATTACCCGATCTCCGGGAAAGATCCTTCCCGCCAGGTCGTCTTCCAATTCAACGTCCAGGGTCTGGGGCTGCTCGCCGCCCCGCAGCTCCTCCGGGGACTCCTGGACCCGGATCTTCTGGGCGTCCACGAACTTGGACTGGGCCAGCAACAATTTGAAGGGGCCGCCCCGGTCGCAGGCCTGGTTCATGCATTTGAGGTTCTGGTCCTCGAATTTGTTGCCGGTCTGCTCTTTAAAGAAGGTGAAGCCGCACCTCTGGCACTGGAAGGCGGCGGAGACGATCTTGGGCCGGACCTCGGTTGCCGTTCTAACCAGGCCATCTATGGCCAGGAGCTTGCCGATGTGATCGCTTCTTAGCTCCCGGGTTTTAAAATGGCGGGGCAGCTCCACGATCCTCACGTGAGCCCGCTCCATATAGACATCCATGGGCAGGTCCAGCTCCAAGAGAGCTGCATGGGCTGCCTCCAGAACAGGATCAGGCCCCTCTAAAAGCTCCTCGGCAAACTCCGGATCGAAGCGGTCCAGATCGGAGAACCGGACGGTGAGGCTTCTCTCGTCGGGGTAGGAGTCAGCCAGCTCAAGCAGGTCATCCCAGTAGCGGGAGCGCAAAAACTCCTCCCATTTGACAACCGGATCGGCAGGCATTTTAAGCGCGTTGTAGGCGGCAAAGTATCTAAAGTTATGCGGTGCCGGGTGAAAGTGAGTTTTTCCCAGTAAGCCAGTGAGCATTGTGTCGATAAACTGATCGGTGAGAGTGTTAGAGATGAATCACAAATTATTTATGATATGAACACTTTTATTGCATAAATAAAGATGATAAACATCTTTATTAATATCTGATATGATGCATATGATTGGAGGGATGATTTGTGGTATGGCGAAAATCAATTTGGATAGTATTGATATTTTTTATTTTTGCAGCTAGCGTGATCGCAGCCGCTGAAAATAGCGAAAACCAGACAAATAAAACAGAGGTAGGGAATGACACGGTTCAATGGGGGACAATATTTCCATGGCATTCAACGAGTGGAGATTGGCGAGAGGGCATATTGTTAGCTCTAAGCGGACTAATGGGTGCCCTTGTTACCATATATGGTCTGATTGGAACGGCTATGCCTGGAACTTCCGGCAAGGCTAGTCTGGAAGTGGAGGAAATTAGGCTAGAATCGTTTAAAAAGAAGCTTAGTGAATTGTGGAAAAAAGAAGAAAAAGATATCAATATTGAAGCGGCCAAAGAATTAGAAATAGCGACAACTAATCTTCAAGCATATATATCTAAGGAAAGGTGGCGTCAGTTCGGTCTGGCAGCTTTTCTCTATGTTATACTTGGGGCTTTTTTCGCTGTCCTCTTATCGGAAAGCTTTTTGCAGGCGCTGGCGATAGGAGCAGGGTGGACTGCTTATTTAGGAGTTGTGGGCCTAAGAAAAGATAGCGAAGTGCGTGGATCTATCAAGGACCGAGAAATTGAAGAACTGGAGAGAAATGTAAAAAATAGAGAGCAACGAGCTGCCATCATGGAAAAATCTTTGAAAGAAAGCCAAGAATCCATTGACAAGTTAGCCGAGGAAAGCAAAAAGAAAACCAGAGTGCTATATGCGCTTAAAAAGATACAAGAGGGCGAAGATATTTATCTGCTTGAGGGCACTAAGAAGTCAGGGCCGTGGTATAGACCAGGCCAATTTAACCCAGAAAGACTGACAATATGGGAAAACCAAGGAAAGATAGATTACACGGAGATATAGACAATTGTCTGTGATAGAAATGGAAGATACCGCGGATCAGATCAAGGCTAGGATAGAAGAGACACTAAAAATCGTGGATGAAATGAAAAAAAAGAGCAAAAGCATAAAGGAATTGGAGGAAAGTGCAGAGATGGCTAAACGCTTGTGACCACTAACATCTCCCCAATCATCCACTGTCCCCTCTGGCGTCACCCAGGAGCTTATCCTATGCACACTCCCCTGGGAGAATATCACCTGGAAGAGGCGGCTCCAGATGCCTTGATCAGCAGGCGAGGGTTGAAATGGCTACTCTCATTTCAGTATCGCTAACTCCTTCGAACCGTCCAGCTTCTGCTCAGTATCCTTTCGCAGGGGATCTTGCCTGATGACGCTCAATTTAGGAAGTGTGGTCCCCAACTGGATACATCAATCGCCGACCAGGGAACGCAGGTCCGATACTGTCTGCTTCTTTCCATTTCATAGAGCCTAGTCTTGTCGATCGGCAGAAAATTTCTTCCAGAAATCAACCAGGTAGGTGCAAACTAAAAGTCCTTCTCCGAGCCGCAGGCTAAGATATTCTCTTAAAAGACGCTGGCAAATAAATCGGTAGCCTTAGACTATGTGCACTCTTCGGCAGAAGCTGGGCTTTAAGAGCCAATTTTGGGAAACTGGCATCATCCGGCATCAAAGCGCAGGTATTTATCGCATGATGCTGCTATACCTCTATCAAGGTGATATTAAAATGGTAAAGATGCCTGCGGAAGTTCGAGAGACTTTGGAGAAGCAAAAGCCAGTGCCGATAGCTACCGCCAGCAGGTCTGGAATGCCCAATGTGGTCTTTGTGGGGCTGCTCAAGATCATAGACGATGAGACGATAATGATCGCGGACAACTTCTTCTATAAGACCGCCCAAAACCTGGCCGAGAATCCCAAGATCTCCATTCTCTGCTACAATGGCGAGACCAAGAAATCCTTCCAGATCAAGGGCAATGTCAAAGTAACCAAGGAGGGGCCGGACTTCGATGCCATGCGGTCCTGGGTGCACGGCATCAACAACAAGCTGCCGGCCAAGAGCTGCGTTGTGGTCAAGATCACCGAGATCTATAACGCCATGTGGGGACCTGCGGCGGGAAAGCAGGTGGCTTGATTAGCTTCTTGAACTCTTTACTCATTTTTTATTTTCATTTTGCAGTTTTCGTACCTGATTGGTCTTCTCTTTGGAATCCTCAATCAACTGTGTTGATTCATTCATCACTGCTTTATGGTATGAATCCAATGCAGCAAACAAGTTATCATCGAAGAGCTCATTATCTGGACTGATCTGGCTGGCTTTTTTAAAAGCACTAACTGCTTCTTCATAATTTTTCAGCCTAAAATAGCATACGCCCTTATAATTCCACGCTTCACCATCCCGTGGATCTTTATCAATGATTTTCTGGAATGCATTCAGTGCATTATTTAGATGTTCTGAATTAAGATTTGTCTCAATTTCGCTAAGTTTTAATAGAGAAAGTCCCCTATAATTCCAGTCTATTTCATTCTGCGGGACTAAAGCAACAACTTCTTTGAATTTTTTGATTGCATTTTCTTTATCATTGAGAGATTCATGAAATAGGCCAACATAGTAATTTCCTATGAGATCTTTGGGGACTGTATGGATGAACATTTCGCGTGAAAAATCATTATTTTTTTCTAGAACACTCAGGTAATAATAGGATTTATAATCATCAGGGTCCTCACAGGTTGCTTTATTAAACTCAGAAATTGCATCTTCATTCTTCCCTGCATCCATATATATGCAACCTAGCCCGAAATGTGCTTCTGAAGATTGAAATTTCTTTAAATGCTTTTCGAATAGCTCTTTAGATATATCTCGATAGGATTCTTTGCAAGAAGGTTTATTAATAATATCTTCTATATTTTTCTCCTCGGCGGACTTGCATTCTTTAGCCAATCTAAGATACGTGTACCCTAAAACCTTTAGAAATTCAACGGCATTGGCATATTTTCGCTCTGAATACAACGCCTTAAGGCAGTTTTTTCTCGATCGCCAAAGATCCAAAGGCCTGCCGGTTGAAATAAATTTATGATATTCATCTAAGGCATCCGTTAGATACTTGAAGCTCTTCCATGTCGTGGCAGATATATTCGATTCTTGCTCCATCTTATCAAATTCAAAAAAAATTTGGTATGCTAAATCGCGAACTAAATAAGGAATATGCTTGGCCGACGTACGGCTATTCCCAAATTTTCTACCAACTTCCCATGTAAATGATTCTTTGCCTTCAAGACAAGCGGTCAACTTTACTTCTGAGCCGAAAAATCCTATGCAGCCAGATAAAATAGAAATAGGCTTGCTAAAAGGACAAATCCTCTTGAATACAATAATAAGGTTACTCAAAGATAGCGAATTGGATCCGAATCCAATCGTGCCCAATTCAGTGACTCCAAATTCCAGCGTCTGACCTTTTGGTGATATTGAAGGACCTGAGCCTTCACCAGTTACCTCTATTTTGGGTTGCCATAATATAACGCTCGGCACATCAATATTTGTAGTTCTAATTCGCTCTATTCTCTGCAATTCCCTAATTAGCATGTCTGATATTTGCCGGCCGTTGAATTTCATTTCTCCATTTGGAGGCAGCTCAAACGGCATAATTACAATACCTTCATTTTTAAATATCCTTAGTGCTAAAAGTATCCCAAAAATAAAGAGGAACGAAAAGGCAGAGATCTTGAGGAGAGAAAAGATTATTCCGCTAATCCCCTCAAGGGACACCGAAGGCCATTGAAGGTAAAGGTTCGTATCGATGTAGGAAAGCAGCATCCTCGTTAGGGCATCATATTGTTCTGAAAAGATGCTGAGATAAAATAACATATCCTCCATATTCTATCGAATAGTCCTAGTGTCTCGTCAAATATCTAATGTCGGATAAAGCCTGGAGAGTTTAACTCTA
>JADHEF010000998.1_pt1 | contig 21432 bp, 21 predicted proteins | sample 8952391 | NCBI WGS metagenome assembly JADHEF01 (sample SAMN16124439, study PRJNA663245) | bioreactor sludge metagenome | isolation source: sludge (nitrite) | place: India:Bengaluru | collected 2019-02-28
CTAATTCGCAAAATCGAGACCAAGAAAGAAGATTGCTTGGCAAAATATTCAGGCTCGGTGACCACGTGGGAACCGCTTCACTTTTTTTGAATCGGACTCTGACGAACACCCTGTATGCGGATCCGAGGGCAACAAAAAAACCGAGGGGAGACCCCCTCGGTTTTCTTTCTGTTGACACTCCCTCCGCCGCTACTGGTAGTAGCGTGCGATCTCTTCCTTGGCGATTTTACACCAGGCGATCGCACGAGACGGATCGTTGTGGATCGTATCATGATCCTTCATGATAATCTCAAGATAACAACCCTTGGCCTTTTCGAGGATGTCTCGAATATCCTTTCGAGCAGCGGCCTCGTCAAAGACGCTCATGGAAAGGATGGCCGGATTTGGACGGCATGAGTAGATATACTTATTTTGTAACGCCAACGCCATCTTTGCGCGGTCGCAGCTCGGAGACACGCTTACGCGCCGGATGTTCGGCACGTCCTTAAGGAGAGGCCAGCGCAAACACATGGGTTCGCAGCAGCCGTAACACACCAAGCCGAAACGCTCCATGACCGGTTTCTGATACTGCAAGACAAATTCGTTAAACAGCTCAGGCGAAAGGCCTTTGGTATCCTGGCTCTCGAATAAAGCCCACAGATCCTTGGCGCGTGCCGTTCCCTGATAGTCTTTTGCAGGCAGCTGGGTTGTCCAGCCGAATCCACCCGAACCGATATAATCACCCTCGTTGTTGAGGCTGTAGAGTCCAGCGTTTTCCAAGAAAGTGATCAGGTCCAACGTTCCATCACGCAGAAACGCCATCAAGTTATGGACTCCCTGCGGGTTCTCCTTGATATCCTTCATAAATTGGTCTAAACCACGCAGCTTTATCAACTCACGCGTCAACCCCAACGACCAATACCATTGCTGACGCAACTTGACCGGCAACACCCGGTCAAAAACCTCTCGTGCCAGATGGACAATCTCGGTTGTCGCATCCCGATCCACGGTGATCGTTTGGAACTGGAGCCCGCTCAAATCATTCAAGTCAGTTAAGGTCGGCTGTGGGTTCACCGAAGAGGTGTCAGGGCCCCAATACGTCCGTTTAAAAACCCATCCCACCTTGAACCGGTTTTCCACAACCCGGTCATCGCCCATCTTCTCGCCCCAAAAGATCTCTTTACGCAAACGATGTTCCCAGTGCCGGGCGAGACCATGGGTACATTCCAGCGAAGAATCAGGTATAATCTCCCGCCAACTGAATTCAGGATCGCACAATATCAATGGACGCGACGGCTGCAACGCATTCTGGCGCATCCAAAGCATCTTCTTTTCCGCCTCAATTTGACGCGTGGATAACGCCATGACCCGTTCACCCAGCCGTCTTAGAACATCGCGCTCTGACGGTGTGATGGTAAGGTCTGCGACATGCGTATCCAGCGCCACGTTGCCCGGTTGATCATGATCATTCATAACCGAACGCCCCTTCTTTTTTACACCTTTTCCCCAGAACAGCCATCCGGCTATACATCAGCCAGACGGTATGAAAAGCCCGCACACGGTACGGTTCCGCTTTCATGGTTGCATTATATAAACGCAATCCTTTTTTGTCCAGCGAACAAACGCGAAACGCGGCTAAAAAACGACAATTTGGCCGACAACTACTTAATCCGCCCCGACTTCATTCTTCCCCTTTGACGCGCGAAGACAAATCAACTAAAATAAAATGATATTTTTTCAAAAATGCTTCACTTATGTGTTTAGAAGCCCCCAAAAAGACTTCTTGCGTTTCTGAAAGAAGCACCGGACGCATCCAAGCGACAGGCTCCTTATGCCACACAGAATCCTATCCCTGCAACAGGCGGCACGACACATCCGCATCCCTGAACGAGAGCTGTTCCACCTGGTACAGCGCGAGGAAATCCCGTTTCTGCGACGCGGAGAAGACGTGGTCTTCGAGCACCGTCTACTCGATGACTGGGCGCAACGACGTATCCTTGGGCTACCCACCAAATCCTTAACCCAGCAGCACCGCGAAGCGACGAACGAACGCTTACGCGAAACCTCTGAGGATATTCTCGTCGAGCGTCTATTCCGTCCCGAGTGGATCGACCCCTGTCTCGCTTCACGAACCAAACCGGGGGTGATCCGTGACATGGTCGCTCTGGCCGTTGCAACCGGACTGCTGTACGACGAGGCGGAGCTCCAACGCGAGATCGAAGAGCGCGAGAATGTCAGCTCAACGGCGATCGGCGGAGGAGCCGCTTTCCTGCACGCGCGTTATCATGACCCCTACCATGCGTCGGATTCGTTTGTTGTGCTCGGGAAAACCGCCCAACAGATCTTTTTCGGTGCGCAGGACGGCGAACAGACCGATCTCTTCTTCCTAATCTGTTGTACGGACGACACCTTGCACCTGCACACGCTGGCACGGCTCTGCATGCTGGCGCACGGCAGCCTGCTGCTCTCCGACCTGCGTGCCGCAACAACGGCTGACGAAATGTACCAAATTCTCTGCCACGCGGAACTCGAACTTCTGAAGGCAATGTGAGGGATGCGGTCGAAAAACACACGTTCTAAAACACTCGACCGGTCATTTAAGTTCGTCCTCGTATGGAATCGGCACACCGTATTGCGTGTTGACCTTGAGCATTTCGGCCATCAGTTGCTGGTGCGCCTCGCGTGAATACGCGGCAACCAGATGGTACATTTTCTGATTTGCCCAGCGCTGTTTTACCGCGGCTGTACCCAATTTAGCGTGACGTGTCAGACTCAGGCGGAAGATTGAATCATATCCCTTATCCGCAGCCAGCCCACGCACCTGAAACACCAACTCTTCCGCAGTGTCCGGGCACACGCCACACAACTCTAACTGACGATCCTTGTAGAGGTTGGCCGAATTCTTGGGATACACCTCGCTCTTGGATGCCGAGTCGAAGACCACTGTGATGTCTCCCATGACCGGATTTCGGATACCCTCGTACACGGGCACCAAAGCATCAGGGATGTCCCAGCGATTTCCGCTCAGCACTGTTGAGGCGCCGCGGTTACAGTAGGTCAGCATGTCGAGCAGGTAGACGTTGGCCTTGCTCTGCGTACCGAACATGTAGATCGACATCATGCCGTTATTCAGCTTGGCAAATTCACCAATGATCTTGGCGCTCTCCGTCATGCCAAACGTCGGCTTGCCGTCAGTCACAATCAGGGCGATCATCGGGCGCTTCGGATCACGCGGCAGTTGGATCAGAGACCGCAACGACCCGAACACATCAGTTTGACCGAACGCACGCATGCCTTCGACAAACCCTGTCGCCTTATGAATATTCTCGGCGGTGGCAGACACCCACTCCGGAAAACAGTTCTCAAAATTGTTACGGAAGGCGACCACGTTAAAGCGGTCGCCCGTATTCAACGTCTTCAGCGCAGCCGCCAGCGCGCGTCGGCAGAAGACCATCCGCTCCTCCGACATGGAGGCTGACACGTCCTGCACGAACACGAGATCCTTGGCTATGACTGGCACGTTCTTGTCCGCCCTCGGCTGAATGCCGATCCGGAAATAGACCCTCCCCGGCTCTGCAGGATCACGGTAGGTCTCCAGCCCCACTGCCAGAAGATCATCAATCGGCACATAGTCTATCGTTTCCTGCATTGCCGCGATCTTGGCCTGCGCTTCACGCGCCTTGCGCTCCTCCTCGCTGACGGCGTTTGGCAAAACCTGCTTATTGGCAGACTCCAATTGCTTTTGAACCATCTCCTGCTGCCCCTGCGTAAGTTGAACACCTCCAGGCTGCCCCGCCGCACCAGACTTACCGCTCTTCTCCCCCGGCTGCATAGCGAAACGCGCCTCGGTCGCACCCTTCGTAACTTGAGAAGGCGTATCCGGAGAGACCACCGATGGCGTCTTGAACATACCTTTGCTGATCTCAGTATCGAACACATCCGCCGAATCGAGTGGCTTGGGTGGCTCAGGGTCCTTGCCGAAACGGCGGCCAGCAAGGTCGATCGACGGCACGATGTCCGGAGCCTTGGGGACGCGTTCGATCATGGGGATTTCACGCCGTGGCATGGCCGCCACATTGTCCTGAACCGTGCGATCGAAAATCTGTGCGATCTCTTGCCGCGGCATCCACGGCGTAGTATCAACCTGCTCTACCATCGAATCTTTCAAAGCAGGCACTCCAGGTGCGAGCGCCTCGCGCGGGATTGGAGGCGGGGCCGTCAGCGCCGGACTTGCAACTTGACTCAACGCCTCCACACGGTCACCGACTTCGATCGGCCCCCGACTGGGCAAGTCGCGTTCGCCTGCCACCTTTTCCGCGATACGCATCGGGTCTGCATGCATCGTCTCCACCCGCATAGGCGGCACACGGTCGCCTTCAAACCACTCGCGTCCCTTCTCTCTCAAACCCGCGACGCCGCCAAGCGCCCAGTCGGCGAAGAAATACATAACGACCATGTGGATGACCGCCGAAAGCAAAATCGCCACGCAGGCCAACATCCAGTGATGGTCGCTCTCTCGCTGATGTTGTCCGAACCCATAAGGTATCATGCGTTGACCTTCCTCTCGCAAACACCCGCCTGCGTCTGCCCCGGCTTAGCCTGCGGTGAATCCGGATACCGAGCCTTCAACTCATCACGCATGGCCTTAGCCTCTGCAGCACGTCCAAGTTTGTCGAGTAAGCCTGCGGCCTTTTGCAAGGCCTCCGGCACCAGTGTAGCGTCATTGAAAAGGATTCCCACGCTCATGTAGTATCGCAACGCGGCTTCGGCATCACCCTTCAGCTCCGCATTGCGGGCCAAACCCGCATACGCATGGGCACGCAAACCCAACAATTCCGGCGACGCCGCGCGTGAAGCCGCGTCGTTAAGATGCTTACTGGCTTCATCGAACTTGCCCGCGTCGGTCAGCAGTTCGCCTAAGCGCAAGGCAGCCTCCGCGCCATAGGCGGTCGACGCGCCCGCGTTCAGCGCCTCGGTGAAGGCTTGGATGGCAGGGTCACGCTCGCCCTTGCTGCGATGGACACGGCCCAGAACCGTCCAAGCGGTCTGAACCCAGCCCTTGTCGGGTTTGAGCGCAAGCAACGTATTCGCGGCCTTCGAGGCCGCATCCGGCTGCTTCTGTTCGAACTGGAATTCCGCCAGCCAGGCTAGCCGGTCTGCGCCCAACTTCTCGGCGATCGGAGCGTCCAACAGTTTCTGAAAAAGTTCTGCAGCCTCAACCTTACGCCCGCCCTGTTGTAGAATCATGCCCAGTTCCAGCATGGATTCCCGCTCGTACTCCTTGGAGGGGTTCGCGGCCAAACAAGCCTTGAACAGCTTCTCCGCCTCAACCGGATCGTCCAGTTGCCGACACACCGCAGCCCGCCAATACAACACTTCGGCTTTACGAGCGTCTTCTGGAAAACGGCGCCTCCGCTCGTCCAGCGTCGCGCCAGCAGCCCGCGGATTTTTCGCACGCAACTCCTCCATTGCCTTCTGATAAAGCGCCTCTGAGACCTCTTCACTGTTCGGGTATTTAGTCAGCAAGACGGTCCAGTCGCGCAATGCCGCCTCACTCTGGCTCAGCCTCGATCGGCATACGCCCGAGGCGTAGAGCGCCTTGGCCGCGAGCGCGTCATCTGGGAAACGTTCAGCTACCTGCAGGAACCACGACGAGGCTGACTCCCACGCCTCTTGCTTCTGCAACAGCCAGCCCAACCGGTAGAGCGCGTCTTTAACAAACGGACTCTTAGGGCATTTATCGACCAGCAGACGACAGTTCTGCACCGCGACCTCCGACTGCTGCACCGCAATCGCCGACTCGGAATTCATCCAATACACATTGTCAGCATACGCCTCCGGGGGTGTCTGCATCTGGGCTGAAACAAGCAGCACATCCTTGTACTTGCCATCGCTATAGAGCGTCGAGAGCTTTTCATACCAAGCCTGCTTTGCCAGCCGGCCCTCGGGAAACTCTGCAAGTTGCTTCGCATACACCTCCACCGCTTCGGTCCGCTGCTCGAGTTGGCGAAGACAGTTCGCTTTGACGTACAAGACCTCTTCGCGTGCCGGATGTTGCGCGTTGCCGAAGACGAGGTTCAGGATCTCTGAGCCTTCCTTGTAATGCCCCGCGTAATAGTTTGCCCACCCCGCAGCCAACGCGCTCTCGGCTATGCGCGGCGAATTCGGAAATTTGGTTCTCAACGTCTGGAACAGGCTCGCGCTCTCCTCATAGCGTTCATCGAGCAAAGACACCTGCGCCGCAAAATAGAACGCCTCCTCAGCTACCTTCGGATCTTTGGCCTTGTGCGCCAGATCGAGATAGAGCCCCATGGCACGCCGCCGGTCTTCTGGTTTTTCTGTTTTGGTCAGCAGCCAAGCCATGCGCAGTCCTGAATACATGCCATAGTCGGAGTCTGCGAATTCCTTGCCCAACTGCTCGTATTTCGACAGCGCCTCCACCGGACGGTTCAGCCGTTCCAGTGTCTCGCCCCAGTGGTAGAGTGCCGCCGAACGCACTTCCGGCGGGACCTCGGGCACAGCCAGCTTTGCGAACGACGCGGCGGCCCCCTCCAACGACACCCCGCCCGCATCCATCAAAATGAGCGCGCACTGCAACTGCGCACGGGGCGCATTGGGACTCGCAGGAAAGGTATCCACCAGCCTTTTGTAAGCGGCCTCTGCTTCGGGCGTCTTCTTAATCCGGCGGTAACATTCGCCAAGTCGGAACAGGACGTTGTCGAGTCCCTGCACCTCCGGCGTCTCAGCCAGCGTCACGTACTCCCGCGCAGCCAACTCGAACAGGCTGCGACGGAACAGGCCGTCAGCGAGCTGCAACCGGTCCGACAATTCCACCGGATCGGCCCCGGCTACATTCAGCCCGACCAGCAAAAGCCCCGCGCATAGATTCTGAAGACGCACCTTCATTTCTTCTCCGTCGCATCGCCTTTGTCTTCACTCGTAGCCATTGAAAAGTTCCAGATGTCCGCCTTACGGCAGGTGTCCACAACCTTAATTAACGCTTCGTAACGCGTCTCCTTGTCCGCACGCAGAACCACAGGTTGCCCCGGGAAGTACCTCGCCAGGCGGTCGAGCCGCGTTTTCAAAGCGTCCAGCGTCAGATCCTGCTGGTTGACCGAAACGCGACCGTCCTTTGCGATATTGATGATGATCTCTCCCGGCAGACGGTCCGGAACCTTGCCGCTCTGAGCTGAAGGCAAACTGATGTCGATCTCATACTCCCACTGCGAAAAGATCGAGGTCGTTATAAAGAAAAAGAGCATCAGAAAGATGATATCCATCATGGAAGTCATCTGGAAACTGGGGAGCGTGCTTCGGTTTTTCTTTCGGAAGTTCATGCTTTGTCAATCCTGTCAAGGAAGGCAACCTTGTTGCCCATCCCAATGATCGCGGTCAACACCTCTGAAGAAGCCGTCTCCAGGTTAGATATCTGGCGGCTCGCGCGCCGACGGAACCATGCATAGAACGCCATGCAGGGAATCGCCACGACGAGCCCGAAGACCGTCGTCACAATCGCCTGCGACACACCCGCAGCCAGCACGACCGGCTTGGCGCTCGCGATATCGGACGCCACCGAGCCAAAAGCGGTCAACATGCCCAGTACAGTACCTAAAAGCCCGAGCAGCGGTGCGATGGTAGCCACATCCAACAGGAACTCGGTCTGCCCCTGGATGGCATCCGCCTGGCGCGCACCCTCCGCCTCTGTGGCCCCGCGCAACAACGACACGTCGCATTGTGGCACATTACGCAAACAGTCTAACGTTGAGAGCACAACGGACGACAGCGGGCACGGATGGCGGTCGCAGAGCCTCCGCACCTCGTTCAGGTCGTTCGCACGGATACGAGCGAGAAGGTCGACCATCAATTCGTGCGGGGTCACTGCACCAGCACGCAAGACAACCACGAAATAAAAAACCATCGCCAACGCAAAAACCGAGAGCGCCGCCAGCACCCACATGATCCAGCCGCCGTATGCCCATGCCTGCTTGAATGACATGCCGTAAGCTTTGACCATCGGCGACGCCACCACAGCAGCAGCCTCTTGCGCGATCCCGCACGTCAAGGACCCCATCAAAGCCAAAACACCTACAACCGCTTTTTGATGCCTCATGCTCTTCATCCTTTCTCCCAACTAACTTTCACGTAAAACAACTCACGTCACAGGAAACGCCACTCCCAACAACTTACTGAAGGCTGCCTGCGCATGTCTGCGCCGTTCGCGCACCCAGCGGCGGACCTCGCTGACGCGCGTCCGGTAAAAAATAAAATCCAGCCCCGCCGTGCCGCCCTCGTGCGTTTTTGCAGCCACAGCCTGGTCCGGATCAGCAGCCTCCAACTCCTCGAGATGCGACCGCACGTACTGATAAGCGTCGCGAAACGGCATGCCCCCCGCAACCAGTTCCAACGCGCGGTCAGTAGCGAATACTCCGGGGGCGAAACCCGCCCGCAGCCGCTCGGGACGAATTCCCAGCGACCTTGTCATCAGAGTGACGATCCTCAAGGAGGCCCGCGTTACCCGCAACCCCTCCATGTAGAGCTCCTTGGTTTCCTGCAAGTCGCGATTATAGCCACCCGGCATCGCCTTCAGAATCATGTTTGCCGCTGTACCGTTGCCCAGCACCACCGCCGCCTTGGCACGGATCAATTCCAGCACGTCAGGATTGTATTTTTGCGGCATGATACTGCTCCCTGTACACAGCTCAGGAGGCAACACAAAATAGCCGAATTCCGGCATCGAAAAAAGAATCAGGTCCTCGGCCAAACGCGAGAGGCTCAGCATGATCTGTCCACACGCCGCCAGCATGACAGTCTCGTTTTTGCCGCGCGCGTTGCTCGCATGAAACACGTTGTGGTGTGGGCGTGCGAACCCCAAAAGCAGCGACGTCAGTTGACGGTCCACGGGCAGCGGCACACCGTACCCCGCGGCGGAACCCAGCGGGCAACGATCGTTGTAGATGTAAGCGGCCTCGACCATCGGCAGATCGTCCAACAGCATCTCGGCATAAGCCGTGGCCCACAGTCCCACGGAACTTGGCATTGCGGGCTGTAAGTGCGTGCGCCCGACCATCGGCACGTTCGCGTGCAGTTTGCCGAAGGCCACCAACCCCTCTGCCAGGGCCGCCACTTCTTCCGTCAATCCCAGCAACTGATCCTTCGCGTGCAGCCTGATGTCCACCGCCACTTGGTCATTGCGGCTACGCCCCGTATGGACCTTGCGTCCCAAATCGCCCAGCCGCTCCGTCAACCGACGCTCCACCGCCAAGTGGACATCCTGATCCGCCTCCGTGATTGTGAAAGTTCCAGCCTGCGCCTCGCGGATCACATCAATCAGCGCAGCCACCACACGGTTGCGTTCTTCTGTCCCCAGAATCGCGGGTTTGACGCTCATTTTGGAAAGCATCGTCACATGTGCCGCCGTGCCCAGACAATCCCACACAGCCAGTTCGAGATCAAGAACAGGGTCCTTTCCGACCGTAAACGCCAAAACATCCGGATGTATCTTGCCCACAATCGTTTTTTGCACGTCAGACGTTTTCTTCATCAAAAATTATCCTTAACAACCGGGTACCCTTTGTGCCAGAGAACGCGCATCAACGTTCGACCGACCTTTGCAGAACCGCTCCCCGCGCCGTCCTGGTCTCAAGATCCCTGCGCATCCCTTCGGCTTCCATCAACAGACGCGACAACTCCCCCTCTTTCGCCCCTCGCGCAAGCGCGTCCAGAAAAACGCCATAGGCCTCAGAAACAGCAAGAAGCATACCATCACGCCCAGCGGCCGCCGTTTTGACGTGCACCAATTGCACAGCCGCACTCTGTCGCACATCCGGGTCACCCGATCGCGTCACGGCTTCCTGAAAGGTGCACCATGAATGGTTATTACTTAACATTTTACCATAGTAAGAGGGATAGAGCAACAGGTGGGAACGAAACCTGCGCATGATTCCAATGGTCGTGAGGCCGAGTTTAGCCACCACGCGTCCCTCCCCCATCAGACGACCATCAACATAGTTATCAAAGGTATATGGGTCATTCGTTCCAGCCAAAAGCAACGCCGCAACTTCCGGCTTCCACTCTGTGCCGGTTGCAGCCCCCCGCAACAACGCCTCAAGAGGATTCATCTCCGGGCGCTTCTCCAAGAACCAGCTTGCCAGAACAGCAGACACCGCAGGTTCACGCATAGCAGCCAGACTCTCAGCCTCAAACAAGTCCTTTGCGGGCGGCAAACATGCCCGCGACCACAACAACAACGTCCGGTCCACGTCCGCAGGACGAGTCTCTCGATCCAGATAGCGAACGATACCGTCTATCAGCCATCCGGGGAGATCCCGCATTGTCTCCTCGGTGCCACCCGCATCCACCATCCACGCGCGCAGCAGCGCCACACAGATTGCCCGTTTGAACTTCGTGAGGTCGGCAGCCTCCGGATCAGGCAACTCGATCCGCTCGCGAAGCCCCCCCCCGGAATCTCGCAGCCGCGCCGTCAGGACCCGTGTGTCGCCGTTGTTCTGACCACCGATCGCGATTTCTAACGGGCACGCCTGTGATCCCAGTTTCAGCCTGACCATACGCTGCAACTCATCTTGATGCTGGCTCACGAAGCTCAATACCGGCATGCGGTAGCCCGCCTTGGACGACGAGGCATACACAACCACCGTTCCGTCCTTGGAGTAAACAGGCGTCGCGGGCATAGTCGTATGGGACAGTCTTGGACCATCCTGCTGCGCCCAACTCTCACCAACCGACAGCACAACCCATGCGGCAAAAACCTGGGCACCTGTTTTTCTCAAAAAAAACATATTTTTCATTATCTCATCTTCATCCCCGCCTTTCAATTCTTAACCTCCTGAAAACGGGTGGACTGTTTCCTTAAAAGCTCTTCATTCGCACGTTCCGTTTCACGACCTGTTCCTGTATAATGAGAGCGAAAGGAACGTAATCATGCTCAAGTCCGGAATCCTCAACCCAGCGCTGAACAGCTTGCTTAGTCGTGTACGTCACACGAACACACTCGTAATCGCAGACCGCGGATTTCCTTTTTGGCCCACGATCGAAACCGTGGACCTCTCGCTTATCGACAACATACCCACCGTGGTAGAAGTGCTTCGCGCCATCCGCCCGAACTTCATCATCGGACGAGTCTCCATGGCGGAGGAATTCCTCAAGAACAACTCCGCCGAAACCCAGGACCTTTTCAAAACCACGCTGGAGGGAGTCCACATCGACTTTGAGCCGCACGTCAACTTCAAACGGCGGGTGCCCAATGCAATCGGCCTGATCCGCACCGGCGACACGGTCCAATACGCCAACATGGTCCTCGAATCCGCCTAGTCCGCCCGCTGTCACCTCCATGTGGATTCCCTTCATCCTGATTTCAGCGGTGCTGCTAGCGCTCTATGACACGGCGAAAAAACACAGCGTCCGCGAAAACGGCGTCATGCAGGTCCTTTTCATTGCCACGGCATGCGGCACGTTAGCATTCGCGTTGGCGCTCGCATTCACGGGCTATTTACGCGACTCTCTGTACATTTCCCGACCCGGTTTTTGGCTCGTCGCACTCAAATCGCTGCTCGTCTCTGCTTCTTGGGTCTTCGTCTACTACGCCATGCGTGCGCTGCCCCTTTCTATCGTGGCCCCAATCCGCGCCTCGGCACCTCTTTGGACCCTCTTCGGCGCAATCCTGCTGTTCCAAGAAATCCCAACTCCGGTTCAGGGTGTCGGCATGGCCGCAATCCTGGCTGGCTACTGGATGTTCTCCGTTGCCGGCAAAGCAGAGGGCATCCGTTTCACCCGCCACATTGGGGTTTTCTATGCCTTCGCAGGCACACTCCTGGGGGCTGGCTCCGCGCTCTACGACAAATACCTGTTGCGTTCATGCGGCCTCGAACGCAACACGATGCAACTCTGGTTCGCCGTCGATCTCGTCGTGATTCTGGGGCTTAGCCTGTTCGTGCAGCGTGTCGCAGGACTTCAGCGTACGCGCTTCGTTTGGCGCTGGACAATTCCCGCCGTGGGAATTTTGCTCATGGCAGCCGACTGGTTCTACTTTGGAGCTCTCAGCGAGGAAGGCGTAGCCATCTCCGTGCTCTCGCTGATCCGACGTTCGAACGTTATGCTCTCGTTTGCCGCGGGCGTTCTTCTGTTTCACGAGCGCAACGTGCGTAAAAAGGCAATAGCCCTCGTTGCCATCCTAGTTGGCGTCGCGTTTCTCTGTATCCGCTAATGGGAACATACGACCATCCGGGCGAGTCCCTCTCTCATCCGTAAGCGCCAAAGCCGAAGAAAAAGTGTTTTTTCGCGAAACGATACGCACACGATGTCTCGGGCATTGGATCACCGCCGTGATTGTGGCAACCGAGCATAGGCCGCCCCTCCAGTTCGTCGAAGAACCGTCCGCGACCGCTGCTGTCTTGCGCACAGCATCGCGCGGCCAGCGCCGACAGTTCAGCCGGATGATCCATCAGCACGCATCCGCGCGTCAAGCCCGGCACCGTCTCTCGGAAAGCCGCCAAAAACGGAGAACGGACGACCGTGTCAACCACGCCTCCCGCCTCGCTGACACGGCAATCCGAACACTGAACCGGCGGACACGGCTCGACCTCGCCCCGCGCATTGATGTGGTGGCTGATCCCCGTAGCCGCCGGACACAGCGCATTTCCTTCATGATCCCAATACGCGTCGATAATCACCGCAGCCCGACACCGTTTGCGCTGCTCCAGCAGAAACCGGCGAAGACTTCGCACCTGTTCGTCATTCAGCGCCTCGCTGAAGCAGGGCTCAGGTCCCGACGGCCGATAGATGTAGTACCAAACATAATGCGCGCCACGTGCGACCATGTCGTCTAGGAACGCGGGCGTCACCACATCGGCATACGTCGAGACCGACACGCTGGTCGCCACGCCGGTTATAAGCCCGTGCCTCCGACAATGAGCCAGCGCCTCTAGCACCGTGCCGTAAGCCGCGCCATCGCCGCGGCGGTCCGCATACGAAGCGGCTCCGCCCTCGATGCTCAAAAGTGGCGACACATTACCGGCCTTGCCCAACCTCCGCGCCACCTCGTCATCTAAAAGCTGTCCGTTGGTAAAAAGCTGAAAGTACGAATCCGAATGAGCATCGAAGAAGTCCATCAACCAAGGCAACAGCAGCGGCTCGCCACCGAGGATACCAAAAAAGCGGCATCCCTGCGAACGGCTCTCCGTCACGATTGTGTGCAACAGTTCAGAAGACATGTCCACCGGCTGCTGAACCCCGGTCGCCCAACATCCCTTACACACCAAGTTACAGCGCTGGGTCGCACTGATGAACACGAACGGAGGGAATACCACTCCGTGTTTCTTCCGCCACTCGAAGCGCCGAATCGCAGTCAGATTGCCCAGGCCGGCGCTGACACAAAACTTCCACAGCAGGCGCGGCGGCACCTCACATAACAATCTGATCGGCAGCGACAAGTTCATGACTTAAAGCACTCCCGAATAGAGGATGCGGTCCTTTTCGGCCTGTTCAAATTTTGCGGGATCAATCAGTCTCTGTTTTTTCTTCCGCCGCTCAGCGAGCATACGCATGGGGTCATCGCCCAGCGCCGCGGCCAGAGTCTCACGCGTTCTCCGCTCGGGCTGAGCGATTTCACCGTTAAGTTCCGCCTCGGCGCAGAACGGAAAGATCAGAGCAGCCTCGGGGCAGAGCCGTGCGCAAGCTGGGCAACCGGTCTTACAGTTCAAAGGCGCAGTCACGCACACCCGCTCCGACTGCTGCTGAGCGTCCCCGGCCTTCGAGTACACCGAGAACAAGCAGTACTCATGACACGTACCACACCCGGTACAACGCGTGCGGTCAATGACCGGATACCACGGCACACCATACTCTCGCTGCAGAGCCTCGCGGTCAAAAGGCAACGCGAACCACTCAACGTGCAGCTCCTGCCAGGGGACACCCGCGAACGACAACAGCGCCTTCACCGCACGGGGCCTCGAGCAACCGACTATGTAACCGTCGGCCAGAGCGAAGTAGGAGGCGAGCACGCCATCATGCGCCTTCAGCGCCAGTTCAGCCAAATCATCCAGCCCTATCACAGACTCCGGCGAGACGCCCGCGTGAGCCGCCAGTGCCGCGCGCCCGTCCACGAGCAGATGGTCACGTGCGCCCAGCGAGACAAGAATCACTTTTTTCATCGCGTGTTCCTTTAAATAACCGATCCAGGAGGCGAAGAGCCAACAAGGTGGCTGGCACCCCTTTTGCACACCTTACCGGATCTTCACAAGGATCACGAACAGCAACGGCGTGAGGAATGATTGAATCAGCACAAAACGCATCAGGACCTGCGCGTTACTCCAGTGCATATTTTTGCGGCAGTGATCGTGTAGCGGGAAGCGGACACTATGCAGAATCTTGACCAACACCCACTGCCGAGAGGCCGCTTCCGGCGTGAGCATGTGCGGGGGCCTCACGTCAAACCCGATACGACGAAAGACACGCAACAAGATCAGTTTAAACAGCCCGATGCCGCCGTTTACAAGAACCACCGGCGAAACGACAAAAATCAGGAAAGGATTGCCGGCCACCAACACGGCAACGCCCACCAGCATGCCCAGAAGACGAGAACCCGCATCGCCCATCAACACGCGACTGGGCTCAGCATTATGCCACAAATACCCCGCAAGCGATCCGGCCACCGTCGCCACAAGGATGGCCCACCGCGCGCCGTCTGGATTGTGAGGAATCAGCAGGTAATTGGCGATCGGCCGGTACCCCACCACACCGTAGAGCAAAGCCGCCAAAGCGAAAAGCGAGAGCAAAGTCAGCGATCCTGCGAGCCCATCCACGCCGTCCGAACAGTTCGTGGCATTCATCGTGAACCAAAGCAACGCCGCCGCACAGGGCATATAAGCATAAGGTGACACCGTTACAGCCTGTTTCACAAACGGCACCCACACCATTGAACCTTGCCCCATGTAGATGAAGTACGCGGCTCCCAAAGCCACAACCAAATCGAGCGTGCCTTTCTTAACCTCTCCCCAGGGCAAGCTGCTTCGGTCATCCAAATACCCAAAATACATACTGAAATAGAGACAGATCACCACACCCATCTCCCACATCCCCATCGGCACAAACAGGACCAGCACAGGAAGGAGCAGAAGGGACGACAACAACCCCGCGCCGGTCGGCTTACCCGCAGACTTCATGCCGCCGTCCGCGGCCAACACTTTACCGCGATCCGTCGGCAACCGATCCCAAAGGCGAGGCAACAACATCCAGACAACCAGCCCTCCCGTTAACGTGCCAGCAGCAAGCAGGATCAAGTGCGAAGAGAACAAGCGGAACGGCCCCCACAGGGACGTCAGATATGGCGCAATCCAGTACAGCATCGTATCTTCCTTGCAGGTCCCATCTAACGGAACAACTTCAATTGGCGCGCCATAGCCGCGATATGCTCGGGGGTGGTACCGCAACAGCCTCCGATAATCGTCGCACCAGCCTCAACCAGCCGCCCGATTTTCAGGGCCATCTCATCCGGTGATTCAGGAAAAATCGTCTCGCCATGCAACAATTCGGGCATGCCCGCGTTGGGCATGGCGATAAGAGGGGCCTGTGTGACAGCGCGCAGACGAGCAATGATTTTAATCATATGGTCAGGCCCCGTGCCGCAATTCGCTCCGATGAGCTGTGCGCCCGCCTCCATAACCCGCTCCGCAAACTGCTCCGGCGTCACGCCCATCATCGACGCATACCCACCGTCCGGCTGGGGGTCAAACGTGAAACTGGCGAGGCAGGTAAGCCCGGTATTCTCGCGCACCGCCCGGACCGCCACGCAACACTCCTCGATCGCCATCATCGTCTCAACGATCACAGCATCCGCACCACCCGCCTCGAACGCGCGGGACTGCATCGCGAACGCCTCATAGAACGCAGCTTCGGTCTCGTCGCCATAAGGTTCCATAAATGCACCGGTCGGCCCCATGCTGGCCATCACATATTGTGTCTGGCCCGCGACCTCGCGCGCCAAGGTCGCGCCTGCGCGATTAATCGCCGTGACATCCCCCTCCAGTCCGTAATGCGCAAGCTTATAGCGGTTGCCTCCAAACGTGTTGGTCTCGACGATCCGGCTACCCGCATCGCGGTACGCTTGATGGACAGACTTCACCCGATCGGGCTTGCTCAAGCACCACTGCTCAGGACACTCGCCGGGCTGCAAGCCCAGCGCGTGAAGCTGAGTTCCCATCCCGCCATCGCAAATCATAATTTCGTTTTTGACCCGTTCCTCAAGCCGCTGCATCGTCACCCCTCATTCCGGCGATCTGATTTTATCACCCGTTTCTAAGCGCTCATTCATGACCGGTAAAATGATACCAAAGCCCTGACACGGGATAAAGCCGCAATCAAAAGAAAAGGGCACCACACATTCGTGCGGTGCCCTCAAACAGATTACCAATGCAGCAATTACTTGCTGAGCACGGCATCCTTGGCGGCTTTCGCCAGACGGAATTTCGCAACCGTCTTCGCAGGAATCTTGATCGTAGCGCCGGTGGCGGGATTACGGCCCGTGCGTGCAAGACGCTTAACCTTAATCAGCTTGCCCAACCCGGGCAACATGATGCCCTTCGGGTCTTTCGCGCCAGCGTAGGCGATCGCGAGCAGCGTTTCATAAACCAACCCAGCCTGTTTCTTGCTAATCTCAGCAGCCTCTGCAAGGGCAGCCATGATTTCGCTTTTCGTCTTCGGCGTTGCCTTTTTAGCCATAAGTTAACTCCTTTTTTTGCAGGGATACTAACCCCACAACAATTCACAACATAGTCGTTTTTGGTTAAGAAGCAACTCCAAAAATAAAAAAGACCAAGTTTTTTTCATCCTTCTCACTTGCGTTTTTAAAGGGAAACCTTCTTTTTTCTAATTTTAAACCTCAGTGGCGAGGATGAAACTGCGCATGTGTGTTCGTCACATGACTCTCATCCACGTGCGTGTAAACCTGTGTTGTGGCAATGTCCGCGTGGCCCAGCATCTCTTGAATAGCGCGAAGCTGTGCGCCATGCGCAAGCAAGTGGCTGGCAAAGCAATGCCTCAAGACATGCGGCGAAATCGAAGTGCCGATATGCGAGGCGAGCACGCGTTTTTCCAGCATGGCGAAAACGCCCTGCCGCGTAAAAGGGGCTCCTCGCCGCGTCAGGAACAAACACTTCTCTGCCGTGTCTCCATGCGAGAAACGCGGGCGCGCCTGCGCAAGGTACCGCCTGAGCCACCCCGCAGCCACAGCACCTAACGGAATCATCCGCTGCTTGTCGCCTTTGCCTGTGCAGCGCACCACACACTCATCCAGCCGCACGTCGCCGACAGACAGCGCCGTCACTTCCGACACGCGCAGGCCACACGCGTAAAAAAGTTCCAGCATGCTACGGTCACGCACGTCATAGGCGGAGTCACCCGAAACCGAACCGATGAGTTGTGCGACCTCCGCCTCCGACAATGTGCGCGGCAAAATCCTTCCTTTAGCGGGAGAATCCATCACCTCGGTCACGTTGACGGGCACAACGCCCTCCGCGCACAGAAAGTCAAACAGGACTTTGATGGCGATCAGCCGACGGGCCCGCGTGGAGGCACGCATCCCTTGGCACCGCTGCTCTTCCAAAAATGATGCGACGTGCCCGCGTGTGACTTGTGAAAACGCGTCAAGGGAGCCATGCTCCTCCAGAAACGCAACAAAAAACAATAGGTCTGTCTCGTAGGCGGCACGGGTGTTATCTGCAAGCCCACGCTCATAGGCGATGTGATCGAGAAACTGTACGACCTGGCTGCGCATAAACGCGCCCGTCTATTTCGAGGCTTCTTTGCGTATGGCAGGAATATTATTAGCGTTGTAGCCCGCTTCAGCAATGGCGATTTCGATATTCTTATGTGCGATCACCATCGAATCGTAACGTACCCGCACCGTATGACTCGCCACATCGTAGGTCGTTTTCTCTTTGTCCAATCCGCCGAGCGGTGCCAACGCCGCACGTATCCGCTGCACATCCGATTCGCTGACCATGGCAGGCACACTCACCGTCATCTCACGGACATCGGACACACGGCATCCTGCCAACATGAGGCCTACAAGCGCAAACAGTAAAAAAACGTATTTCATGTCGTTATCATAACGGAACCGGAACGTTCCACGCAAACGGAAACTTCGCCGAACCGCCCCTTGCCGGAATCCGCGGCAAGGGGTACACTATTTACATGTCGCTATTGAAATCTGGCTACCCTTTCTTCCGGTTATTCCGTCTTCTCATCATGTTTATCACCGTGGCTAGCCTTTGTGGCTGCCTTTTTACGTCGTTTGAACCTTTACGAAGAAGCCGTTTCATCAACATGGATGCCGAGGTGTTGGTGGTGGAATACGGGGAAGAGAAGCGTACGGAGACCCTACCTAACGGACTTGTCTGTACCTTTGAAGGCAAGGTGCGTTTGCTCCTGCCGGACAAAAAACGGGTCACTCTCTACCAGGCACTCGCTACATCCGGTGTATGCTACGTTTCAAAAGACAAGCAATACGACTTTCATGAAAAGGGGCCTTACTGCATTCTGCGCCATCAGGGCGTCACGATATTCGAGGGCTATTTCTGCCGTAAGTGAGCTGGCTTGCGCGCCGCCACCAACCAGTGAGGCATCGGCGGCGGTACCGGATGTGTTTCGCACGCCTCGAATCCCGCCTCACCCAGCCAGTCATGAAGCTCCCCGTCCGAAAAAACCCAACCGTTGTGCGTGGTCAATGCCATGTTCACCGCGAACAACGCCGAGAATGCGGGCTGAGTGTGTGTCGCGTCCGTCATCAGGTCCAAGACAAAAATCCGCCCGCCCGGCTTAAGCGCCTTCTGCGCGCGCTTCAGGATCGACACAATCATTTCCGGCGATTCCTGATGCAGCGCACCGAAGATCGATACCGCGTCATAGGCCTCCGTCTCATAAACATCGGTGTGGTAGTCGCCAGCTCGGCAGGACACGCGAGCGGAAACGTTTGTTTTTTGCACCAGTTCGGATGCGACCACCGACACGGCGGGCAAATCCATGGTGATGCACATCAGATCCGGATGGGCCTGCGCCATCAGCACCGCGTATGTGCCGGGGCCACCAGCCAAGTCCAGCAGGCTTCTGCATCCGTCCAAATCAAGCATCGGAACCACAGACCTTCCGATACCTAACGCACGTCCGTGCATCGCCAGCACAAAACCTCGAGTGCGCTCGGCATCCTCGCCCAAATGCGTCTCAGGAGCCTCGACCGGCCGGCCGTTCTTGACCAGTTGTGCCAGGCAGCCCCACGCCGGGTACACGTCGCGGTTATAACGCACCGCCCGTGTCAGGTCATGTGGTGCACCGGACACCAGTGCCAGCGCACCAGCCGTCGTGTTGGCGTACACCGCACCTTCTTTGTGCAACAGCCCCACTGCCACGCACGCGTCCATCAGGAGCCTCAACCCACGCGGGTCAAGCCCGGCTCGATCGGCCAAGGTCTCTACGCAAGCACGAGGCCCGTCCCGTTGCACCGCCGTGAACAGATCAACCTCTAACGCGGCGAACAAGACCGCTGAACCATAGTAAGCGCTGGCCAGATCAACGATCCCTTTGACCGAAAGTTCCTCTCTCATCTTCCCGACCTCCTGTCCGTGCAGACCTTGCGCCTGTCCGGCTCTTAACGCGCATCAATCCCATTAAAATCCCTGAAAGCACCATTGAAGCCACAAACGCCGGGATGAACGAATCTGAGAGTTTTCCCCATACGCCCACCGCAGCATAAACCAAAGAAACCGCCAGATTACCGAGCGAGGCTACCGCCAGCATGTTTGGGAAGGATTGCCGAGAAAGTCCGCTGAACACGACCGAGGCCTCGGCCAAAACGGGCACAGGACGCATCGCTAGCAAGAGCCAGATTCCGTGGCGCTGATGAAAGGCATGCAGCAAGGCGATCTCGTTTTTGCCAATCAACTGTTCGGCGGGAGAAGACGCATACCGACCAATCAGATAGCCGACAACCGTCGTGATCGACATGCCCATAAACGAAGCACAGGTGCCCCCCACAAACCCGAGCGTCATCCCGCAGGCGGTACTGACAAGACTAGACGGCACGGGAACGACGATATCCGAAGCCAACAACAGCGTGAGCAGTAAACCGGTCATCAACCGGTTCGTTTCCGCACGAAGAATCAGGCGATCCGTCCATGCATTGATCGCTTCGCCATACAGCAGAAAGGGGATGATGATGGCGCAGAGAATGGCAACCAGCAATAGAAGCGTCCGCCAGGGTATCTTGCTGTTCGATATCACGTGCGCCTAACCCTTCGCCTCCCGCTGAGTCATGTATTCGCTCAAATTCTCACGCGCTTTTTCGAGCATGGCCAACCGCTCACGGCGCACCATTTTAAACGGCAGAAACTCGCCGAGCGGCCGCAAAAGATTAGCCATTCGGTCACCGTTAATCTCGATCGTTTCCGGGCAGCCTCCCAACTTGTCAAAAATCTCCAGCAACCGCTCCGGGATACGCGCCCACATCTGCGCGATCCCCTCCGTCGCCTGAAACAGATCCCCCGCAATGATAAGCCCGGTCTGCGCGTCAACAGCCAGCAGAACATATGCAGTCTGAGGACGCTGCCCGTCCGGGCGTATCGTCAGCGGCGTAAAGACCAAATCGAGTTGCACGGTAATCGGCCGCAGCGGCTTCACTCGGATCGCCTTCAGCCTCTTTGACTCAATCCGCACCTCAACCTCTTCATCCCCAACCTCTTTCACAGGAACCCACGTGTCCTGCCACACACCCTGCGCGTCCTGTTTGCGCATCAGGATTTCGCGCGGGAATCGGTCTTTGAGGAGCATGCCATCTGACTCCACGCGCATAGCCAAGCCGAAAGCCTGATAAAGAGCCGTCTCCAAAATGCCTCGCTCTTTTGCATCCGGCAGCCACGGATGATACCCCGGAATGATCGAGCGGAAAATCGGCGTTCCGCATGTGCTGCCAGCCTCGCGCTTGAGCGCCTCCAGAAAACGCTGCTCATGCTCGAACAGCAGATCCGCGCTGACAAACAGCAATTCGATCATCCGTATCTCCAACAGCCACGTTGCCGCCTGTTTGGCAGGATCAGCAAGCCGCGTCACAAGATCATAAAACGCTTTCCACCCCAAAAGGAAACGGACATTGCGGAATGCTTTCGACTGTCCTCCGAAAACGACAAAGCAGGGCTCCTCTACCCCTGGAAGCAACATTCCGAAACAGTCAGCAGCGCTCATCCACTGCCAAGGATCGAGACGGTCCAGCCGCTCGGCCATTGCACACAGCCGCTCCCATTGCGCCTTGTCTTGCCGTGTCATTCGTTGAGAGGCCATACCTTCACCCGATTGCTTACATACCGCTTATCTTCTGATTCCCGACGGAATTACCGGTACAGTAGCGGATTATCCGGGCCGCCTCAAGTTCAAAGGGATGCCACTTTTCTGCCT
>JADHEF010001002.1_pt1 | contig 21391 bp, 10 predicted proteins | sample 8952391 | NCBI WGS metagenome assembly JADHEF01 (sample SAMN16124439, study PRJNA663245) | bioreactor sludge metagenome | isolation source: sludge (nitrite) | place: India:Bengaluru | collected 2019-02-28
ATGACATGACTTTCTTCAGTGCAGACAGCATCTCCTGCGCATCCTGATAGCGGTCCTTAGGGCTCGCCTGTATCGCCTTGTCAATAACCTCGGCGAGCGCTGTCGGAATCTGAGGATCGCGCTTGCGCACCGGAATGATCTCCCCGCGCAGAATTACCTCCATCGGGTCGGCCCCACGCGGGAAGTCACGCGGAGTCAAACCAGTCAGTACATTGTAAGCGGTCGCCCCGAAGCTCCACACATCCGTTACAGGTTTCACATACTTGAAATTCGTAATTTGCTCCTTGGGCATGAAAACCGGCGTGCCCGCATAAGCTCCAGTTACGGTCATCCCGCTAAACCCCGCCTTGTCAAAGTTCTTCGCCAGCCCGAGATCGGACATTTTTGCCACCGGACTCTCCGGCTTCCCGGTTAGCAGAATATTCGCCGGTTTCAGGTCACGGTGAACAACGCCCTGAGAGTGCGCATAGGCCAGCCCGTCCAACGCCTGCTGAAGAATAGGCAAAGCGGTCTTCGCAGTCAGTTTGCCCCCGTGCGCGGTCATATAATCTGCCAAGCTCCCCCCTGGGCAATACTCCATCACGAAATAGAACGCGCCGCCCGCCGAGCTGGAAGAGATCAGCGACACAATGTTGCCGTGCCTGAGCGCCTCCAACAATTTCACCTCCTGCGCGAACTTAAGCCTAGAAGACTCATCGACAGCCACCCGTGAGAGCATTACCTTGATCGCCACCGGATGTCCGTCCGCTTCGCGCTCCGCCAGATACACCGCTCCGAAACCGCCAATACCCAACCTCTTCCCGATCCGGTATCCACCCACCGACGGCGTGTCACCTTTCGCTTTTGGAGTACCTCCTGCCTTTTTCGCATCATCCTTGGCCAACATTTCCAGCAGGGCCGCCGCTGGATCGATCTGTATGCTCTGGCGGCAAGCCAGACAGATGTACGCTCCTTCCCTGCGGCCGCCGGCCTCATTCCCGACGTCTTTACCGCAACGGGAACAGAGCAACGGACCTTTAGCCACAGCCGCAATAATCTTCACAGCCAGTTTCGTCTGCCCGACCTGAAGCACGTCCTTGTCCTTCAGATCTACCTCGGTATACTTCCGTTGCTGTCCCTGCTCAGGCGTCTCGCCCTTTTCACGGCTTCCGATCTTCTTTCCGTTCACGTGCGTACCATTCAGACTGCCGAAGTCCTTGATGCGGGCATCAGGCGGATTAACCTCCACGATGAAATGCCGACGTGACACCTGCCCATCATCCGGAAGGCGGCAGTGGCACTCCTCTGCCCGTCCGAAAATGAACGTGTCATGTTCCGTGAAATCGAACGTTTTGTCCTTCATCGGACCCGCTGTCACACTAATACTGACTGTGTTACCCATATCGTCTCCATTCAGCGGTATAGCGTGTTTCACTTTTGACCGAGCACTTTTCAGGGAGCTTTACGCTTTCGCCGCCTTGATTGCTTCACTCCTTAAACTAACTTTGATTTGACTCATGCCGACCATGAGTTTCGGATGGCCTCCATCATTTCCCCGATCGTATGATAACGGAAAGCCGGATCAGTCTCAGTCGCCCTCAGGATAACAGCGGTCAGTTCGGGGCCGACCGACTCATGCTCGCCGGATATCGCTAACCCGATCTCCCCGGTTAGACACTCCCAAACGACTTTTCCGAATGCATAAATATCGACTTGCGGCTTTGTGGCAGCCGTTCCAGACCGACGTTGTTCTGGTGCCATGTAGAGGGGGGTTCCAATCGCTTCGGCCGCTAATCCGATACTGCCCGAAATCCCGAAATCGCTAAGTTTTGGAACGGGAATCCGATCAGCCGTTAATAGTATGTTTGCAGGCTTCACATCGCGATGAACAATTCCCCTCTGATGCGCACAACTCAGACCGTCGGCAACTTGCTCGATGAAACGTAGCATTCCGCCTGCACCAAGGTCCTGGAATCTGTCAGCCTCCAGCAATCCGCTAAGCGAGCCTCCGGCCACAAGTTCCATCACGATGTAGCATCCTGTTCCATCTTCCAAGAAATCATACACCTGTACAATGTTCGGATGACTGAATTTGCAAAAAGCAATAGCTTCACTGTGCAGCTGACGTAGACAACTTATTTCGTGCGGCAGCCCGCTGTTATGGCTTAAATGCTTGATGGCGACGTCGCGCTCAAGCCGGGAGTCCCTTGCCTTGTGGACCACGCCGAATCCGCCACGCCCTAGCTCCTCCAGCATTTTATACCGTCCGTTATCGATAAACGCCGGGGTATCACTCACTTTTCCTACTGGTACGGCCAAGCGGTCGATCGCCGCAGTCGCCCTGTCGACATAACTGACAAACTCAGGAAAGTCCGGCAAAACCGTATCGAGCTGCATAACATGAATGCGATACCGGTTGAGTTGGCGGAGTATCCTCATGGCATCCGGTCCCATACCCGACGCCGTCATCATCGTGATCTTGATGGCCATAGCGACTTTAAACGGCTGAAGTATGACTTCATTCGATATTAGGATGTCTACATACTGTCTGACAAGATCCTGCATAGCCGTCGGAGGTTCCTCTCCGGAAATCATAGACCCGAATGTCTGCTGAACAACATCTTCACGTAATGGTAGCCGGTTGGCTCGAATGTACCGCTCTAGGTACCTTCGCATACTCATTTGAATGAGAGCGAGTCTTTGATTGAACATCGAAGCATCGCGTTCAGTAATCGGCCTACCCATTATACTCTCCTGTTGTTATGGATCAGGATGCATAAATAACGTGCAGCATTTGCAAAACTGCCAAACCGCCGATAACACATCCTGCGACACACACCAAGCAGCCTTGCCCCGTGCGTGCTACAGTTGTTCCGGCCATAGCCTCGCCTGATGACAGGTTAGCCTTTACCGTTGGATCACCCCCACCGTACGCTCGTTCGACAGCCTCTTTATAAGCTGCATATGTTGCAACCAAATGTTGTTCGAGAAACTGGACTGCGCAATTTGACATAGCACTTGTTAAAATGTTGTTTTGTAGAACGCCTATCATGGCGGCCCCTGCCTTAGTCGAGCTCGACCCATAGGCGTTACTGTAGTCCGAAGCGATACTCTCGCCATTATCTATGCCACATACCATATCCCTAATGGGTTCAGTCAGTGCATCCATGTGTTGCATGTAGCTTTCTGGATTGCGCCTCATCGCAGCAAGACCACCACTACAACATTTCACTACGCAGGCCATCAGTAACTGCATATGGATGAATTGCATATGCAATGTGAACACATCGTTTTCAACGGACATGAGAGCCTTGTCGTTTATCGCTTCGCGAAATGTTAGCCAGTCCTCCTTCTGACTTTCTGACTGCAACTTTTCGACCTCGCCGGCCAACCATGCTTTCACCTGTATATCGCTGTTTGTCATGACAAAGCCTCCATAGCTTAACGTATATCAGATAACAACCCTATAGCCGTGTCTCCATCTGAAACAGTTCAGTTTGGTTTAATACAGCGAAAAAACGATAGAAGCTAGAAAGCAAGTGGCATAAGTTAGAAGAAGAAACACGAAAGGCAGCATACAGCCAGAGCCACCCGGGTTCGACCTTTGTGAACGGTCATGCGATTTTGGTATCGGAAAATCACTTATGTTCTTATCCTGTAAAGTCCACTTACATAGGTTTAAAGAGCCACATTTGTCTTTCAAATAATTGCGGTTGATTTTATTTGCGGTCATCACCAACGTGTTTTTCAAGGGTTGAAATGATCCAATTGGCAACTCCAGAAGTTTTTCAAATGTGGCGCTTAGTGGCATGCCAACTGTTTGCCCCATCATCATCTCCATCCCTTTCCATATACTTGTCGGCAAGTGCGTGCCACAATCTCCATTTTCAAAATTTATTATCAGGATGCTGGCATCATCAGACGGTATTTTATGCACATCAACAAGTTGCCTATAGACAAAATAGCCGGCTTTCTCAAAAAACTCTGATAAGCTGGGTCTTACCGCAGCATTTGGCGGAATTACATCATATTCTCCACTCCCCGGGGAAGTGATCATTACTGTGTCACAGCAATATTCCCCAAATGAGTTGTATATTTGGGGCTTTGTCGTTTCGTTATTCATCAAGTGCTCCTTTGCGTGAACCGCATTTTCAATAGCCATGTTTGTCTCTGTTTTCAAAGCTTCTGCTTGGACAGTAATTAGTCCATTACTGGCCGCCAATGTGCTGGTACAATTGGGTCTCCGGTCGTTGGGTCTGAAAGGAGCATGAAGCCCGGTTGTGTGGCTTGCGGATAATATCGGAACACAACTGCTATGCCGCCTGGAAGAACTTGCCCGTTCTTGTCAATTCCTCCACAAATCGGCTTCACTGCAGTTTCGATCTTCTTAATGAAGGTTAAGAAATCTTCACTTCTCGAGGACACATTGCCGAGATTGAAATTTGTGCCATCGGAAAAAAGCTCTCTGGCAACTCCGATGTCTAATCGACCAGATGTGCCTGTTCTAAGGACATAATACCGCACCGAGCTTTCTGTATCAGAATATACGAAAGCACTATAAAAAGGCCCCGCCACAGGCGTGCCGCTCCCAACTTGCATTGGCAATGGTCTTGGGTATTCAATAACCAAATATTTCAGATTATTACTTAGATCTCCACACAAGGGGCGAAAGTTCTTGGCAAAATGCCCCATTTCAGTCGGCGGAACACTGCCCCTTCCATTAGAAGCCAAAGCAACATATACCATGAGTTCGGTAATCACAGCCTGTGGGGATTCCTGGATACTCCTGATGAAGGTTCTGCCCCCAGTGAAAGCATGATTCTCATCCCGGAAAAGTCGTTCAGGGATCACTGTCGTAGCGATATGGTAATAAGCAACCATCGCTTGAGAGCTTGTACTTGCCCCCTGTTGACCAGTCGTTACTGGTTTGCCGCTTCCAAATAGTGCGTCAAAAAGGCCCATGATGAATGCTCCTTTGCGTTTGTTTCGTCACTCATGAAGTTTGAGTGTAACAGAACTCAAACTCCCCTCACTGTATTACTACACTAAAAATCCTGAGAGTCTGCGCAGAAAACCGTTTTAATCATCATTGTCCCAGAATGAGGAATAATTCGCGGATCTCATCGTCCACGTCCTCCTCGGTCTTCGCATACAGTCGGATCTCATCCTCCATCATTCGACGATAGACCCTTTTCGCCGTCAGCAGGCAGTTACCCGCCTGTTTCTCTGTGATACCGTACTTCGCACCAAGATCAGCTAACGGCTGCTCTCGGGCACCGTGTAGGATAGGTGCGATAATCCGCTGCAAGAAGATGTCACAGTGCGCAGCCTTGTCCGTGTTACGGCACTCCGTTTCAAACCGACTTATCACGCGCATCACAAGCCCTACCGCCCACTGCCGATCGAAGATCTTGTCCGGTGTCAGTCCGTCGTCCTGCGGCTCGAAAGGGTGCGTCTCATTCTCCATGAGAGCTTCAAGGGAAACTAGTCCCGCAACCGGTTTCCGTCGTTGCGTGTTCTCAGCCCGCCTTTCGTTAGACACGAATCGTTTGAGGCTGGTCAACATGAACGACCGGAACCGTCCTTTATCCGGATCGGCCTTGGCGAATCCGTCTCTCTCTATCCACTCGGTGAAGAATGCCTGGGTCAAATCCTTAGCTTCAGTGTCATCATGTCCCGACCGCCTCAGAAAACAATATACCGGCCGCCAATACCGGCCCGCCAAAATGTTCAATCCTGCCGACCGCAGTTCCGGGTCATTCCCGTGAAGATTCTTCAGAAGCCCCCAGTCGGTAGTCGGAAATACGGCCTGGTTGTTCATGCTAATCCCTTCCCTTGAGTATATTGTGCGCTTAGCTTCTTCACAATTGTGCCCGCCTTCAGTCGTCTGGCGAGCCTACGCTCGGTCGTGATGATCTCGAAGAACTCGTCATCATACTCGGACACGAGCCAGACCCGGAAGTAGGCCTCCAGAACCTCAATGATCCGATCGACATCGTTGTCTCCCTGGCGAATGAAGGCCACGCGGCGGCCGGCGCAAGGGGGATATCGCCCTTCGCTGGCTTGCGGTGCGTCTTGGTCTCAACGCAGAACAGCCCAGTCGGTCCGGCTACGAAGTGATCGACGTTGAAGTTATCACCGAGAATGTCATGAAAGACCTGGCACCCCATCGGGCGAAGCTTTTCTTCCAGCATCTGCCCTACCGCCTGTTCGCCAAGTTCGCCCAACTTGACCTGCTGAACCTTTTTGACAACCTTAAAAGCCTTTCGGGCGGTGAACAGCAAAACGATAGCAAAGACCACCGTCATCGCGATCGGCTGCGGAGGGGTTTTGGAATAAGCCTTGTACCACTCCAGCATCGCCATGACGGCTGCAACCACTACGGACATGAAATACGGCAATACCTCGTCGTCGAAGATCTTGTCGACCTTCTCACGAGATGACTGGCCTGGTTGTCGTACCGGCAGGTTCTTGATCGGGTTCTTGAAAGCTTGCATCATGCTCCTAACGTAGTTAATTTGTAGCCACCAGAGCTGCTATCCGTTTTTATAAACTCTTCAAAAGTCACAACAATCTGATTAATTTCAGTAATACCGTTTCTTAGTTCAGTTACCAGATACTCTGTATCAGCGCTAAACTCTCGCCTTTGCATCTTCGCATGCAAGTTTTCAGCTGCATCACGCAAAGTCGGCAAAGTCTCCACGCAGGCTAGTACATACTCAACACTCTGGCGACAGTTTCTTGCAAAAATACTTAACGTCTGGCAGATCTCAGGACTAGATAATGCAGATGGGGTCCTTAATTGCCGCGAAATATAATCAACCACTTGCATTGATGGTATAGCAGTTGCTGCGTACGCTCGAATAGCTGCCTTTCTAACGCGGTCATCTTGTTTAAAATCGTCAATTAATCTAGCAAGCAAATTATTTATTTCAAATCGCAGGTTCCGCCCCAGATTACGAGCAGCATCCAACACCGCGCAAACTTTAGAAACATAAGTTTCATTCAGTTTCGCATTTTCACTAACAATATTTTCCAATTCTCTTTCAATCACTTCTCCAATCTCATCTTTCAGAACTTGTGCACGACCCAGTGCAACCCACACTGCCTCATATTCACCGATACTTAAGACTTCAAAGTTCTTCTCCTTCAACATCTTTACAACAGTCATATCCGAGTTGAAGCAACTTAAGAGCTGGATACTAGCTCTTCTAACATCAGCAGTGCCATCTTCACTTAACCTAAATATTCTCCTAAATTCAATGTCTTTGATCATCAACCTTGCGTCAGGGCTCGACCGAAAAGCTCTAAGTGCAGCAGTGACTTCTTGATGATCTTCATTTGCATCAACTATCTCCATCAATTTCCGTGCTACGACATCACCACCACTATCTTGAGCCGGCATCATTTGAATTCCTATAAGTCGATCCCGAAGCAATGCCGATTTCAATAATCTCTCAATCGTTGACTGTTGCACTTTACCGTTCGGGTACTCCAACCCCAATCCCGATTCACACATGTACTGTAACGCATTAGCAACAAGATCTTTCTTATTATCACTTAAGGTAGCGAGATCTCCATCAAGTCCCGCTTGAATTGCTGCTTTACTTGCTAAGCGCCGAATATTAACTTGCTTTTCACCTAATCCATTAATTATCTCTTCCCAATTTTTTGCTGCCATCCCAGGAATTGAATAAATAGCATCTAAAGCAGCTCGTTTGGTCGCCACCGACTTTCTAAGACTTTTCGCAATGCTCTGTAAGACCAGTGGAGTCCTAAACATCTTCGCTCTTGAAGCTGCCTCACATATTGCAACTTGAATCGCCTCATCGTATCTAGTACAACACTTATCGACCACTGCCACTAGAGCATCCGACTGGATGTCTTCCATGCATGCATGACTAGCAAGCAATATTGCGGCTGCACACACATCAGCTTTAGAATCATTTATAAGCTTGCAAAGTGTTTTCTCGAAAGTGCTAGCACCACAAGCTGACATCAGTTGTTGTAGTCTTCCGCCAATTTCAGATCTCACCCATGGATCAGTTCGTGCTGGTCCGTCCACGACACATTTCTGAACCCCAGCCGATAACAAAAGAATTGCAGCCTCAGATGGAACTTCACACTCTAATGCACAGTCTAAAGCAAACAGGAGATATCGTGCATCTACCGCACCATAATTAGAACCATCATTTACCAACCTAGCCAACACTGGTGCAATGTCATCGCGCTCCCCAATCAAACCCGCCAGCAAAGTCAATATCTCAACCCAACGTGGCTGGGTAACTAGAGTTGCTAAATCAGCCGCATCGATATCCTGGCTTAACCCCACAGCGGCAAAGTACTCCATAAAGCTATGATGCATAAAAGTAACTATACTAGATGCGTCACCTGCACCGTCACCTCCGCCAATTGCAATTAATCCAGTTGATTCAGCAACCTTTTGAATGTACTCATTTGCCTCGGCATCAGATATGCTTACCCCCATTTGACGGGTCATGACGCCGCGAATGATCTGATTGACTTCTGCCCGAGTCGGCAAGAAGCCCGATTCCTTGCGATATACGGATAGTGCAACAGCACCCAAACGCATACGCAGATCCTGAAGCGACATGGGGTCGTGTCCTGCTTGCCTACCTCGAACAGAAGCCAATGTCTTTACGGCCTCCTCGTAAATTAAGTGTCTCTTTGCCGAAGGAGCCCCCGAATTAGCGTATGTCAAAACAATTAGCGTTAATAACAATGGATTTGACGCAAACCTTGCGACTCCCGGTTTAATCGCGCAATCGTGCAGAAGACGACTTACTAATGCACTATCTGAATCCCGAATCCTGCCAGCATCGACCACAACACCATCAGGTGTTTCAGTAAGCCTTAAAGATAATATTCGATGCGCTAAAGTACTAATTTCAGATTCGGTTAGTCCTTTCAACTCAAGCTGCCTAAGCGTCGGCAACAAGTTTACAACGTTAATTGCAGCTGGTCTCGAAGTGACAACAATTCGATTGCCCAGCGGAAGACAATCGGTCACCAGTTCATTTATGTGCTGAACTACAAGCGCACGTTTTTCAACCGATACAACCTCGTCTAAGCCATCAAAGAACAGTGCCAAACGGCCCTGTTTTAACAAAGCGTTCAACTCATCTGCAGGGATTGTGAATCCGCGTCTCTCAAGCAGTCGTGACGCGATCATAATTAAACCTACAGTCCCCAAGTCGCTTTCAGCTGCAGCTTGAGAAAGTTGAACAAAAATTGGTAAATGCACTGAATGCCACTCATCGCTACATATTTTCGATGAAGCATCAGGCACGCCCCTTCGCGCATATGCAAGTATCTCGCTGTTTACAAAACAAGTTTTACCTGAACCAGGATCTCCAGTCAGCAGGACAGCACCATACTGCTGACAAAATAACCGCGCTCGTGAGGTTTCATGCCTATCATCACCTGCGACATTTTTCACAAATTGCTGCTTAATTTGTTCCTTGAGTTTGTCGCTTACTGGGTAAGCAGACAAATGGTCATCCAGCAGGTCGTCAACGTGACTTGATTGGCAGACTTCACTCGCTGATGCCTCCACATAGACATCCTCCAGCGATGCATCTGGAAGCCTTAACCCGACGTTAGCTAGCGCTGCATACTTAAGTTTATTGGCTTCTTTATAACATTTTTCTAAATAGGCAGGCTCATCGAACTTCTTCTCTACATTGCCATTTGAAACACCATCTTGTTCAGAGCTATACCCCATTCGATAAAGGTCTGGATCTGCTTCGCGCAACTTCGCTACAACTGCATGCGAACCTTCCAAAAGCTCACCTTTGGCGCTTATAAGCGAAAACGTGTTGCGGTCATTTGCATGGACAACTAACAAATAGATTTCGTCATCGTCAATTACTGTTCGAACCGTATCGCTTCCAGCATCCAAACTAGAAAGTAATTCACGTTGTTTAGCCGAAAACAATGAATGCCACTTCGCCGTTATTTCTTGGTTAGAAAGTATTTCTATGTCCTTTTTGATTTTCAATTTTAAATACATATCCCGAGCTTCACTTGACATAATGCCGAAAGTAATTACAGTCACCGAATCAATATTTTCCGTGTCAAGACGCGTGTTGTAAGATTCTATTTCTTTAGCAGACAAAATGTGGGTAGTTGCTGGAATGCATATAAGTAAGTCGCGTTCATTGGCTCGCTCTAAACAGAACTCAATCTTACCGTCTGTAGACTGAGATGTCTGGACATCAGATTCGGACGAGTTTTTGAAATGACCATAAACGTTTTCGCCCAATGCGAGAAGCTTAAGCCAGACTCTAACACTCGGCTTCGACATCGGAATAATTGATTGCGGTTGAGGTGATTTTCGCGGAATACTCTCAAGGGTGTAACTTACATTTACTATATTAGATCCTACGTTTATTAGAGGAACATTGAGCTTCAACGATTTTCCATCATACGTCTTCGTCGTAATGCAGCTTGAGAATTGCTCTTTAGTTGCTTCGTCCCATTTGCCAACAACAGAATCCCAATTATATCCCGTAAGCTGTAGATTCTCCCCAAGTTTGCATCGCAAAAAGCTATTGCGGTACGGAGGTAACGTATTATTGCCTAATGGGTTAACATATGTTGCACCAAAGCCTAATGATCTCACTGTGCCGTCGGCATTAAACAACACCGTCGGTGCGTGCTCATGTCCGTGAAGATAAACAACATGGTTGTCAACTAATAGTGTGTCAAAAGGTCGTTGATGCTCTTTAAGAAAACATGATTGTGGGTGATGACCAAGGACTAGCACAGGACGATCCCGACCTAGCCCCGTTAAACGTTCGCGCAGGGAGCTAAGTGGACATGGTGTAATAGGCGCATCGGAACGATCATCTTTGTCGCTAAACAAGGCAGTATTTAGCGTAATTACATCGAATGGCATATCTGTATCATGCATCAATAGGCTGATTTCCTGTAATGGATTAGGGCTAATTATTTTATTTCTCTGGATAAAGTCCCAATAGTTACGAAAGACTTCTGCCCGGGGCTTACGAAACTTTTGTCCTTCGTGATTCTCACAAAAAACAATCTGCTGATTTCTATCTCTAATTCCTGGCCAAGTCATCGGAGTTGCAGCATCGCAATCCGCATCATGATTTCCTGGAACAGCAAATATTTTTGCCCCATTTAAGGCACTAATCCCTAATAGTGGTTTAAGAAACTCACCTTCGAAGCGAGCGTATTCAGATGCTTGCCCTGAGTATGCAATATCACCAACAAGAAAAATTGCGTCAACTTTACATGGTGTTCTATTAAAGCTATCGTTCAAATAGTCAATTAGACTTTTCATTGCCTCGTGCTGTGGTCCCTCTTTACCACCAAAGTGAAAATCGGAAAAATGGAGCCATTCCATGGTATTACTCTTTCTGTTGATTCTGCACGTTAAACCTGTAAAGACGGTTCTACATCATGAGATTCAAATCAGTTAAAAACAAAGTGTTATCCAGCAATTGCACTCAAACCGTTCTTGAGCCGGCTGAACCAGCCGGGGTAGTCGGCGGGGCGGAGCAGGTTGAAGACGTAGTGTTGGCGGACATGGTTACGGTAGGGCTCCGGAACATCCAGCTCCTGCGTGTTGCGTAATCTGCGGTTCACGGCTTCGAAGTGCTCCTTGCCGTAGTTCTCCTTGGCATTCGTCTCGTCGGTCGTGTCATCGTCGCTCTTGATCTCGACCACGAGCACAAGCTGCTCGATGCCCTCGTCTTGAAGCGCGTGCAACCGGTCGACGCCTGTGATTGAGGCGTCAGACGGCAACCGCGACAAGTAACGGCCGATGTCGATGATGATAAAAAAGTCGGGGTTAAAGGAGCGGCGAACCCGGTCACGACCGCGCCGCCAGTATTCGTAGCCCAGGCTATAGAAATCAGTGTCCGGGGCCTTGACCCAAGCGTCGAGATAACGGCCATGCTCTATCAGCCTGAACATGAACTGGCGTTCGGGATCATGACTGAGGATGACTAGTTCCTGCGGCGTCCTGAACAGCGAGGTATTGGCTGCAAACAGGTTTTTGAAGGTAGCAAGCTGCCGGATGTGCTCCTTGTTATAGTCATACTGACTGGGCAGAGCCAGCCAGGTGCCACTGCCGAGTTCCTGTTGCTGCAGTCCGCCTATTACCTCTTTGAGCACGAACCTGTTCTGGTTGTTCAATTCGCGCTCGTAGTCTTCGGACACGAACACGCTGACCTCCTGTTCAAGTCCACCCGACCGTGCGCTGACCCGATGCATATCGGCTGTGGCCGCTCCCAGCAACTGCCCCTCAATGTTCTCCCTGACAACGCGGCCGGTGCCCTTGGGCAGATAAGCATTGAAGAAAATATCAACCTGCTGCTTGTTCTCCACAGAAAGGCGGTCGCCGGTGATGCCTGCCTGACCCATAGCAGTGCGGATCACCTGTTCGATCTCTTCCTTGCCGGGCACCTGGTCGCAGACGAGACCGTTGCCGAAGTCGAAATGGCGGTTCTCGAACTCGGTGTTCTTGTAACGGCGCTCCACGTCGTAAACCACGGAGTCGAAGGTGTGAAAGTCGCGGGTGAGTTTGAACTCCTTCGTTCCCTCAAGATAGGTAACCGTGACACCCAGCCGCTCAGCCCAGGGAGTCAGTATCAACGTCCTCTGCACGGTCTCGGTCTCCCGCTTTTCCAGGGGACGCTCCTCGATACGGGACGATGGCACATACTCCAAGTTGAAGACGCAGAAGTTATATTTGGATCTTTCCTGCGCTGCGTCTTTGAACGGATCAGAAATGAAACGCGTCTCGCAGTCAGTGACCTGGTTCAGCAACTCCTGGATGTGATCTGCGAAACGCTCGTGGTTGGTGATCGTGACGACGGGGTAGTTCTGCTTGATCTGGATCCACGGAACCTGCCGGGGAAGCCGGAGCCCGCGCCCGAGCACCTGCGAGATCAGGAGCTTGGAGTTGAAGACACGCTCTTCCATAGGGACGATCTGGAAGACGTTGTCCACGTCCCACCCCTCAGAAAGCTTGTTCACCGCAAAAATGAACTCCACCAGCCCACCGATCTTGCCGGGATCGGTCTCCTCGATCTGGTCGAGCTTCTTCTTGTAGTCGGCATCGCCGGCCTTGCTGATCACGCAGATCACCGATTCACCGGCCGCCTGCTCCAGCGCGGCCCGGGGCATAGCGGCATGCTGCGGAGAGGTGTCCTTGAGATAATCGGCCTGAACGCGCACGAATTCTTCGGCGTTGCGCTGCGCAGCAGCCTGCGTCTGACAGATGAAGACCGTAATGGGCTTGACCTGATGCTTGCCTTGGCGGTCGGGGTAACCGAAGCGTTCTTTGTTGTCTGCATGCGTCTTGAGGATCTGTTCAAACTTCTGATAGCGGGTGAGTTCCTTTTCGCCCTCGTCGGTCTCAAGCTTGAGCAGCGGGTTCGTACGCTTGATGATCTCCTCGTCGGTGGCGTCCTTGATCGAATAGTTGAATAGCACATCCACAAAGTAGTCGTTCTGGTTGTAAGGCGTGCCTGTGAATCCGATATGGCGCGTGATCCGCTTCTCTTCCCGCAGGAACTTCATCCACAGCCGCTCGTCACGGTCTTGACCGGAGCCTTCCTTGCCCTCCACGAAATCGTAGGCCACCCCGGAACCCGAGAAGTCGAGGTGCGAATACGCGTGGTGAACCTCGTCGCTCAACACCAGAAGGTCCTCGGTGCTCTGCGCGAAAAGATCGCTGCCGAGCGAATTCGTCTCCCGCGTGTAGACCGCGTTGATGTTCTCGATCAGGATCGAACCGGGCTCAAAGGGGTCGTTGCTGTTGATCAGCTTGACCACACGGTTGCGCAGCGCCTCTGGCAGATGCGCCTTCAAATCGGCAGCCCGCGCACCGTAGACGTGATCCTTGAATTTCTCCGTCAGCCCCTGCTCAATGACCGTCGAGGACGGCCCGAGGACCAAGACACGCCGGGTCTTGCCGAGAAGCAGCGACAGATAGGCCACGGCGATGATGACGTAAGACTTCCCGCTGCCCGTACACATGTGGCAGACGCCGGAGAGTTTGTCCGGAAGCGGCAGCATTCGCAGGAAATGTTCCTCGCTCTGAAACCGCTGTTGGATGGCCTCTTTCCGGCCGTAGTTCAGACGAGCAAGATCCTTGACGGTCTCGTAGCGGCCGCCCCAAAGGTAGGTCATGATCCGCCTGATCGCGTCGTACTGGTAGTCGCGCCCGGCCGTAAGCGCCCGCACATAGTCCTCGATTTCGGCGAAGTCGAAATGCTCAAGATCACAGGCGCGGGGATTGATATCGAGCGTGTGCTTGGACAGTGAAAGCTTGGCGGTACTGGCAGCAGGCATGGTGCGCTCCTATTTCACCAGCGTGATTTTGCTCTCATTGCCGTGCTTGTCAACGGCGATGACAGCGGTCTTGCCGGTTACGTCCTTGATGACCACCTCGCCGTCCTTCAGATCCTTAAGGTAGACGCAGGCGTCAACGTCGAACGTCTCCCCGTCGTGCCCGGTGTCCACCAGGATCATCGCCAGCCCGTCCAGCCCCTCGTACCGCTCGTCATTCGCATTCAGGATGGAAGTCTTGAACTCGGTGACCTTGAACCCTTTGGCGGTCTTCTTAAGTTTGATCTCCACTTCCTCATGGAAATAGAAGCCGACAGACGAAATCAACCGGTTGATGTTCTCAGGCGCACTGGGCTGCTCGCAGATCTGGAAGTTGCGGGCAGCGTCTTCCAGGACCTTGTAAGGGAACGTCAGCATGCGGAATGTGACCCTCTCTCCCTTCGCGTTCTTCATTACCGTCGAGGAGCCGACACGCACGCAGGACTCCGGGGACACGATGTAGTAGTCGCCCTTAAGCTTCCCGCCGGACTGATCAAGGATACCCTTCAGGTACTCCTCGTCCACGCGCACTTTGCGAAGGTAATCGTCCTCCCACACGGGATAGACCTCAACGGGGTTGCCTTCTTTTTCAGCCACTACATTACTGACTTGGTACTTCTTGCTGAACTGTTCGTTGCGATCAGATATGCCAAAGACGCCGAGCACGAACGCAATATAGGCATCCCTGTTTTTCCTTAGATCCATTATCCTGCTGAAGTCGAACGCGCCGACTGAAACCACGCAGAAGTCCTTTGGAGATTCGTCGTAATTGATCTTCTTAGGTTTGTTTTTGCTCCTGATCTCTTGTTTGCAGGCAGGGCATGTCTCTGTTTGTTTACTCTGTTCAGGCGGCAACCCAATTTTCTGTGACTCTGATATGGTCGCCAGTCTTTTCTGGATCGTGTAGACAGCATGCTTGCCGAAGTCGCATGTGATCCAGCGTCGTCCTAGCTTTTCCGCAACTGCCGCCGTTGTCCCTGATCCGCCGAACGGATCCATAACCAGATCTCCAGGCTTACTGCTAGCAAGAATAATTCTTTCTAACAATCTTTCCGGCTTCTGGGTTGGATAGTCCATTGCCTCTGACGAGCCGCCAGCTAAGTATGGGATGTCAGTCCAAACATCTGACAAGGGAACACCTGGCATTTCGTCGAGAAAAATGATCCGGCACCGTCTTATGGGATTACCATTCTTGCCTAGTTTAATTCGCCCATGACTCCCAGGCACATCCGTTTGAGGTGCATTCCAAAGCTCTTCAAACTTGTTTGGACTTGTTCGCCATCTAGCCACAGTGCCGTGAAAGTCATACTCCTTCATGGATCCACGCGGATCCAACATGTTTTCAGATTTCCACCAACGTCCAGATGGCAGTTTGTTCCACTCATCATCTATATAGTCATCCGTATATGGCGTGTATAAAATATTAAGAGAGGTTGCGTCACTTTTTGCGAAGAACAAGAGGCTGTCTTTGACTTTTCCGAACTGTCCTGTCGCATCGTTATGCGATGATGCTCTGGCCCACGCTATATCATTTTTGAAATTCCGCGCACCAAAGACCTCATCAAGAACGAGTTTTATTGAATGGGTCATTCGTTGATCCAAGTGAACGAATATACACCCATCCTCAGCCAGTAGTTCTTTAATAAAGACTAGGCGTTCACGCACTGCCTCAACAAATTCGGCTCGGTCAACTTTGTCTGAGTAGCTATCCTCTCCAGCTTTAGCCTGAAAATCACCTTTCGTTGCGAACGGAGGATCCATATAAACGAGCTTGACCTTGCCTTTGACTCTTCCCTTGATGACAGGATCTTGGTCAAGAAAACAGGTTTTGAGAAACTGAAGGTTATCGCCTTGGACAATCAGATTCTTCCAGCCGGCCTCAAATGAGACTCCGGCCTGGGCAAACATGTCTGTCTGCTGGAGCTGCTTACCGGCGTGGAAAAACCGCACCGGTTGAAGCGGCGAGCCCGACCCGAAGGCCGAGGCCTCGTTCAGGATCGCAGCTTCGGAGCGTTTTCCTGCGTACTCGATGGTCGGAATTGAGGCGCCGTTGAGTGTCTTGAAATCGAATCCGGCGTAGAGTTTCGGAAACAGCTTCTTGGCCAGCTCCTCCGGCGGTTCCACTCGCTCGTTGAGGCAGCGCATAAGCGTCTGGATTTCCTGATCGGTCAGTTCGATATCGGGCATGGGTATCTCCAAATCCTGCAATTAAAAGAATGATTTTTCAAGAAGCTCGTTCAGCACGTCGGCCGGCGTTTCCCCCTTCTGGCGGGGCAGAAGCGTGAACTTATTGATCCGAAGGAACGTGTAGCCGAAACTCTCCAGCTCCAGTTGGCGCTGAACGTCGTACTCCAGGTATTCGTGGTCGAAGTTGTGCGCGGTGACGATGTCGGGATGTTCCGTATGGAATTCGACGCCGTCATACTCGATGATAAGCGACTTCTCCTTGCCGTTGGCGCTCAATGTCAGCAAGAAGTCCACGCGGTAGGCTGGAATGCACTTCCTAAACTCCTGACGGATGTATTTCCCGATCTCGAACTGCGCAACCAGCCGGCACTGGCTCTTGTGATCCCTGAAGAAGCGGGACTGAGTCAGCAGGAGATAGAGGTTCTTTTCGGCGGGCGATTCGAACACCGTCTCATCCGACACGTACACATCATGGGTTTCGGCGCAGATATTCGCGTAATGCTTGAGGGCTTCGCCGAGCCGGGTGTCCGAGTAGTCGGCAACCGGCATGCTGTGCACGAAGACCATGGTGTCCTTGGCGCGGCTAAACCCGACGTTGAGGCGCTGCATCTTGAGGCAGCGGATATTGTCGGCAGTGCCGCCGACCTTGGGATAGATGCTGACCAGATCGGCGTTGTCCCGCACCTTGTCCTGAACGAACGAGTAGTAGATGAGGTCGCGCTCCTCGCCCTGCACGTCACCTACGAACCACACGCGGAAACGGTGGCTGCGTTCGAGTTCGGTGTGGAAGGAGAGTTCCTTACGCAACGTCTCATCCATGCGGGCGGTCTGTTCCTTAAACGAGCAGATCACGCCGATTGTGCCCTTGAACCCAACCGCATGCAGGCGCTCCAAATCGTCTTTCACAGCCTCGATCTCATCGAGGTTGATGTTGCGCCCGGAGTTGCCCTTGGTCGTCACCGGCAGGAACCGCAGCACCTCCGCGATGGGCTTGGTGCGGATACGGTTGGGCACGAGGTCGATCTGGCTAATGCGGTAGAAAAACTCGTTGGAGTAGCTGATGATCTCGGGGAAACTGCGGAAATGGATGTTGAGCGAGTCCGAGTAGTTCTTCATGGCCCGAGCGAACGACAGCGTAGAGGTCCGCACGCTGAACGTCTTGAGCCATTCCCGCGTGTTCGCCTGGACTTCAAAATGCGGGCTGGACTGCTCGTCCTCCTCGGACGGGTTGCGAGAGGCCTCACGGGCGATATCGTCGCGCTCCTGATCCGAGAGTGCCTGATTCATGTCGAGCGCGTAGTCGCGCAGGATGTCCTTGAAGTACTGCGCGGCATAGCGCTCGGAAACGTTCAGGGCGGCCACCGCGCCATACTGCAGTTCGTCGCCGAAAACGATGACCTGCTTGGCCCTCAGCATCAGGGAAATCGAGTCCGCGATTGAGACCTGGGACGCCTCGTCGATGATCAGGTAGTCGACCAAGTCTGCGGCCATAGGCAGATGTCGGGAGATCTGGCCGGGCTCGGCGATCACGCAGGTGAGGTTGCCAAAGAGTATGCGGGCCTCCTCCTCGGAGATCCGGCGCCCGGACATCATCGCGATAATGATCCGCTGCACATCGCCCGAGAAGTTCTGGAAACCCTTGAAGCGGCCGTCCATGAAGTGATCCAGAAGCTTGTGGGTCTTGGCGTAAAACGCGTCGATCGACTGGCGTGAGGGCGTACGCATGTCGGGGTGCAGGGAGAGGCTGGCGTGAAGCTCCATGTAGCGCACAGCCTGGGCTGTCTTGCCTGCGGCGGAGGAGAACATCCCGAGAGACCGGAGATCATCCGGAACCACGCCAACGGCTGACAGCACCGGTGCGTAGACCCTGAACAGATCGGACAGAAGGTCCAGATCACCGACAGCCAGATCCTGGAGCAGGGACGCCGACGCCGTGATGAACGCGTAAAGGGCCGGAAGATCGCCGATGCCGATTCCAGCGGCCTGCGCGACTGGCGCAAGACCGTCGGCCATTGCGCAGTACTCCTTCAACTGGAGCAGCGCGGCGAGCTTGGCTCGGATGTCCTTGAGCGGCACCAGCATGAGTTCGCGTCCGAAGACCGTGGTCAGCAGCACGCTGACGCCGTGATACTCCAGGCTGGCCAGTTTCTGGAAGTGTTCGGATAGGGCTGGCGGCGGCAGGGCCTTGTGTCCCCCCGCCAAATAGTCCGGCTCAATCCACGGCACCTGCGCACACGCGGCATCGATCCGCTCCTTTGCGTTCTTGTAAGCGGTGACGGTATCGGAAGCCGACGAACCTTTGGCGAGCGCGGCAATAGAAGGGAACCGTTTCTCAAGATCCTGCCGATGCTGCTCGACCTGCGGATCGCGACGCAGGCGGCCAAATAACTTCTGCTCGTGCGAGGCTATCGTCTGAAGGGTGTCAACAACGTCAGATAGCTCTCCGTATGTGCGGACGCCATCCAAATCAACGCAAGCCTCAGACGGAATGGCGACGGCACCGTTGATCGCACTGGGCAGCTGCAACTCCTGGCGGCAGGCGACGGAGAGCACATCCAGTAGCGCGGCAAATGCTGCGGTTTCTTCCGGCACCGGCGTGTTCAAGGACAGAAGACTCGGATCCAAGGCGTTGCGGGCGCTGTGCATCAGATTGCAGCGCTTGAGAAGCTCTGGCATCTCATGGCGGCGCTCCGAGAGATAGGCCAGGACCATGAGCGGCACCTTGCACTGGACACCCAAGAAAGAGGTAGCGATCTTCGCAAGGCCAGCGACATCGATGGCATCAGACGGGGCCAGTCGCGCCACGACCACCGACTCGGGATCGGCACTGTCGCCGAAAAGGGCGCTGTGCAAACCCGCCAACTCAAACGCATCATTGATGAACTGCGGGTACGTGTCCGCATTGTTCCAGAAGGCCTCGTTACCGGCCTCGATCTTGCTAAGAAGGCTCTCCCGGTCTTTGGCCACGGCATCCGGGTTGCCCGCCAAAAAACGCTGACTGGCCGCATTGATGACAGGATTGGAGAGCGTGTTCTGGAGATCGTTCGGCGTGCGGGTGCCTTTGGCGGCGAGAGAAGTCAGGCGCAGGACTGGCGGCTTCGAATTGGGGTGGACGCTTTTGAACTGTTCAATCAGCGCGTTGTCGATAACGTCAAGAGCCTGTTGCTTGTGGGAGGTGACCAGCACGCTCTTGCCCATCAGAGTGGCCTGATAGATCAGCGCCGTGATGGTATGCGACTTGCCCGTACCGGGGGGGCCGTCCACTACGATGAAGCGGTTGGCCGGATTTTCCGCCGCCAGCAGGATGCGCTTCTGCGGCTCGTTGAGCGGGAGCGGGATCTGGCTGGCAGGATGGATGAGGCGGCTGACAGACTTCTGAGGGTAACGCTGGACATACGTTCTGGCCACATCATCGGTCGTGTCCTTCACGTTGCCGCCCACGTACTGACCGACCATGTCGATGAATTTGCGGCCGGCACCTTCGTCGAGACTGGTCAGCAATCCCGAGTAGTCGAGAATGCGGCGGTCTTCCTCGCCGACGGTCTGAAGGGCCACGCGGAACCGGATGTCCGGAAGCTTCTCCTTCACGATCGGGCTGAATCCGTGACTCAGCAGGAAGGGGTTCGGCACGCTATATTTGGCTTGGAGGAACTGCTCGATCGGATGGAGCGACTGGGACGCCTCCTCGAACAGGCATGCGCGGGGCGTGGTCAGAACGTTGTCGAACTCGAAGCTGTTGACGGCGGGCGTATTAAGCATGAACACGTTCCGCGCACTTCGTATCGTGACTTCATCTCCGCTCACAGTCCCCTGCACCTCGGCGCAAAAGAGCGGATACCGCTGCTGGCCCTCGCCGCCGATTTCGTGGAAGAACAGGTACAGCGACTGAGACCAGCCGGACTGCAGATACGAGGTCAGCACCATGAAGAGATCAAACAGAACGAAGTCGCCGATGCTCCCCTGAACATAGCCTTGAACAGCCGCGATATAGTCTCCAGACGCGCTACACTTGGCAGCCATCTGCTGCAGGTCATCGAAGAACTTCTGCTCCTCCTGTCTCGCATTCAACGAAAGTAGCGGAAGTGTGTCGATCCGAAGGGAAGCGCGGAGTCCGGCTCTTTTCGCGTCGCTGATAGCGTTCAACTTGGCGGCGTAAACCTTGCGAAGCCGAAGGTTGTACTGACGGCAAGACTCCAGCCATGCCTTGCGGCGGTTGACTGGAAGATCGAACAGGTCGGTCGCGGCACCGATTACGGGCTGGGGCTTGGTCTCGGCATAGAAGCCATATTCCTTCAGCAGCGCCTCAAGCGCTTCGGCATGCCCATCCTTGTTCACGTACTCCAGCAGCCGTTCGATGAGGGGTTTGCCCGAAAGCCGGATCGCGTGCTCGCCTTTCTTGATCCCGATCTCGATCGGCCGGTCGGCGGCAATGCAGTCTAGAATACGCCACTGAACTTCCGGAAAGACGGCCAAGTCCAGCACGCCCATATCGAGTTGCTGTCCGTCTAGCCACTGGTACGCAAGATTGCGTTTATCGAAACGGAACCGCGTCTCGGTGTACGTCGCGAAGTAGTTGAGCACGCTTTTGGCAAAATTCCGCACCGCTCAGTCCCTCCTTGAATGGGGTGCCAATTGCCCCAACTCGGCATACGTGTTGAGGGTGTAAGGGTCTATGCCAAAACACACGTTGTCCATGGTTTTGCATATCATATCGGCAGCAGAACCATCGCAGTTCGTCTTCGTTTTCGTACGGGGCATTTCGTATCCGTGATTCGCGGGTTCGTAATGGCCTGAGACGTGTATGGTTTAGGGTCCGACACACGCTCAGATTACATGTTTG
>JADHEF010001005.1_pt1:0-15000 | contig 21317 bp, 20 predicted proteins | sample 8952391 | NCBI WGS metagenome assembly JADHEF01 (sample SAMN16124439, study PRJNA663245) | bioreactor sludge metagenome | isolation source: sludge (nitrite) | place: India:Bengaluru | collected 2019-02-28
CATTACTTACAATTCCCACCCCAAATACTGAGGGTTATTTTGCTGTAACGGGTAGAGAAACTCCAGTAGGGGTTGTTGCAAGTTATAATGATTTTTACATTTTTGATGCAGTCCAAATCACATATCCTAATATATTTTATTTACCAGATGGTACTCCTGGACAAGAGGACATGGAACTTATTTTTTCCAAACCTGGTTCATCAGCCCCAGACATTCCAATCAGAGCATATGTTGATGAATTAGGAACAGGGGGAATGAATACTAATGTGGTCCTTGGTAAAAGTCAGGGTAAATACCGCATTGGCTATGACAGTATTGATAAATACATCGGCTTTAAATTCAAACCCCTTGCTCAAGGAGATAAAAATTGCAATATAGAATTCCAAGACTTCATTTATGAATATGAGGTGTTAAAATGAGCAATACCGGTATTCCAGTCAATGCTAGTCTTATATTAGATGCAGTACTTTATAAGGGGGACAATTCTAAGGTCATAGATGACCCTAATTATCTTGATGGAAGTGCAGTATATTCAAACTATCCGGGAATGGTATTGTTAGATACTAAAAGTTTAGGTACTGGTGTATTGGCTGGAGATATGGTTTTAACTATAATGTGGGACTCTTCAGGTACTGAAACCTTTGATATTCTTGTACAAATCACTAAAGACGGAGGTTACGATTATGAAATAATGTTCATGCATGAAGATACTGTGAATGACTTCGGTACAACTATAATCAATAAATTTGACCCTAAAAGTAATTATAGAATTATAATTAAATCAATCAGCCAGTCTGAAATTGCATTAGATTATATAAAACTCACCCCTGTTTTCCCGGGCAGCATGGTTAGCGCAACAAGGAGAGTAATTAATAATTCAGAAGTTATTGAAGTTGTGGATAGAGGCAAATCTACTATTACAGGGAATGGGAGTAGGGCTACCAGTAAAGCTATAAATTTTAATAAATTATTTGCAGAACCCCCTGATGTATATATTGGGTCTCCTTCTTCCTATCTTGCCACATCTGCAGAGAATAAAACTCCCCAAGGATGTACTTGTTGGTTTAACCATGTGGACGGGACGGGATGGAGTGAAACTCATACTTTCACTTGGCTAGCAATAGGTTCGGTAAAAGTTCCATACGCTCCTGCTCTGCCCTTGTAATCTATTTTTTTTTTGAATTTATAAAAAAAACACATCTTAGCGAACGCTATGGAGGTATAATATTATGGTGAAAACAATAAGCGAAACGTTAGACGCTTCAAAAAGAGTAACAAACTATATACAAAGTAAGGGAAGCACTCCCACGACTGTGAATGTTGGTGGAGAAACTGTAAGCAGACCTAGTTTCAACAGGATGATGGCTGCTGCGATAATTGAAATAAACAATAACACCAATCAGAATATCAGAACAGATAGTATTGATGACCCTTCCAATCCTATGGGCGGACTACCTGAAAACAAATTATTAAAAGCGGATTACATTGATGCAGCACAGCGAACTAAAGACTTCATCGAAGCAAATAAACAGATGCCCAACTACATAAACACGCCCTTGGGCCAGATGAGCCCTTATAACTTCATGGACATGTACAGTAGAGCATTGAATTTCTATGCAGATGAAAAATACTTACCTTCATTCATCTACACCAACAGCCTTGGAGGAGGGACCAGTCCTTCACAGCCCACCCGACCTAGTGTGCCTGATGACCTGAAACCCTACCTGGATAAAACGGCTAACTGTCAAGTTAATGATCCAGTTATTCAAAATCTGGCTAAACAGTTCACCACAGCTGAACAGGCGTTTAATTACGTTCGTGATGTTTATGGCTATGATTACTACTACAACACCCGGCGTGGAGCATTGGGAACGTATCGTGATAAAATAGGTAACTGTGTGGATTTATCCCATTTGTTAATTGCTATTCTCAGGGCCATGGGAATACCGGCCATGTATCGCCATGTACTTGCACAGTTCAAAAGTGGTCAGATTGGCCATGTTTATGTCAGGGCCTATGTAAATGGTGAGTATGTTGCATTGGATGCATCGAACAATAACAATGGCTACAACAATATCGTAAGCTGGAAACTGGTCCAGGTGTACAATAATTACCGTGAACTACCATTCTAAGGAGAAAAAAAGATAATTTTTAACCCCTCACACACTTTCTGTGTGGGGGATTTTTTTTTTATTTGTTCAACCTGGTGCAATGATCGGATGATCTGGGTCGTGTCGATAAACTACACTTGAAGGCAGTTTTTCGGGTTCTTGATATATCATTTGCTTGGATTGTTCTGTTGGTTGAGATTGTGATGTTGATTTTTGTGTATTTGATGTTGCTTCCTGAGACTGTGGTGTTGATTCAGAAGTTGACCCACTTTCTGATGTAGTATTATTAGTATTTTGACTTTCACCTGTTGAATTTGCAAGTGTAGTCTCGTTAGTTTCATTTAAAGTAGTGTTATTTGTATCGGTCATGGTTGTTGCCCCCACTATTGATATTAATGCCACTATTGGGATTAGTATGGCCAATATTTTACCAGTTTTATTCAATTTTAACTCCCCTTTTTAAACCAATGTGATACTTGTATATATCGTCATAACTTTTTAAAATATTTTTTTGTTAAGCTTTTTCAATGTACCCTGTTTTTATGTCTATTAAGCCTTGGTTGGCTAATTCTGGGGGAGAGTCAAGAACCCGGGGGTAGAAGTATTTTCCGTAAACTGTTATTGTGTCGTTTATGTTGTAGGGTAGGGTACCTGTGTATGTAGCTACGATGTAAGGGGTGGGTGAAAGCATTGGAACTTTAATTAGTAGATCAGTTCGAGTTTTGTTAAAGTGGTTATATTCGGTTTTATTAGATATTTGGCCTGTTGCTTTTACCATTTGGTCATTTAAAGCGTTATAATCAAATATAGTTGAGAAGTTAAGTTCAGAGCATGAATTTTTATATGTGGAGATGTTTTCATCTCCTGTAACTGGAGTTACATAGAAATCACTCTCACTACCTTCAAAAGACAATCCAAAAATTAAAACATAAGCGGAAGATGCAAACACAATAATTAACAATATTGCCAGAACTGTACTCAGTCTTTCCATGTTACCCCTCGTCTATTTATTATGTTAAAGTAATAGTCACTTGATTTCATTTTTTTTGATTAAATGCAGATCCTCACCCCCCACCAGGGGCAGGTATGGCAGTTGGAGAATGTATCCTATGACTCCAAGGTGAGGATCCACAAAACTAATATTAATATTAACAATATTTAAATGTTTAATATTTAAGATTGTTTACTCACATCAAAACGAAAAACTTAATCTATTTTACCCCCTTTCCCATGTATATAAAATATCATTAAATAACATAAATCATAAAAAGGTTAATCATAGTAAAAAAAGTGTTATGGTGATTTATTGCAGGTTAAGGATAAAATTCAACTACTAATACCATTCACCCCCCTAATAGCAGTGTTCATTGTCCTGATCCTCCGCCCCTACTTCCTTTTCCCAGTGGGTGGTGACACCGATTTTCACTTGGCCCGGGCACAGGAAATACTTCAAAACCCATTCTGGGGATTGTTCTGGGACAACATCACCTACTATCCTATGGGTAGGCCAGTGTGGCATCAACCATTATTCAATGCAGTTTACGCTGGTTTATGGTATTTGGCAGGTGTTCGCTTTGCCCACTCATTTTTATGTATATTTCAGGTCTTATTAACCGTGGGAGTTGCATCATGGTTTGCTAATCGCGAATACGGTATTTTTGCAGGATATTTTGCTGGACTTTTTTCCCTGGCCATGCCTGCACCCTCCACATTAACCGCAGCCATCCCTGCTGCTTACATTCCTATACTGGCGGTTTTAACTATTTATTACATTCCTCAAGATAAAAAAAAGGCATTTCTAGCATCATTGGTGGGTTTATGGACTCATATGGTTGCTTTGTTCTGTTTTATACCTTTATACTTGGTTGATAACTATCGTGATAAAACAAACCTTAAAATAATAGCTCTTTTATTACCTTCATGGCTTTTCTGGGCTGTATACTGGGTTTACTTTAAGGATAGGCTGGTCACTGGGGGCATATTCTACACCTTAACTCACCTTAAACTGGTACCTCCTCACCCCGGTTCATACGCATTTTTAATCTTTTTGGCCGTATTTTTCCTGGGTATTATTGGCCTTTACCTTCTTTATAATTCCAATTACCGGCAGTTTAAACTATTCACCACGTACATTGTGATTGTGATATTTTTCAGCTTCTTTGGATTTAACGGAGATTTTTTAAGAGGATTTCAATTTGCAGCCCTTCCCATGGCCATTTTAGCAGGCTTCGCTGTTGAAAGGGGATATAAAAACCTTTCTAGTAACCGTAATCGACTTTTATCATCTTTATTCCTCCTGCTCATGGTTTTCATTTCCATGATGGGGGTGGTGATATTTTTCAGCTATTTACCAAACCAGCATGGTAAAGGATGGGATGCCCTTGAAACACCGTTTGAAGGAGAATATGCTCCTTTAAAGGATTACATTGAAAATAGCACATCTGCTAATCAAGTGGTTTGGACTGAGAGGGAACTGTCAGAAAAGGTGGCCTGGATGACTGGCCGAAGCGTTTCCAATGGACTTTATTCCGATAATACTTATGGGGGTACTAGAGGATTCGTAGATCAGCATCAAAAAATTAATATCTACAAATCGGATGGTTATGTGACCGTCAGGGATTTAAATAACAATACTATTGCTCAAATTAAACTGGGAACGTATTAAACAGGGTAGCTATGAATATAAAAGCATTTATATCTGAACACCGGGATTTAAGTATTGTTTTAGTGGTATATTCGGGTCTGGCATTCATTCTCCTTACCTTTTTTCACTATAACCTGATGGGTGATGAAATTTCCTATATTTCCATTGCCCACCATTACTACACTGGAAATTGGAATGAGGCTATAAATGCTTACTGGAGTCCCCTTTACTCCTGGTTGATAGCACCGTTCCTTTTAGGAGGTTTTGATCCCTTTCAATCAGCTATCATACCCCGCGTTCTCTCATTGATTGTTGGATTTGTAACTATCATTGGTCTAAACCAGCTGGCTAAAACCTTTAACTTGGATGGAATGGTCAGAAGTGCCCTACTGGTGTCGTGCATTCCAATGGTTTTATTTTTTGCAATAAGATATGCTACTCCTGATTTGTTGGTTAGCTGTATTCTGGTATTTTATTTCGCAGTGATATTCAATTCCCGATACCCTGATGACGTGTCAAATGGATTTCGGTCTGGATTTTTAGGAGCACTAGGATACTTAGCAAAGAGTTTTGTTTTTCCATTTTTTTTGGTTCATTTTATCTTATCTAACTTTATATGTTATTTTGAAGGAAAAAAGAGAAAAAAGATTTTAAAAAACCTTTTTTCAGGACTGGTAGTTTTTTTCATAGTCAGTGGTTTATGGATAGGGATGATCAGTTCAAAACAGGGGGAAGTGACCATAGGCACGGCTAAGGATCATAATCATGCACTGGTTGGTCCGACCTATCCTGAACATCCCATATACAGTTCAGGACTCCTTGAACCATCTAATAAAGATGCCGTTAGCATATGGGAAGATCCTGCTGAGATTCAATTAGAAGAATGGAATCCATTGGAATCAAGTGAATATTTTGTTTTACAGATGGAAATCGTTAAAAATAATGTACTTCGCACAATTGCCTTCCTGGAAAGATTTTCTCCTTTAGCAATGTTAATACTAATTTTAAGCATATATTTCGTGGTAAAAAGTGAATCAAGAAGGGTTAAATTTGACTTGGTTAAAAACTTGATGACCATTTTAATTTATATTGGGGGATATGTTCTTATATTTGTAGAACCTCGTTATTTATGGCCGATTTCATTTTTACTATTGATAAATGGATTTTATTTGGTGAATTATTTATATGAACGGGGTAGTTTAAATTTGAGTTTAAGAAATATTTTCCTGATCATGGTAATGCTCTCATTTATGATAACGCCCATTATGGAAATAGGTGGATTTGTGGGTAGCGGAGACCAACTTCTATCTGTAGGTGTTACCTTAAGAAATGAGTATAATTTACAGGGAAACATAGCTTCCAATGACCGATGGGCAGATACTATGAGTTTATCCTATTATTTGGGGTCCCGATATTTTGGAGTAACTAAAAAAAGTAATCAAACCAGTTTAGAACAGGAACTTGAGTTAAATAACATTGATTACTACTTTGTCTGGGGAGGGGGAGATGAGTTAACCTTTAACCATTTCCAGGAGATAACTGGTAATAAAATAAAGAACTTAAGAATATATTCCAAAATATAGAACTTTTAATATAGAACTAAGGTAAAAGTTGTTTAAAATGGAAAAAAAATATATTAAACTGATCACTGCAATTTTGGTGATATTCATCATTGGATTTTTCTTTAGAATTGGATCTGCCTATGTAACTGGCACTCCCGTCGATGAAAAATCATTTTCACTGGATGAAAACAACTTACCCTATATGTATGAACTTGATTCATATTACAATTACCGTTTAACAAGTAACTTCCTGGATCATGGATATTTAGGTGACACTATAATCGATGGCCGGGAGTGGGATACCCATTCCTATTCTCCTGGTGTTCCCCTGGACTACCCTCCCTTGATTGTTTACCTCACGGCCCTGGTTTACAAGTTCATTAATTTATTTAGCAGTGTCCCCTTGCTGGTGGTTTGTTTCTGGCTATCTGCATTTGTGGCTCCACTGGCAGGGGTGGTGGCCTATCTTTTCACCCGCAGATTAACCAATGAATCTGGTGCTTTTGTTGCCGGTGTTTTAACAGTTTTAGCACCTTTTTATTTCCTTCGTACCGTGGCTGGCTGGTTTGATACCGATATTTTCATTATTTTATTCCCCCTACTGGTGGTATGGCTCTTCTGGGAATCTTCCATCAATAAAAATCCCCGAAATAGCATAATTCTCTCGGTATTAGCCGGATTTTCCATGTTCCTTTTTTCCACTGCCTGGAATGGCTGGCAATATTATTTCTATTTAATGGTTGTTTTCAGTGTTTTATGGATTGTAAGGTGTTACATCCAGAAAAAACCCATGAAACAATTCATAACAACATTTTTAACCTTTATCGCAGTCACCCTTATCCTGTTAACATTATTCACCGGATTTCTAAGTCTCCTTAAACTCTTGTACGGGCCACTGGAATTTTTGAAATTAACCGGAGTCCAGAGTCCGTGGGCCCCCTGGCCTGACATCTACCTTTCTGTAAGTGAATTATCCCATCCCACCTTTGACGGAGTTGTTTCCGGTGTGGGGATTGCATTATTCGGGGGAATTTTTGGACTGGTATGGGTGCTACGGGTTTTGTTAAGTGAAGACCTCAAAAAAAAGTATTTGAACTCTATGGACTGGTTCATCTATCTTTTCCTGGTTTTATGGGCATTAACTGGATTTTTAGCCCTTATGAAAGGGTCCAGGTTTATCATGATCATAATACCTCCCTTAACCATTAGCACCGGGATAATGGTAGGTCTATGTGTGAATTACTTGGGTTTACTTCGACAAAATAAGTCTTCTAATAGAGTTCTTGCTCTTTTCAGGGATAAAAAATATTTAACTTCCTTTTTAACTTTGCTGGTAATCTTTCTGGTGTTATTCCCTGCGGTGGCCAATGTAATGGACTCACTGGAAATGCCCCCTGGAGCTGATGATAATCTGTGGGATTCTCTGGAGTGGATTAATCACAATACATCTAACGACACTGTGGTATTTTCCAACTGGCCCGCAGGACACATCATAACCTCCATTGCCAATCGATCGGTGGCCCTGGATGGTAGAATGGCTTACATTGAAACAGTTCAATACCGCAACCTGGATAGTGCCTATGCCTATGGAGTTAAATCCCCTACCACTGCCAGGGAATACTGGATTGACCGGGCCTTCTACACCAGCGATGGAAATTTATCTGCAGGTATCTTCAGAATGATAGCCACCAGTGGGGATTTGGGCTATTTAACCCTTGAGGAATACACTCATAATACAACCCGGACTGCAGAAATCTTAAACAATATTCTGGGTGTTGATAAATCAGTTGCCCTGGATTTACTGGTTAACCAGTATAACCTTAGCCCGTCCCAGGCAGAAACAATTATTTCCTACACTCATCCGAATAGTCCCCGACCTTATGTGGTATGGACTTACACCCAAATGGTGAACAAAGGTTTCTGGGTATTCAATTTTGGTAGCTGGGACTTTGATAAAAATGGTGGTGAAAATTTCACCTATGTTTTTGCTGATATCTATCATGAAGATGGGAACATCGTGTTCAGTGACAGCAGGTTCCAATTTGATGTTACCCACAAAACTGTGACTTATAAGGGTGAGTTACCATGCTGCTTCATCCAATCTGATGGTACTGTGGTAAATAAGACTTACCTTAACCCCAACAGTAATCTCTGTGTGGTAATATTATTTGATGAATCCGAAGTGGTGGTAATGGATAAGCGATTTGAAAATTCCACTTTTACCCAGCTGGTGCTGGAGAGTGTGAACACCCCCACCTTCAGGTCAGTATATAAAAATAACAGCAGTACAGTTTGGCAGGCAGTCTAACTAAAATGAAGATTATTACATTATATGACTAAAAAATAGTATTGTGGCAAGAGGACCTTACATTCGGTTTATGGTGTTGTCTCTTGCAGTGTCAACCACACTGGTAATGTTTCCGGCAATGGATCCGGAGATATCCAGGATGTAGCCTCCGGCAACAATTACTATTACCAGTATAGCACCTATGAGGAGGATCATTTCAGCGCTAATCTGTCCTCCATTATCAAGAATTTTAGGGTCCATGATCTCACACTAACTTAGATTTTAAATCTAATATTTTCTTATTTTATAACTAATTAGTAATGTATTATATTCCTTATATTATATAACATTACACGTGTATCTTTTGCTGCAAGTTATTCTAAAAATCAGTGGGTCTTAAACATTAGATGTATTTTAATTAGGTACTAAACGCTTACACAAGCTTTTTCTGTTGATAGTGAGTAATATTGACAACATATTTATTTATAAATAAAATTGTAATTTTAGAGAAAAAATCATCAGAAATTCTAAAAATAAGAAAAAGGAAAAAATAGAAAAAATCTATTTTTATTTGTTCATACTGTTTCTTACGGTGTTAACATCAGAAGATGCTTGTAGTCCGGAGTTAGAAGTGAAGTATGCCCTGTAGATCAGTAATGCAGCGATTGCAATAACGATAACTCCACCAAACAATAAGATATATTCAGCTGCTCCTTGTCCACCTTCGTCTTTTAAAAAGCTCATATTTTTACCTCCAATAAGGGTTTTCTTATTTATATACATCTTCTCTGTTGATAGTTGTATATAAATATTTTCTTTGTTCATACCGAACAATATTCATATCTTATCTATATTACTATATAGATTGATGATGATATTAAATATTCACATATAATTATCTTTTATATAGTTCTTTGTGCATATTATCACACAATAAAAAAGAGGGTTTGTGAACATGCCCAAAAATTACAATTTGAGAAATTTAATCCTGGACATATTAGAGGGGGATGAACTATCCAAAAAGCAGATCTTAGAGACTATTAGATCAAAATCTGGGATAGGAACATCGGATAAAACATTCAATGAATCATTAATGGCCCTCCTGCGCGAAGGGCAGATCTACATCGCTGATTATGATTTCACCATATACGATGGAGTGAAGAGGATACAGTCCATAAGACCAGAAGGTATTGTCTTTGGTGTATCACGCACTGATTTCGTGGAAATTGAAACCATCCTCAAACAGATGGAAAGCAATGACCATGAAGAGGTTTACCGGGCTTCCAAAAGCCTTAAAAGAATTTTCCGCCGGAAAATCGATGAGGTTCAAAAGGATGGAGATACTAAGTTTAGGATCGGTTCTGATACCCTATTCAACCACACCATCTTCTACATGAACTCCCTGGGTGAAGAACCAAAAAGATCACTTAGGAATAAATTAGCCTGGAGTTTAAGCAACAATAAAGACTCTCTGGAACTTTTTAAGAACATAGTTTCCTTTATACAATCCCAGGATTAATTAAATCCACTCAATTTTAATAGATTAAACTCTTTTTCTACCAGTGAATTCATAACCTGTGGATTCATTAAAATTACTCCTGGCAATGTAAGTTATCCTCCTTCCGATAATTTTATTCCGGTGGTGATTTATTTTCCAGTCGAACAATTCACTAGGAAAACATTCCAAATAAAATAGGCAAATATTAAAAAGACCATTAATTAACTATTTCTTAAGGTTTGAATTTTTTATAAAATCCCCATGAAAAACTTTTCAAGGATATTAAAATGAGAGTACTCCTAATACCGTGTGGCATTGGAATGGGACACACTTCCCGTTCAGTGGCTTTAGCCCAGAAATTGGAAAAAATGGGTGATGAAGTTCTCTTCGCCAGTTATGGTTCAGGTTACCAGATGCTCAGTGAGTACAGTGACTACCAGGTCATGGAACTTCCCCCCATCAAGTTCTACGGGAGTTCAGGTGAACTGGACTTTAAACACACCGCCCGTAAATCCATAGATGTACCTTACGTTTTCTTAAAGAGTATTTATCATGAATCCCGTATAATCAAGGATTTCAACCCGGATGTGGTGGTTTGTGATTCCCATTATTCAGTTCCCATCACCTGCAAAGTACTGGGCATTCCCTGTGTCCTGGTGAGCAATGACCTGGCACCAGAACTCAAAGAGGATCAGCATAAAGACCGCACCCTGGAGTACCTGGAAAATGGCCTGCAACGTTTCATAAAAGATGTATCCCGTCTGTGCAGTTCCATAATCGTCCCGGATGTGGTAAATTCCTATGAAATTCCCTCCGCAATACGTGAACGGGTGCACTTCACCGGTCCCATCCTTAAAATGAATCCCAAAACCATGGGGAGTAAAGAGGACCTCCGCCAGAGATTTGGATTTAAAAAGAATGATAAAATAGTAATGGCCACGGTGGGGGGTTCCGAATTTGGGAACAAACTGTTAAACCTGTTGTACCAGGCCGCACCCCAACTGGACTGTGACCAGATGATACTGGTAACTGGACCCACCATTGACCTGAATATCCAATCCTCACCAGGCATAATATTCAAAAGATTCCTGGGGGATATAATGGAGTGGATGAAGTTATCGGACTTCCTGGTATCCTTGGCTGGACACACCACCTCCATGGAAATAGCTTCCCTGGGGATTCCCAGCCTAATGGTTCCCATTGAAAATCACCCTGAACAACAGAGGAATGCACGGAACATGAGGAAATACGGGTTGGCCCGGGTGCAGAGGATGGGAACATTGAGTATTGATAGCCTAACGGATAATATCAATTATCTCCTGGAGAATCAGGATTTAAAAAATAGTGCTCGCAGAACCAGGGATATATTCTCCCGGTACAATGGAACTGACACTGCGGTGGACATCATACAGAATTGTGTGGCCCGGTCCTAGATGTAACCTCCAACTGGGATGATAAATCTCGGTAATATTATGGGAATTTCCGGAAAATATTAATAATTGGAAAGTCCCAATTTAAATTAGGTGATTTATTTTTTTAAGACCCAAACTGAAAGATTGATAATGATTGGTGTGTGATAAAACTAATAACTTATAAATAATCCCTAACATAATAAGTTTAGGAGGTATTAGGATGATCAATTTAATTGTCAGCGTTTTTGGGCTTCTCTTGGTTTGCGGTGGTTTTTATTTAATGTATCTTGGTTTTACTGTCCCACCAAACCCCATAGCTTTCTTTCTGGGGTTAATTGCATCTGTATTTGGACTTATTTTAGTGATATTCTTCGGTAGTAAGATAGATTTCTCCAAAGGAGCAATGCCAAGGCCAAAAAAGGTTAAAAAAGCCAAACCCCCAAGCAAGACGCCAACAAAACCGAAAAAAATGCCTGTTAAAGATAAAAAACCTTCAAAAGCAGCCCCATCTTCAGGACCAAAGGCCATTAAACCTAAACCCCGTGCTAAAGATGAACCTAGATTTGGACCCGCACCGGAATCTTCCATCCCCTTGAAAAAGGAACCAGAAACCAGGGGAAAAGCTATTAAACCTAAAAAAAAGATGGAAGAGCCAGAAAAAACCCAAAAACCAACTACCTTGCCTCCAGATCTGGCTACCCAACCCAAAACAGCCCCTAAGAAGATAGCTCCAGTTAAGAAGAAAACAGCTGAAAAGGATGGCACAGTTACACCTCCTAAACCTGCCCCGGCAAAAGATGAGGAAAAACCCCGACATGCACCTAAATCTGTACTGGAAACTGCTGACAAGGACCGGCTCAAGGAACTGCAATCCCGCACCGGAAGGGATGACCAGTTTGTTAAAAACCGGCTGGACAAGCTTAAGGAAAACTACATACAGAATGCTAAGGATATTGAAAGCATCATCGATGAACGGCTTGACTCCTTTAAGGGAACCATCGACAAATTAAAGACAGATTCAACAGAACCATCCATAATCTGGTCTTTCGAGGCCCAGGATGTTCAGGAAGCCATGAAAGATACCATAGTTACTGCCCAAAACAAACTCCTCATGATGTACCCCTGGGTGCGTAACATCGATGTGAGTGTCCTTAAGAAATTCATGGACACCGAAAGCCGTATGATCATCCAGGAAGCAAGCCTGGACGATGATGCATCAGTAGAGCTCATAAAACTCCTCCAGGAAAAGGATGTTCAGATAAGGACCATGCCCCACGTGCACACTGTAGCGGTGGTGGCTGATGAGGCCAACGGTCTCATCATATCCACGGATCCCATCTACGAAAGCTACGAAGTGGGAGTCATCTACAAGGACAAAAAATCCATTAACGAAATTGAAAGAATGTTTGAAGATGCCTGGAGCATCTCCCAGGACATCGATCTGGAGCTGAAAGAATGAAAATACAGTGGCTGGGCCACTCTGCATTCTACATTTCCACGGATAACCACAAACTGGTAATTGATCCCTTCATGCGTGATAATCCCTCCTGCCCCCTGGATCCAGAGGACCTGGAAGTCGATGTGATATGCGTCACCCACGGCCATAACGATCACTTTGGAGATACCATTGAACTGGCCCAAAAAAACAAGGCCCTGGTGGTGTGCAACCATGAACACTCCCTTTACCTCACCCAACTGGGACTGGAGACCACGGGTATGAACATGGGAGGAACCATTGAAGCTGCAGGCATAAAGATCACCATGGTAAACTCCATCCACTCGGCAGACATGGACTTTTTGGATAATACCCGGCCCGGTGGAAGTTCCTGTGGCTACATACTGCAACTGGAAAACGGCCGGAAGATCTACCATGCCGGAGACACCGGCATTTTTGGGGACATGAAAACAGTTATAAAAGATATTTACCAGCCAGACATTGCCCTTATACCCATAGGTGACCGTTACACCATGGGAATACGGGAGGCTTCCATTGCTGCCCAGTGGCTGGAACCGGAAGTCATAATACCCATGCACTACAACACATTTCCACCCATAGAACAGGATGCCACGCAATTCAAGGAGTTAGTAGAAAAATCCACCGAAACCAAAGTAGCAGTACTTAAACCCGGTGAAACATACCAAGAGTGATTTAATGGTTGATATCATGCGCATATTCAGGAAAAAATTCTTCACAGACATCTTCAACAAACTAATTGGAAAGGAAAAAAAACTCAAAATTGGATTTTACGGACATCCCAATTCCGGTAAAACTACACTGGCCAACAGAATGACCAAAGACTGGCTGGGAAAACCCTTGGGTCTGGTTTCAGAAATACCACACGAAACACGGAGGGTGTACCGACAGGAAAGAGTATCCCTCAATTACGATGGTGTGGAACTGGATTTTGACATTATTGACACCCCGGGAATCGCCACGAAAATTGATTACAAAAACTTCTTACAGTACGGACTATCAGAATTGGAAGCTAAAGAAAGGGCTAAAGAAGCAACTAAGGGTATAATAGAGGCCATAAAATGGTTGGATGATGTTACTGGTGTGCTGCTGGTGGTGGATTCCACCAAGGACCCCCTGACCCAGGCCAACATAACCATAATCGGTAACTTGGAGGCCCGTAAGATACCCTTTGTAATTGTGGCCAACAAGGTGGACCTACCCGAGTCCAAACCAGAAAGAATAACCTCGGTGTTCCCCCAGCACAAGGTGGTTTCCATCTCTGCCCTGCACGGTGAAAACACCGATAAACTGTACCAGGCCATGGTGGAGAAGTTCAACTAAAGGTGATATAAATGGATGACGCTGATACCAACACTCTCAAAATGGATTTCATCTCATCAGATGCTCTCAGAAACCAGAGCAGCATCGAAAAAATCTCCATGATCGTGGAAAAAGTTAAAAAAGGTGAACTTCTCGTAATTGAGGGCGGCCTGGAACCCGAAGAAGAGGCAGAGCTCATTGAAACCACCATGCGCGAGATCGATGTGGAAAACTTTGTGGGCATTGATATCTACACCCTGGAAAAGGATGAAAGCTCATTTTTCGGGCTGTCCAAAAAGAAAACAGTGGGTATCACCATTATTGGCCCGGCCAATGTAATGAAGACCGTGAAACGGAAATCCAATTTCCTGTCCATGGTGGCAAGCCTCGGTGGTGGCGATGCATCGCTGTATTAAATGTGGCCATGAATACGAGGACTCAGAAGACCTTATCCTTAAAGGCTGCCCAAATTGTGGCAGTAAATTCTTTGAATTCCACCAGAAAGGAAAAGTTAAAGAAATAAAGGAAATTAAAGGAAATTCTATTGAGACCATAATGGTTAAGGAACACGGGGTCTATGAAGTAAACCTGCAATCCTTGATTTCGGATGAATCAGTCATAGTCTCTGACGAAGAAGGTAAATACGTTATTGACATTAACTACCTTCTAAAAAAGAAGATTAAGGATAGAAGGGAAAAGTCCTGAGAACT
>JADHEF010001005.1_pt1:20000-21317 | contig 21317 bp, 20 predicted proteins | sample 8952391 | NCBI WGS metagenome assembly JADHEF01 (sample SAMN16124439, study PRJNA663245) | bioreactor sludge metagenome | isolation source: sludge (nitrite) | place: India:Bengaluru | collected 2019-02-28
TATTAAACATCACTCCGAAAAATGCATTAATATCCTAAGATTTATAATCTTATATTTAATTGAAAGAGTAAGGTATAGTTAATTGAATAGTAAGGGATACTGATCCTTGGTTAGAATCAACTGGAAACTTAAACCCAAGGTCAATTCCATCCCGGGTGCTTAAACAAAAATACATAAATTTTCTTCCCCTCCAGGGAAAGAGTTATTATAAAAATCCAAGTTCAGGTGTCATCATGGCTTTAAAGAGAAAAACCAGAAAACCCATTCGTTCTGCTGGTGGATATCTCTTTTGCAATTACTGCGGAGGATATTACAAACTGAAGGATGATGAGACCCTCCGGGATTATGATAAATGTGAATGTGGTAACCCCCTGGAATTTTGCAAAACCTACCAGGATTTGCAGTTAAAAAGTACCAACCTTCACCGCAATAGGGAAGTCTTCGATTCATTTCAAAACAGGTTAGTTGAAAGAAGAGAGTCCTTAATAAGCTTAATTCCCCAAATAGAAGTGGATGGCGATTTTTTAGATTTCACATCCCCTGTTTCTACCCCGGAAGAGGAGGGTGTCTGGGATATCATTGACCGGGAATTCAATGCCACCAGCCAGAAAAATTACCTTAACATCATACTGGAACAGGAACGTTTGATGACGGCTATCCAGAGTAAAAAGGACAGTGTACATAATCCCACCTTTACTGATAAAGTCAGCCGGTTCTACCAGGAAACAGATCCCGGCATACTACTGGGAGCAGTTATCGTTGTGCTCATTATCATCCTGATTCTGGCCGTGATGTGGGGATGAAAACCCCGCATTTTGTGAATTAAAATGGACATCTTCCTATTTTATATTTAGAGGATAAGTAATATAATTTTAAACTATATGGTGTAAAAATGATTGTTCATCTTGAAACACCCCTTAAAAGGGAAGACACTCAAAAGTTAAGAATTAAAGATTCGGTTTACATTTCCGGAACCATCTACACCGCACGGGACAGTGCCCATAAACGCATAATTGAGTCTGGTTCACCCGTGGACCTTGAAGGTGCGGTTATATTCCATGCCGGACCCATAATCAAACAGGAAGATGAAAATTACCATATGGTGGCAGTGGGACCCACCACCAGCACCCGTATGAACCCTTATCAGGCAGAAGTACTGGATCAGGGAGCCCAGGCAGTGATCGGTAAAGGTGGAATGGATGATAACACCGCCGAAGCACTAAAACGTAATGGTGCTGTTTTCCTGGCTGCAGTGGGAGGCTGCGCTGCATTGTACGTGAGTTCCGTGGTTAAAATAGAGGGTGTGCACTGGCTGGA